>Ga0079039_1149701_pt1 | contig 33635 bp, 32 predicted proteins | sample Mud3Dept4metaT_FD_168610 | JGI IMG/M metagenome (GOLD analysis project Ga0079039, IMG submission 168610) | Metatranscriptome of freshwater wetland microbial communities from Ohio, USA, analyzing the effect of biotic and abiotic controls - Mud... | ecosystem: Environmental > Aquatic > Freshwater...
CCCTTATTGGCTTATTTCAGTAAGAATTTCACTACTAAAGCTATAGAACTATCGATAAGTTCTTCTTCTATTACTACACCCTCAGAGTTTAAAGCATTTATGATATGGCTTTTTACAAACTCGTGTCGCCTAGCATTTGCTACATCGTGTGACAGACCACTTATGGTTTCATCAAAGTTAGGTAATACATCAGCAATCTTAACAAGCGTTTCCGCATGGAAGAATACCTTTTCTATAATGTTACGTTGGGAGGGGTCTTTGTCAATAGCTCTTAGGATAGACCCTCCTATATCACCTGCAGTTTTTGCAATTTCTACACCTGCTACATATTGCTTCCTTTTGTTTCTATACATATAAGGTGCTAAAGTAAAGAACATTATCGTCAATGATACTGCGAGAATCACTGCGATTATTATATTAATATTACTCAATAGTAATTGTGTCATTTTATTTTTCCCCATTTCTTAAATAATATGAATATGGCTTTGGTATCAACGAATTTTTGGTAGTTGTTAGTTAATAGTTGATATCCCAAAATAAAGACTAATGTAGACTTTACAATGTACATCAAAGACCACCATAATGTCATTTCTATTTCCCAACCATAATGGTAATATCTATCTATCCTAATTAGTATAGACATTATTTCTTTAACAAAGTCTATTCCCAATATAGCCCAAAGTGTTAATATTAGACAACTTATATGTTCTTGTCTTTTGACTTTGTATAGAATGTAAGTCGTTATCATAATAACACTTAAACCTATCATTATAGCAGTCATTGAATACAAGGATAATAATCTAACATTATAATCAAAGTCCATATAAATCAACATTCGTTAGTTGGAGATTTGATTAGAACCAACACTTTTGCAAAACCATTATCTTCAATAGACTTTCTTGCTTGTTGGTCTAAAACTGTAAAGTCGCTTATTAGCTGATTAGTTTTTGTGCGACTAACCTTTATTTCCTTAGAGAGATTCCATACCATTATAGGTCGGAACATCTCTAAGACATCATTAATTAGACTTACACTTTTATTTACCATCAGTATGGTTACCTCCCATTTGTTGCTTATAACTAGCCAACGTAACCGCTTGAGTATGGTTTAAATCCATTGACTTAGCCAAGCTAGCTCTTAATTCTTTATTTTCATCTTGTAAGCGTGCATAATATAATTTTGGTACAAGCTGACCAGTGATAATTAATAATAACACCACCCCCAAAAAACCATACTCGCTGAAGTTCAAACTTGTTAATGCTGTTTCCATTCTCATTGCCCCCTAATTTCTGCTTTTTATTCTATTAATATCATTTACCTTAAATGACATTGCAGTAATAAAGCCTAACTTGGGGAATTAAACAACAATACAATGCCCTATAAACGATGAGGATTATTGAGCAAGTCTTCAAATGTTATTAGACTTTCATGCTTGTTAGATAACTCTATGCCCAACCCCTCCCTATAACAGTACGTGATAGCTTCTAAACATATGAAGTTTTTAGGATTATCAAACCTCCCAACTATGTTTAAGTTTAGTTTACTGTAAATCTTGGTAACAGTAGATTGAAATATCCAACCAAGAACTTCTGTAATATCATAGTCCCTACCTAGTACATCACTTGTTTGTATATAGAGAACAAGTTTATATCTTTCTTCATATGTTAAGTTCATAGGTATAACTTCATAATCATCAAAGTATATTTCAGTTATCCTAGAGCCAAAACCTTTCTGTGCTTCAAAAACCTTGGTTGAAGAGATAGCCATACAAACATGGCTAAACTCTCCTCCCATTAGGAATCTTACGCATTTTCCAATAAAGCTATGAGGTCTAACGAATATTAGGTCTCCTGCTTTCATATTACTTACCAAATACTCCTGCTGATAATTGTGCTTTTAAATACCTCTCACCAACAACACGTGTTTCAGCTTTATACTCAACAGTTTTAGGAATCTTGTAAGATTCTAGTTGATGTGTTAAGTTATTAAAGTTGATAGACGAATGTTTAAGAATACTTTTTAGCATTTCAACTCTTTGTTGCGCTGGTACTGATAAGGAAACACCTTCAGATAAGTCAACAAGTAATTGTGACATTAAGTCCATTTGGTGCTCTACATAAGCAAGTGTTATAATTGGGTCTGGTAACATAGCTTTTGCATTTTCACGTAGTTCATCTCTTTTATCAGCCAAGATAACCCTCCTATACTAATAACACGAATGAATGTAAATCTATTCGCTTATCAGTCGTATTTTTGAATAACACATAAACTTCAGTTATTGAAGTTGCAAATTGTACTTCGTTCTTTTTATCAAGAGGTCTTAAATCACTTGCTAAGTTTCCTATAGAAATAGTTAAACCACCAACATTAACTTCAGTTTTAATCCCCACGTATTTCGACGCTGCTGGTAATAATAACTTAACAGTCCTAGCTTGACCACCACTAGGTATTGAGATAAAGTCAAAGCCTAAGTCAGCGTTGTAATTAGCTAGTTCATTATCGAACACACCATCCATAGATTCAAACAATACCGCATCTACATAGAAAGTTCCGTATTTACATTGTTTTTCTTTGAAGGAAACAATATCATCATAATGGAATAAACTTGGGTCATCTTCAAAAGTTATAGTTTTAAAAGCTTCCACTTCGGCAGTTGCTTTTTCTAAACCTTCTACATATAACTCATTATCAGAAGTAATTTCAATAGGTGGTTGTTCTACAAGAACATCAGATGGTACTGATTCAACTTTGTAGAACAACGGTTTTTCATCTTCATCTACTTTTTGTACTTCTACTTCTTCAGATGTATAACATTTGTTAAAGATACCAGTTCCGACTATTTCAGTTGTTTCTGGTTCTAATACTTCACCATCTTCATCTAATACAGGTGGTGTCACTAATACACTAGTTAACTCATATTGTATTTGTTTACCATCTTTATCAAGCAAAGGTATTTTATTCAATACTTTGACTAAAACAGGCTCTTCAGTTACTTCAGTTGTTTCTACCTTAACATCATTATTTACTACTTCTATAATTGATTCTTGTGGTAATAGATAAAGAACATTGTTTTCTTCATCTAATTTACCCACAACATTTGTATAAGAATGCTGTTTTGTTAAATTAGCAATATCTACATTTAATACTTCAGATTCAAAAGGTAATTTCTGTCTACTATGACCAGTCGAATTTAAAGTTTCTTTATTAAATAGTACGTTTGTCATGTTGACCTCCTATTTCTTAATACAAGCGGAGAATTAACTCCGCTCATTTAATTAAGTTGTGATTACTTTACCTTGGTCGTTTAGATACCCTTGAATCTCGCCATTAGGTGTTCTCCAAGCAGTAGGGAAAGGAATATAAGTCCTAGAATTACCTTCCTGTTCTTTGGATAGTATCTTACCTTCTATCGGAACTAATATAGATATACTATTCCCAGTGGAATTACCTATTTGGAAAGCACCTGCTGTTGAATAACTTGTAATAATAAGCATTTTTAACTCACCATCTTGCAATACTAAGAACCTTACAATCCCCAACATAGGTTTTTTAATAGAGAGTATTGCATATTGTGTAGTGAAATAGTTGATAAGTCCACCTACAGAGAACTGAACCTTTGTACCAACATTTATTCCTTTTGAATCAGCTGCAAATGGTGCATTACCAAAACCAATATCTCCAAAAACTGATAAAATATCATTTGAAACTCTATACAATGGGTTCATGTAATGATGTATTCCTTGTTTATTCCCCACAGAAGATGATAAATCACTTAGTAATAGACCATCTGATTCAGCCAATATTGTACCTAACATACTTGTAGATATCTTAGGTTCTTGAGGTAGATGTTTATAAAATAACTCAATCACATCTTCCCTACCTGTAGTAACCGATTTACGTGGATACTGGGTCTTGATTTCTTTAGTAACAGGTCGTACTTTGATAACGTTTTTCTTAACTTGGTCTACATAAGGTGCCAGTTCAACTTCTAAAGAAATATAGTCTGTATAAATTTCAGAAGGTGAAGCTGCTCCCGCTGGGTATGTTGAGTGAACTAACATGTATACTTTCTGTTCCTTATTAATATAAGCAGAAGGTATTCCACCTTCAGATATTGAAGCAGTTATTAGAGAAGGAACTGATGTAACGTTAGTTTGTGGACTAACCCATGCATTGGTAGTATTAACCCACCACTTAGTTGTTGCACCATTAGTTATAACTCCTGTATTATCACCAACACCATATCCAGTCCATTTAGCAGACATTTTCTTAATAGCAAGTTTTAATTCCACTAGAGATAACCCTAAGTGAGATAAATCAAATTCAAATAGATGTTGAGAGTATGTCCCTTCTGTAGAACTAGTCCTAGGTCTTAACGCACCATCTAACTTATCTACATTTGTGTACCACGACTGTGGAGCATTAATATAATTTGCAGTCACCAATGGACTTTCAAAAGTAGCTCTACCTGCATACTTCATTACATGTGGATTCTCGAAAGAACTACCTTCAATCTTACCTTTTAAATCTAAGACTCTTCTGCGTTTAATAAATTTGTTGAATGGTACGAATGGTTTAATTACGTTACCAAGTGTAAGCATTGGGTTTTTGAAATACACTTCTAGCAAGTTAGAAGAAGTTTTATCTAAACTAATCGCTATAGTAGTGTTTTGACCACTGTTAAACAATTTGGAACTAACTAAACTAACAGAACCCAATGCTGATAATGTTGTCCCTGTTTGAACTCCAGTTATTAGTGAACGTCCAAGATTTGAATCAACATTAAATGCATAATTTGTATTAGGAGAAACATTCAAATATATAGCTGAACCTGCACTACTACCCGCTGTGTTTTCCGGTATTTTCCATTCATAAGGACTAATTATCTGTGCTACTGTAGCCATTCCCCAACCTATATTTAAAGGTGTTATCATGTTTTCACCTTCAACAAACATTTCCGGTGAATCTACTAATAAAGGTTTAGTAATATCTGGAACAAATGTATCATAACCTGTTTCTGCTACATTTATTAATATCTCTAATTCCATATAATCCGAATTAATTATAGAAGGTGTTGTTCCGTCTGATGGTTCTGCATATGCAATGAAATATACAAAACCATTTGCATCAATTGCGTTAGCAGAACTCAAAGTTATAACTCTATTCAGAGAAGAAACAGTTGAATTACTATGAGATGTTGCACTTGTCCAAGCCAAACTAGTATGACTCCAAAAAGCAACAGTTGCTTTATTACCACCAACAGATGAGCCAAAACCACTCCAAATACCGTTGTAACTAGTTACATTATCTTTAATCCATTGAATCTTTTCTGCAAGAGTTAATTTAGGGATACGTCCATAACTACGTTCTACTGCTTCAATTATGTTGAATGAAAATAGTGATTGAGCGATACCACCAACAACAGAAGTTGAACGCACCCATAAAGAACCATCTAATTTACTTATTGTTGTAAATGTAACTTGTGATGGGTTAGTTTGGATATTACTTGGTGTTTCCAAAATGATAGGGTCTGCTTTAAATTTTATTTCATGTGGGTTCTCAGATGTACTTAATACAATTTTTCCATCTAAGTTCTCAACAAGTTTCAAAGTATTACTTTTCACATAATTCAATCCATTTACTTTTGCACCCAACACTTCACTAGGTAGATAACTCAAGCCTTTTCCTGCTGTATAATTAGTCGAATACTGTACTTGAATAACAGAAGTATTCGTAGTAGGTGCAGTCGTGATAGTGAAAGTAGCTTCCTTAGTCCCTAAATTAGTCCATGTACCTACTAATCCATTTGCAGTTGTTACAGGTGAAGAAGTTGACGCAGTTGTTTCATACACTCTAGAACCTGCGTACAGATTTGAAAGTGACCCATTAATTGTAATAGTATTATTAACTGAGTCTACAGATGTTACTATTTTATCTGAGTAAACCGTCCCTTCTGGTCTGATGAATGTAATAACATCATTAATCGCAATTCCAATTACTTTGTCTAACTTTATAAGCGTTCCACTTGTGATATCAATTGTTTCCAATGTAGTAGCTATTGCTGTATCAGCATCAATTACACCACTAACTACTCCTTCTAAAGATGAAACTTTGATTGTATCATTTACCGCCCACACCCCTGCAGTTGCTTGAGTTGTTTTAATATGTGGCAAGTGAGAGTTAGAAACTGGGTCAATAAAGTCTACATACGTTTCAGAAGTTTGAGCGTCAGAGAATGCTTGTCTACGAACATGGTTTACCGTGTCTTTTAATCTTGTTGGTGTTAATCCTTGTGCATAGTCATTTGGTAACAACCATCTTCCATAAGGGGTATATACTTCTGACAATGAATCCAAGTTTCTACCCATTACTACTGCCAAATCTTTATCATCTGATGTTGAATAAAATTTAACAAAATAACAATTACTAGGTGTAGTAAAAGATGTCCTTCCGTCAGAAAAATCAATTCTATTTTTGTTAATATCATAGAATAGAACCCAAAAAGCTGCCCCAGTGGTAAAGTTAACTAATTTTGTTTTGTATAATGTGCTAGGTGCTACCGCATTAAATTCTTTTGACCTCCTACCTGCAGTATCTACTGATGCACCACTACCAGAGTCATATCTCCCATATTCAATAGGAGAAGATACTATATTTTCACAAATGTTTTGATAAGAAGATACATAAGGGAACTTTTTACCCAATTCTTCACCAGTATATAATGGGTCTACGTCAATCTTGTCGTAGGTTGCTTGGTCAATTTCATAAACTCTAATTTCATCAAATATAGAGTAAGAGTTAGCAACTGTTCCAGTATTATGTTTAAATCTAGGAATAAAAGTAGTCGCACCAATTAATTCTGAAGCACTTACTTTTGCATAAGATGGTGCATAGGTATTTGAAGTTATCTGTGTACCATGCTTAAACGTTGCCCCAAATTCAACATACACTGCCCCATATCCACCTGAATTAAACTTAACATCTGCTATTACTAGATAATTTTTTGTTGTATTTATCTTACTTAGCAAGTTAGGAAAATACCCATAATAGTTTCCATTAGAGCCTGAACCTAATATTTTTATTCCTTTTCCATTCTTGCCGTCTGAATCAATAGTCATAGTCGCGTTTGTAGTAATATTAGCTATAGATTCGCAATTTCCATCAGAACCCAACAAATTTACTAAGTCACGCTCTACTCCATCATTTCCTTTTACTTTTGTTGGTATAAGTTGTAACATAGTATCCTTAGGGGCTTCCATTAGACCAAAGCGTTCTTTTGCCATAACAGGTTTATCAGATGATAACTCACCACGCATAAACTTATCAAAGTTCTCAGCAAGAAGTTTGTTGTAATTATAACCTGTTAAGGAAACTTTATGTCTAAGGTCGATGATATCATCTTTGTCTATGATGTTAGCAAATTTCAAGTCTGGTCTACGTGCTTTAATATAATAAGTATTGGTTGTACCATTACCTGCATATAATCCAATAGTAGTTATATATAAATCTAAACCACCAAGTGCATTACCATCCTTAGAAACAACTTTACTTGTATCAGTACTTCCTACTGATATAGTATCTCCAACAATTATATTATCATATAAAATGGAATCTATTTTTACTTGTTGTAATACCCCCACTTTTGAATTTCCTACATTTGTATAATTTACCATTCCTGATACATAATTATCTGCACCATTTAAGTTATCCTCACGATAACCGCCTGAGTTCCTACGTTTAACTCTGAATAATGGAATAGCATAAACATATCCATCAGCAGTTTTGAGAGTGTCTTTAGATAATTGATTACCATTTCCTGCGATGTATAACCCTACATCATTTTGTTCAATATAAGATGATGTGCTGCGTTGTTTATAATTCTGAAAAACAGTTAAATAATTTTGTACCGTTCCGATATTAGGGTTATTTAACCCACCTTGTGGTGCAACTTGTAGATTCATATTTCCTGCATTAACTATATTATTATCCTTTGTGAATCCATCTAGAGGATAACTTGTAAAGTCTACTCCCTCAACTACACGAATCCTCCAAGACATCTTTTCAGAATCATCTTGTGGAAACCAAGTTTCTAAGAAAATTAGGTCATCCCTAGTTCCAAATGTAGGTGGTTGAGTTAAATCTATATAATTAAGCTCATTAACATTCGCATATATCCATTTATCAATAAATAACTTGTTGCCGTTTATTATTGCATTAAACGAACGAACTCCAAATCTATTAGCGTAATAATTCCCTGACAAAAGACCTGCTTGTAATTGACCTCTGCCTCCACTAGTTCCTGAAATAGCACTACCAATAGAATTATCTAATCCCAATAATCCACTGTGTATACTATCACGTAATATATCAGAAACACGAAGTTGTGTATCATCCAATACTTGTAAAGCTGTATTTAATTTCCTAGCACCTACTTCTAAACTATCAGGTGCTAGTGGGTCTAATATAATCTTTTTTAACATTCAGTTCACCCTTTCTTTTCTAAGATTAAAATTCTAAAATGAACTCTAAGAACTCTTTTGAGTCAGTTTCACGTGGAATAGGTGAACGGTTATTAAGAGCCATCAAATATCCTACATCAGAAATTTCAGCTGGTAGTAAGATTGTCTTAGCTTCAGAACCTGCTGCTTTAATTAAACCTGCGAATACACCGCTTTGTCGATATGTTACAACTGGTACTTCAGCATACTTCAACCAAACTGCCACATACACAAACCTTGCACCTGCTGCAATTGCACTAGCTTTAGTAGCTGTAATTGTTTTATACATTTGACCTTGAAACTCAATAGTACCAGTTGCATCTGGTACAACTAAAGATAATACTTCAGCTTTCTTAACCGCTTGCAAAGTATCAATAGTAGTAGATGCTTGATTTACATCTGGTACAGGTTCATTTGTTCCCCACGTTGCCGTTCTACCGTACCCAACCCAAACGTTGTTAGTCAAAACTAATTGCAACGCTTGATAAACTCTTGATACAGTTACTGAATCCATTTTCGTAGCCATTCAACAGACCTCCATATAAAGTATTATTTTTAGTATTGTCAAGCTATTTGAAGTAAGCTCAGTAAGATTATGCATACTTAACAGTAGAGTTATTAGCTCTAGTTTTAACTATCCTACCGTATTGCTTCGTATTTACTGTATCTAACCAATTTACATTATCTAAGAAGTTTATTGGGCTGTTAAATGAATATTCTTTTCTAGAATCGACTTTAGTCGTTGCGTTTATAATCCTAGACTCATCTATAATAGATTTATCAATAGGTATCAAACTCGAACGACTGTTAGTAACAACTATTGATTCCTTTTTAGGTTTCATTATAGCCAAGTTACCATAACCTCTTGTAGTCATCTCGAAAGATGTTTTAAACCTACCATTATTTAACCAATCAACAGGTGACAAGAAATTATATAATGGATTGAACCAAGACATTGGTTTCAAGTTTATCAATGAACTAGAGTACATATCACCACGATTAAATCTTGGCATTATAATATTCATTTTAGCAAGTGCTACCATATATTTCTCAACATCAGAATGTAATAACTGTTTAGGATATTTCAGACCTTCCGTTGAGTTTGCTACTAACAAATATTTAAAACCTGCCATACCTGCATAGTCAACAAGTTTTCTAGCTTTATCATAGTCTTTAGGTTGATGTAATACCCAACTAATCAAACGACCATATTCAATACCATCATGTGGAACTCCTAGGTTATAAGTTTCGATTGCTCTAAAACCATTAGACCTAATCATTTCCATACTTAATGTACCAGTCGTAGATAGTTTGATAATTGCTTCTTCCTTACTACTTACACCTAATTCATAAAACCAGTCTTCTAAATATTCATCTGGTGTCGTTTTAAAGAATATTACTTTCCAAAGACCATCGGGGTCAGATAGTATATTTGGGTTCCCCATAATATCGAGCATATTCATTGCAGATACTCTCATTATTTCTTGCATTTGTGGAGAGTCCCAATAATAATCTGGAAGATACCTAGTTAAGTCTATCTTATTCTCTTTTACCTCGACTATCATGAAATCACCACCGTCGGGTTAACTACCTTATCAATATCAACAAGTACATTAGTCGAAGGTTCTGTTACCATAGCATCCAATGCACCTGCTTTAACTAATGCACTAGCAATTTGTGATAAGTAAATAGTTGTTCCTGGAACAATAGACTTGATATGTGCCATTGCTGTATTATAAGCAATAACTGGGTCTAAACCTACTACTGTTATTCTAAATAGCTCCGCAACTTGTGTCATCTTACGAACTTCTACATCTAACCCTAAAGGTTTCTTTAAGTTGATAATGTCTTGTACATCTAATACAACCGCATCAACTATTTCTAAATCAGCACCGATAATAACATCAACAGAGCCAATCCCTCTAGGTTTATCAATAGACCTTACAAACTCAACACCTGCAACAGTCAATGACCAACGTTCATAATCCGTTTTAGTACCACCTTGCTCTGGATTACGTTTTTGGAATAATACCCTAGCTCTTAATTGTTCATCATCTTCTCTTTCTACTCCACCAGTTCCTGCGGATTCATTAATAACATACTCCACATCACTAATAGGACTAATGAGATAGTTGATAAACTCGGGCATCACATTACCAACAACTCCTACTTGATTACAAATAGCAGAAACTGTAGCAATTCCACTAGCACCAATAATAACATCAGATACTGTAGTAAAATATAACTCATTATTATCTAAGTTACCTACTTGAGTACCTATCGGTATTGGAGTATCTACCTTTGCAACAATCTTAACTACTACAAAAGAGAAAGTTGCCATCTGTCTAAGTATTCCATAATCATCAGCTTCATAATCTAGGAATATACCAGTCGCACGTGAAGCAAACGAATTATCACGAACATCCCTAAAGTACTCATATTGAAATGATTGCTCTAAAGCTATAGGTGCTAAAGCGTCGTAAATAATCGAACCTTCCCTTTTGTCGAAACTATCATCGACTTCATCCAACATTCGTTGTAGAATACCATTTGGACTATTATCTAAGTCGGGAAATTGTGTCATCTAAACACCTCCTCTATTGACATAATACCTTCCACCGTATCTACTGAGAATGACACAAATACACCATCATCTATATTGGAAACTGTAAAATCATAAACACTACTTATTCTATCATCATAGACAATAGCTTCAGTTACCATCCTAATAATTTCAGACTCAATAAAATCATCAGTAAAACCTTTACCGAATAGTGACTTTATTTCACAACCATAATCATCATCTTCTGTAATATCATAAATACGATAATTGAACCTAATAGTATTTATAGACTTTGATATGAATTGTTTTAAAGCTTCATAACCATCTATTTGGTAAGAGATAACACCAGTGATTAAATCTAGCTTGTAAGTTTTGGAAGGTTCTACTACATTTGTTATGATTTCTGGGTATTCTACTTCTGGCAGAATAGAAACCAATTAAATTCCCCCTTCAATAAGTAATAATCCTATCAAGTATGAAGAATTTTTGACCTCCTGGAAAAGCTGCTAATAATACTTTATCACCTTTTTTAAGTTCATCTAGGAACTCTAAAGTTCCTTCGGACAAATTAAAAGTACCATCGCTAATAGATGTTTGCGTATTACTTATACTCGCATTCCCATTAGCAGTATCATTTAATTTAACTGTCCTTTTATGATTAGTTAGGTGTTGTGGTACTATTAACAACTCTTTCGGAAGGATTAATTTTTCATTAGAAAGTAATTTTACTTTTAGATTCGGTGGTGCATTTACAACTTCACCTTCAGAAAGTGACATAGGCTTACTAGCATTGATTGTTTGAACAACAATTTGTTGAATTAATCCTTTCAACATTATCAGTCCTTTATTTTTTCTTAACAACCTTCTTAACTTCTGGCTTTTCACCATCACCTGCGGTCATTTCATCTATATCCCAAGCTTCTAATAAGTTTAAGTCCATATCATGATTACTACCAGTGAAAGTATGTTTATCTTCCTCTACATAATAAGCTCTCTTAATAGATAAATCTGGAATAATAATATAGACTGCTTTTCCAGTGGTTATTTCTGCTACACCGTTTGTATGTTTTATCTTAAACGTTTTTTCTTCCTTGGCTTTGTTTTTAAGAATACCTGAAGCTCTAGAATCAACTTGGGTTTTAGTTAGTTTATCACCAGTCTTTTCAAAATGTTGTAATACACCAAACGTTTTCGCCAATGTACTTTTCTTAACAACAGTGATTACTTTTTTCTCTTCGCCTGCTTGAAGTTTTACTTGAGTAACAGTATTTTCAATAGAGCGATTATAATCGTACTCACCTAGACTAACTCCACTTTCTATTGCCCACATAACAACTTGCTCAGAACGTCTAATAAGGTTTATCTTTCCTTCAGTTACTGTTATTGCATATTTTATATTCTTTTCTTTGTAAGTAAGATACAAATAAGTTTGAATCATATCATACAAAGTATCACCATCAAACAACCGATAAGGAACAACATATCCTGTACTAGCTATACTTCCTACTTTAAGACCAAAGTCTTTGCATATACGAGAAAAAACTGCGTTGGCAGTTTGTTTAGTGAATAAGTAAGTATCTTTGTTCTTAACTAGATAAATACCAATATCATATGCAATTATCTTTTGTTTAGCAGTAGACCCCTCACCATTTTGGAAAACTATTCCCCTAAACAATTCCTTATCATTAAACCTAAAGATAATCCCATCACCATTATTAATAGTAGCGTAATCATGACCACCATGTTTCCACTTTGACATATCTAACGTTAAAGTACGTGAAGCAACGTTCTTTTTACCACTCCACGTAACTTTTTCTGTTAGCTCTGTTATATCAATCATTTGTGAAGTTCCCTTTAATATAAATACTTGTACAGTCATATTAAGGCAACTTCAGCTTCTGATTAGGGTATATGGTATACGGTGATTTAATACCATTTAAGCTTGCAATCTTCTTATACATCATATAATCTTTGTATATCGCAACTGCAATCTCAGTTAAACAGTCTTTACTTTTAACATTGTAAGTTTTTGGCGTCACTTTAGGATTAGGTCTAGAATTAGATTTAGGTGGAGTTGCTTTCTTTTTCTTTATCGTTATTTTCTTGGCTTTTAAAAACCTATATTCAGATAAGATTATATCGAAGTAGATAGTTCCTACATCGCCACCTTTTTCATAGAAGTTGAAATCTTCTATAGATACTGCAACATTTATAGGTGTACCAGTAACAATAAATCGAGATGGCATATCCTTACTTTTAAACTCTTGAATCTTTTTAACATAACTCCAAGGTTGAGATAATTTAGACGGTGAAACACCACAATAAGGTCCATGTTCCTTTGGAAAGAAACCTGCAAACTTGTAAACGTTCAATATACCTTTTTGTATAACAGTCGCCTCACCCAACCTATGAACCATATACGATTGGTTTTTTGTACCATTAGATACATCAAGCTGAGAAGGGTTCACAGGAAACATAAACCTCTCATTGTTGTTGTCATGGGTAAGCCAAAGTTCTATCTTACTCATGTACACCCTCTCCTCCACCTATAATTTCAGCTTCTAACATTTGTCTTAATTTATCAATAAATCTATCTTCATCAGCTTCGTTATGGATATGAACTTCGCCAACCAATTTATCAATTTTTGTCATAGTAGTTGCAACAGTTTTAGTTGCATCAGATTTAGAGGACATACTTCTAATAATATTATCATTATTATCCTTAGGAGTACGAACATCAGATGGACTACCTGTTACTCCACCATTAGCATATTGTTTGATTTTTGAATTATCATTAAATACACCTAAGATTCGACCAGTTTTTCTCCATAGACTTAAAGCAACAGATTTTCTTGACTCACTTAAAGGAATAATAGCTTCAGCACCTGCTTCGCCTGCAATACCACGTCCACCATCAACTAAATGAGGTCTATTGATAATACCACTACCTGCGAATCCGTTTCTATCAGCCATCCCAACAATACCACCATTAGCATATTGGTCTTTTGCACCACCACGACCATCGCTTCTACCTTGATTAAACGCGTCACCGATATTTCTACCTAAACTTACAACTGCATTCATACCTCCAGTAGCTTTATCCAATGCCCATTTAAGTGCACCACCGATAGAACCAACTACTGAATTCCAACCACTCTTAATACCATTGACAATAGATGTACCTATACTCATTGCTGCACTAAAAGCAGATGAAGCTGCACTATAAAGTTTACCTGGAATACCACCAATCATTTCACCTAGAGCAGAAGTTATATCATTAAAGGATTGTACTGCACCTTCTTTTATTGAAGTCCAATAACCTTGAATTTTACCTGGAAGTGAAGAGAACCAAGCTGCAATCTTATCTGGAACTCCGCCAACCCATTCAACTAACTCATCGAATTTAGCAATGGCTTTTGTTTTAGTATCAGAGAACCAAACTGCAATCTTATCACCCATAGTAGAAAACCAAGCTGCAACTCTATCTGGAACTCCTTGAACCCATTCGACTAATTCATCAAATTTCCCTTTAGCCTTAGTTTTCACATCATCGAACCAAACCGCAATCTTATCACCTTGAGTAGCAAACCAAGCTGCAATCCTATCTGGAACACCTTGAACCCACGTTACAAGCTCATCGAATTTCAGAATAGCTTTATCCTTAGTATCAGTGAACCATACACCAATCTTATCACCAATACCTGAGAACCATGCAACCAATTTATCTGGTACACCTTGAACCCATGTAACTAGTTCATCAAATTTAAGGATAGCTTTATCTTTGGTATCTGTGAACCAAACACCGATTTTATCGCCAATGCCTGAGAACCATGCCACTAATTTATCTGGAACTCCTTGGACATAAGTAACAAGTTCATCAAATTTAGTTTCAGCCCAACCTACTGCATAACCTATCCAATAAGCAATCTTTTCTGGTAATTCAGCAAAGAAGGTATCAATTTTCTCTGGTATTTCACTAAAGAACTTCAATACTTTATCTTTAGTTTCCATTACCTTATTAACAATACCATCTTTAACTTCGTTGAATTTATTTACTGCACCATCTTTGATTTCAGTAAACTTGTTAACTATACCATCTTTTATTTCAGTGAATTTATTAATTGCTTTATCTTTCAGCTCATTAAACTTGTCAGTAACTTTTCCTTTAATCTCACTACTTTTATCGGAAATCTTACCACCCATATCACTGAACCAGTCGCTAGTTTTATCCCAAGCTTCTTTTGATTTATCAGCAATATATTTATAAGCATCAGATGCACCATTTTTAGTCTTTTCCCAATTAGTTTCTGGAGAAACACTTTTCGTAACCTTTTCAGCACCATTACCTTGGGAACTAGCACTCACTTTATCTTCCTGTTTATTACCAGTGAAGAAACCTTTTATGCTTTCCCACTTATCACCAATGGCTTCTCCGCCTTTAGAACCTGCCATTGAACCTGCGATACCACCACCGATTCCTCCTAGTGCACCGCCAATTGCTGTACCTATACCTGGAAGAATCATAGTACCAATCGCTGCACCACCCATAGCTCCAAGTTTACCACCTGCAAGACCACCTGCTAATGCACCACCAACTCGACCAGTTGTTTTTTGTCGTTCTTTACCTGCTTCAGCAGTAGCAATTTGATGTGCTCCAATACCTATAGCTACTGGCATTGCTAATTTCTTAGTTACACTTATCAATCCTTTTCCTACAGTTGTAGCACCTTTTCCTAAACTAGTTAATCCGTTACCAATCTTTTCATTCATTGGTACTTTAGGAATATAACGTGTTGTTTTTGGAACTGGTGTTGGTTTAACTATAGGAGTTGGAACTGGTTTAACGGGTCCTGCAGTTCTATAACCATTAAACGCAGAACTAATTCTACCTTTACCGTCATTACGATTACCTCTATAAGCAGTGTAGGCTTCTTTTACATTAGTGTTACGAACAGTATTTGCAATGTTCTTAGTAGTTTGTATTGGGCTATAGATAGCTTTTGCTGTCGCTGCAGTCCCATGTGCCACTGCTTTAGTCCCATCGACAACTTTCTTACCAGTGCCCACAACAGTATCTACACCTGCTTTTGTATTCTTAACACCTTTAACTATTACATTTGTTAATGCACCAGTCGCCATCATTAATGCAACACCTGCTAGAATATCAGCTGCAATAGCTGTACCTATTTTAGATGCATCGCCTGAAGCAAACGCTTCTTTATTAAAGTCGAATAAATCTTTTAATCCTTCTTTTAATGCACTTGCCATACCTTTAACAATCATAACTCCAATATCAACACCAAACTCAAAAGCTGATTGGAAGTCGAAATCGTTAAAGAAGTCAGATAATAGCTCACCCATCTTTTTAGCAACTTCTTCTAATGATTTACTAGCACCTGCATAATCTCCATTAACAATCTTAGCAAAAGCTTCGAATAAAGGAGTCACGACTTCGAGTGCATTAACCAAAGTATTACCTGCTATTACTGCTATTTTGTCGATAGCGTCCCAAAAGCCTTTCGCACCTTCACTATTAGAAGTAGCATCAAAGAACTCTTTAAGTGGTTCTATAGCTAATTTAAAAGCATCTTTAATTCGTTCAAACAAAGGTGCGATTCTATCCCAGTTCTGATACATTAAGTATGCAATACCACTCAATGCTAAGAATAATGGATTAATCTTCACAAAGTCTGCTGCGAATTTAAGCAATCCTAAAGGAGCTGCTCTTAACATCGTCAACATAGCTGGGAATAAAGATAAAACCATACTCGGTAATCCTAGTAAGGCTTTTCTGAACATTCCTATTCTACTAGCTAACATTCTTACTTTAGGGTCTGCAATAGCTGTACCTTTGCCCATTACACCAATCGCATCAGCTAATCCTTTAAAGTGATTTCTAGCTACCATAAGTCCGAATGCTATAGGAGAAAGTACTCCAATAATCGCTACTAAAGCAACTAATCCTGCACCTAGATAAGCCACGAATGTTGCAATGCCTGGGTTCGCTTTAAGGAAAGCCGTTGCCGACTCAGCCATTTTACGAATACCATCAGCAATTTTTGATACCATAGGTCCTAAAGGTGCGAAGTATGTTTTGAACATAACCCCTACCGCTCTCAATGCTTTCATCATTTTCTCAACAGGTCTAGCTGCATCATCAGTTATTGTCATAAACGCATTAACACCATCTAATTTGTTTAATCTCTCAAACTCATCGACTTGACCTTTAACATACTTTTCTATTTGTTTATTTTTCTCAGCTCTAGTACCTTCGGTAAATTGAAGTTCTCCTGCTTTACGAGCCAGTTTTTCAACTTCACCATTAGAAACCTTTTGACCACTTGTTAACTTCTCATATAAACTATTATAAGTAGTCATATGCTCTATAGCATAAGCCATATCACCCTTGCTTACAGTCATAGCTAATGCAGTTGCATTAACAGAAGTATCACGATTACCTTTGAATATTTTCTTTTGTATATCATCTAAATTATTTACTACCTTTTTCGCCTGTAAATCCCATGCATCTGCAAACTGTAACGATTGCTCAGCATAGGATTCGATTAGGTTATCTTTAGTTCCTTTATTCTTGAGTTCAGCTAACACGACTCCAATTTCAACAGGTGTTTTACCTACTTCGATGTGTAATCTTTCAATCATACCATCATAGTCTTTAAGTTCTATAGTAGGAGTAATAGTCTGTTGCTGGAATTTAGTTAAACCATCCTCATAATATTTCATAATCGCAACTGTTAGACCCGTCAGAGCTGCAACACCCATCAACCCAAATGTAGTAACAGTCGTTGTTAACATCATATAAGCACCTTGTAGTTTCATAACTTGTTTTTTCTGATAGTCTACACTGTCAGAAACACCAACAATTCTATTTATGCTATTATCAATGCTCTTATAAGTGGTATTAGCTAAACCTGCTAAATCCCTATTAAAGAATTGATTAAGCCTTCCACTAATTGCATCCATAGAATTACTAAAAGGTTTGTATATGACATCCCTACCAAAAGCTTTGCCTAACTCATAACCATGTACCTGAGCAAACTTCTTAACCACATCAGAATCTTGAAGTTCCCTTTTATAAATAGCGAGAGCATCTTGTGCTCTCTTTATTTCATTAACATATTTATGAGAGTCAGCAGAGTTTTGCATTTGTTTAAGGGCATTTTCAGTCCCCTTTATTTCATCTTGTAACTTCTTAAAACGAATGTTAGCAAACTTATGGAGTTGGTCTTCTAGCTTTTTGTTTTCATGTTCTAGTCTACCAAACCCCAACTGCTTCATTTCATTACGAGATTTTCTTATACCTTTTTCTAGCTCTTTAAAAGCCATCGTAGCTTGGGCTGGATTAGATGCCTTATTAAATGCTTTAAAGTGAGTAGTAGAATCTTGTAATCTACTTGTCACACTAGCTAGAGTATGCTCAGTTCCTTTAAGAGCAGTTTTCATAGCATCAGCAGTTTCTCTTACTTGCCGAAGGTTTTGATTAACTCTTTTCAGCTTATTTGATATTTTATCTTCCATATCAAATACTGCTGTTAAATTTGCCAAATATTTCACCTCCTATTTAGGTGGTGGATTATCCTCAATATATTTATCTATAGATGCATATATGAAGGCTTTGCGGTATACGTCCATTTCCCACAAATCATGTGGAAGTATCTTTAAGTTGTGGAGAGCATAGTGGGAGTAGCCTGCGTCACCGTCTCCGCTTTTAATGAGGGCTTTGCGTCTTCTACCAACTCATTAAAGTCCTCATCATAACCGTTGATACGTTGAACTGCATTTAACCACTCAGCATATTCTCCACCAATACTCAATACTTCTTTAGCAAGGTCAACTGGGTCAACCAAATTATATGATTGTAATATAGCTGGGTCTTTAAAATCTGGATAAAGAGTAGACTCAATACCTAGACGTGCTGCAAAACGTTGAGCATCTAGTTTTTCATCGACCTTTTTCCCTTTTTTATAGACAGGCTTTGTACATTCATCTTGTAATAGGTCAATTAGGGTAGTATCAATAGGTTTGATTACGAAAGGAATTGGATTACCCTTTTCATCAAGGTAGCGAGTTGTTACAATTACATCTTCTTCCTTAGTAACTTTTGCTTTACCCTTCATAAAAAATTGCATATTACGTTCTTTATTTGTGTTTGTCATTTCAATTTCCTCCATATCAGTAAGTTTATTATAGTAAACGAATATTCGAATTAACTGTACGCAACGTCATAAGGCGTGGCACTAATTTTATAAAGAAAACACCCCAACTAAATTAATTGAGGTGACTTCCTATTTATTAAAGATTTTTTAAAGCTTCGTCTAAGTTCATACCTTCGAACGTGAAAGGAATTTCTTCTTCAAGAGATTCTTTATCAACGTCTAATTGTGATACTGTAACGCTGTCAATATTTACATCAAAGATTGTTACACGTTCTTTCCCACGACCTGAACCTGGGTCATCATTTACACCTTGTAAAGTGAAATATGGGTCAACACCTGATTTAGCATACTCTAACATTAATTTAGTGAAACGTGAAGTAACTTTGTAAAGAGTTAGGCTTCCTGTTCCAGTTAAACCTGCAGTCTTATTAGAATCCCAACGATTACCCATAATAGAAACTGCTGCTTTACGTTTTGCAACGTCAGCTTTGAACACACGTACTTCAGCAACTTCTAATCCATAGAAATAATCTACCTTCACGTCCATTGATAGTTTGATTTCCACGCATCTACTATTTCACCTCCACAGTAAAGTAGAATTTTTCCATACTGTCAACTGGTTGTACTCCGACTGTAGCAATTACTACGTCACCAATTGATTTTACTGCATCAATAATAAAGTCTGTTAATGGGTCGAAGTTAGTAATAGCACCTGCATCTTCTAAAGTTTGGAAGTACATGTTAACTCCACTTTTTAGAACAAACTGACCATCTTCATCATTATCAATTTTACCTACATAACTTTCAGAGAAAGTTGAAAGTAAGTCATTGTTAATAGCATCTAATACACGAATAACTCGGTTCTTAGAGAAACGTTTATTCTTATCTTGTGTATAAGAGTATAGAGAGTTAATATCTTGTTCAACTTTAACATTTTTACCATCAAAGAAGAATAAGAATTCACCTGCACCAAGTTTAGTCATAATCTCACTATGCTTGATACGAGGATTAGCATCAACTGCACCTTCATACACACGATAAGTATTAGATTGAACATATGAAGCTCCTGCAGTGATACCTGCTACATAAGGAACTGCACCAACTGCATCTAACGCTTGACCACCTGCTAAGATGACACCATTTGTTACATTGATAATACCTTCATAATCACCTACATGATTAGCTACTACACCTTGAATCTTTTTACCTTCATCATCACGTAAACGTTGGATATAAGATACGAAAGATGTTTTAAGTGTTGGGTCAGCAACTGGGAAAGCAATTGTATTGAATATTTGTACTTCAGCTGCTGCAAGGAAGTCGGTATAATCACCATTAATTACTGCTGCAGTAGAACCAGTTGCTAATGAAACACCTGCTGATGCAACAATAGCTCCAGTGCCTGACCATACTACCCAAGCATTCGGTTTAAGGTCAACAACGTTAACTGCTAATTGCTCATCGACTACTTTTCCACTTAGCAAAGTTCTAACTAATTTCTTAGTCGGTTGTACAACATCAGTTGTAATAACAATAGAAACATTGTTACCACGTGTACCTGAATATTTAGCAGTTGCAGTCAAAGGTGCTACTGTAACAGTCGCCTTAACTCCATCAGATAAACGATATACAAGAACTTCTTTTGCACCTTTAAGTGTTTCACGAACTGCAGACATTTCTGTCGAGTTGATATCATAGCCTAACAAATCGTAGGCATCTGATTCTTTCCTGATTGCGGTAAACTTGCGTACTTCACCCCAACCTAACAATAGTGGTAAAACAACAGTCCCACGTTCAGCAACTGTAATACCTGCTAATGCTTTTGCTTTGAAGTTCATGTATAAGCCTGCACGAACCTTATCAGAACCTGGTGTAAATGTTCCACCTGCCATTATTTAACCTCCCTTGCTAAGAAAGCTTCAATTAATTTCTTAGCTTCCTCTTTTGAAATTTCTTTTTCTTCATAGCCATACAAAGCACCATCGAATACTTCACGTGCTACACCCATTGCTTTATCAGCATGTTTACTGAGCAACGCTACTTCAAACTTCTCTTCTACTTCAGCAACTTTTGTTTCTTTAGCCACTTGGTGATACCTCCTTTAAATTGGTATTAATATCAAGATACCCCATCTTAACAGTGACTTCATTAAAGTAATTATGCCTAGTTGCCCACGACAAGATAACTTGATGAACACCATAGTCTAAACGAGATACTTCAATACCTCTTGTTAAATTAACAACATGACCTGTAGGTTTACCTTCAGAATCCACTAAGGGAAAGCGTTTCCTTTTCTTCCTAAACTCGTTAGCTATTAAAGATGCATGATTATATGATTCGTTTGAGTTCGCACCCATAACTTTCATAGTAAGCATATATTCAACTTTATAAGAATTTAGAGTATCATTAAAGTCATGATGGTAAGGTTGAGGTAAGTATATAGAAGGAAAAACAAATCCCTCTGGAATTTCCTTTAGATATACTTCACAAGGAAACATATCATGTATACATTTCATAATAGAACCAAACTCAATATCAATTTCATCTGACTCTATAGTATATACACCTTGGTCATTCATAATCTACTTCCTCCTTTTCCTTGTACTTTTACTAAAATCAAAGTAGCTATTAATCCACTCGTCTAATTTTCTATCTAAATCTTTATCGAACATGTTAGAAAAGATAAGTTGTGCACTATCCCAATAATGTTTTCCATCTACCCACTTGCGTTTAAGCATCATACCAGTTGTAGCATTCGGGTCATAAGTAAACTTATTTCCACTCCAACTCCCTGGAACCCACCTTTGAGATACACCTTTTGGGGTAGTCCAATGACCACTATTGACCCAAACTGCATACTCTACGTTCGTTCCTACTTCTAAAGACAATCCATCAGAAGAAGTAATCCAAACGTTATCTTTTGTTCCTATCTTAAAAGAATTTAATAACCTTTCGGTATCAATAGTATCAGTTTCAATTATTTGCCTTTGGACAATATCTAGGAAATCTAATCCTTTTTCTTGTAACCAATTAGCAACCTCAGCCTTAAATGCACCATGCCTAGCAGAATCTATACGAGCAATGAATTCATCTAAACCTTCTATATACACTCCATTTCTTTTCATTAGCTATCCTTTTGACGAATAGCAATTACATCAATTGCAACAGTGTGTAATTTTTCTGGTACTTTAAATGTATATTCATTACCATCATATAAAGCCTTGCTATTCAATCGTATATGTTCAGACATGTTAGGTTCAAATATAACTGAATAAATGGTATACTGTGTCCTATTAGGATGGGAATCATCAGTGTCGGGTATTTTATCTTCTATTAGTTCCCAATAACAAGGAACATTAACAACATCTGGTGTAGACTTATATTGGAAGTTACCTTGTGCTTCCACACCATATATCTTCCTACCTTTTATCTCTACCAAATGAGTTATATCGCATCTGTGTATAAGACCATTAATTAAAGGCATTAGTAATACCTTCCAGTGTAGTTATTCTTCATAACACCGAATTTTAGTCTTCCACCTTGGCTTTGTCTACCTTCATTAGAATTAGTCCTAATATTGTCAGAGGTCATATAAACTGCCAACTCTTTACGCATACTATCTAGGTCAGACATTTCTTCATCCCTTAGCATTTTAAAGTGGGCAAATATATCACCATCCTTAATACTCAAACCTTTAACATCTAAATTCGTAAGAACTGCCTTGTTTTGGAGAACATAGTTGTAGATGTAAACCATTGCTCTTTTCAAAGTAAATACATCTACATCAAATAGAAACTTGAATTCCAAAGGTAGGTTCGAAACCAGTTGATTAGCTTCGTTATAGGCAATACCAAAGGAATTATCTATAATAGGATAATTCCCCTCAGCATCGACAAGAACTGCAACTAAACTAGGGTGTATGAAAGTTTCACGAAACATGATAGCATCCATTTAATATCACCCCTTGCTTTTTATTCGTTATACTTAGCAAGCTCTTCAGCGATTAGTTCTTTAACTGTTTTAGCTTCAGCAACTTGTTGATATTCGTTAAGTAGTTCATATAACTCATCATCAGTTACTTCATCGTTAGTAGCATTTAAAAGAACTAATTCGTTGATATACTCTTTTTGTTTTTTGGCATTTAGTTTATCAAACTCTTCCTTAGGAAGATATACTTCGACTAAACCATCATGACCATCTTCATCCTTATCGGAAACGATAATGTCATTACCATCACCTGCGTCACTTAAATCATCACCATTATTGTCAAGGCTTTCACCAAGATTATCATTAGGTGGGATTAAAGAGTTAACATCAACATTATCATCGTTATTATCAATAACCTCGACAGACTCAACGACATCATTTAGGAATACAACAGAACGTTCGTTTAAAGGAATATTTTGTTCTTTTTCATATTGTGCCACTCGCACTAAATCATCTACATTGGGTAGACTCGGAGTAGGATATTCTCCTATTTCCCAAAGTCTACTTCCTGCATAGATAGTGTGAGTAACTCGTAATTTATGCGACATTCAACATACCTCCGTAGTTACTCTTATTTTGGTTCACCGTAAAATTAAGCGAATAGACTAGATACGTTACTGAAGCTGTATGGGTTAGCCAATACGTTCTTAATGAAGAAGAATTGAATTGGACGTCCAACATGCACCTTCGATTTATGCCAGTAACGAACATAGTAGAATAGACGGTCTGGAGTAATAAATTGGTCTACACGATTAATATCGTATTGACGTTCAGCAATTACTTCATCATCACCAAGAGTTGTAATAACTGCTTGATTTTCAAAGATAGGTCGTAATACAGGTGCTGCATCAGTACCAGTGTTTTTACGTCCTTGAGATACAAATACATTCAACCCACGAATAGAATAACGTGCACCTGCCATTGTAGCTGGTTTAGATTCGAATGAGAATTTATCAAATGATTCCAAAGCAGATGCAACATCACCAGTGATAAGTAATGAGTTAGGATTACGTCCACTCAAGAATGCTAAACGGTTTGCCATTTGTGAGATTAGAACAAATGGGTCAACTTTCTGATTACCGAAAGCGTCACGTTCTAAGTTATCCCATTTAGCTGCTGGGTCAGTAACCGTTACCACGTTGTTAGCATTTAAATCAGCTGTACGTGATGGGTCAAATTTGAATGCGTTATTAATAGCAGTCGCACGATTAAACTCACGTCGGTTATCAATAGACACCATGATGTTCTTGATAAGACGTTGTAATTCAGCTTGACCTGCATAACGAGATGCAGAACCTTCTGGATTAAGTAACTGACGTCCAACTTCAGCATTGATTTTTGCTGCTTGACGATATTCGTGCACTTGGTCAGTTACCCAACGGAATTGGTCTCCAACCAACGGGTCGTCAGCATTCATGTCAACTTCTGGAGTTTGGTTAAGGTCAATACGGTCATCAATCATAGCTTGGAATAATTTATCCGCAACTGGTACAGTTGGTACGATTGTACGAAGAATATTTTCCTCTGGTAAAGTTTGTTTCTTCATAATACCGATTACTACTTTTGGTTGTAAATCTGGTACTGCGTTAAAGTCAAAGTTATTTGAGCCGATTTGGCCTGCAAATTGTGTCATTTAGTGTTTCCTCCTAATTTTGGTTGAGAGTAAATTACTCCCAAACAATTCCTGTTAGTTTGGCTTTTAAGTTAGCTGTTAAGTTGACTAAGTTAGCTTCAATCAACTGTGCAAAGATATAACAAGAAGTCGCATAGTTTTCAGAGATGTTAACTTGACGTAAGTTAGGTGCAAGAGTTTGGTCCTTGTTAGTTTCAGCAAAACCTGAAATTACACGAATAACATCGAATGTTGCAATAGTATCATCATAAGCAGGTGCCCATTTGCCTTTATTAACGCCTGAAGCGAAACGTCCAACAACAGTTCCTGGAATGATATAAGTTTGGTCGCCTTCTACTTGGAACTCAGCATAGTCACCTAAAACTGTACCTGTAGTATCAGCAATTGTTAAGTTAACACCTGCAATAAGACCTGCTTGTGCAGTTGCAGAAGTTAAGATGTTAGCAGAAACAGTTCCATGGTCTAAGTCATGAATTTTATATGCCCCTACCCCTACTGCTCCAACGATAGCAACTTCAACTCGGTAATTACCTTCTGGAAGTGCAACGTTAGTATTTCGAACAGTTACAAGTTTACCTGCAAGTGCTGTACCTGTAACGTTATAAGCTGCTTTGATACCACCACGAATATATGATTTTGGTAACAACTGAACTGTATCAAGTTGTAATGGTTGAATTCTATTAATCATTTTGATTTGCTTTGCCATTAGTAGTAGTTCCTCCTCTTAGTATGAAATTAGTATCCTAATGAAGCTGCTGCTTCTTCAGAAGACATTTCATCAAATGTTTTTGCTTTAGATTCTTTATCAACTTTAGAAGTTGACAAGTTGTTACCGAAGTTTACAATCGCAGACATTTCACCTGCAAGAGTTGCGTTAGTAGTAAGTTTGCCAAAACGCTCACCATGTTTAGTAATACGTTCAGCCATACGTGCTTCTAAAACAGCAATTGACTTAGCTTCAAAGTCATCAGCTAAAGTAGCTGGGTCAGCAGTTAAGATTGCTTCGAAATCATCATTTAGATATTCTAATACGATTTCATTATCAACATCAGCAGTTAGTTCAGCAAATTTTGCTTTAACATTATCTAAGATTGACTTGTTAATAGTAACTAGCTCAGCATTAACTAAGTTCGTTACTTTCTCAACGACAGGAGTTTCAGCATCACCGAATTTAGCAACTGCATTAGATACCGCTTCTACTTCGCCTTCAGCTTTTAGTTTAGCATCAACGATTAATTGTGCTTCAGCTAATACATCATTAAGAGCTGGCGGTGCTTCCTCAGCAACTGCTGATTCACCTGCATATTTAACCATACCTAATGTTTTTGCTAATTGAACAGTGAATGTTTTAAAATCTTGTGCAGATTTAACTCCCATACCACTCATAGCTGACATTTCACCTGCTAGAGATTTAACTGTTTTATCATCTTCTACAAGATTTAATTCATCTTGCATAGCTTTAAATAAACCTGGATTGTGTAACTTAATATCATTTAACGTGCTTTTAGCTAATACACCTGAAATATCCATCTCGCCTGCGTCCTCCTCTTCATCCTTTTCAGAACAATTTTTACATCCTGCTTTTTTACATTGTGCTTTGGTTTTATGCTTAGAGCATTTCCAACCTTTTTCGCCTTCACCTGCTAAATCTTCTTTAATTTCATAAGACACTTCTTGTTCACCTGCCTCTCCGCTTTCTACAAAGTTAACGACACGTCTTACTGGGACAAGTCCACTTGTAAAGATAACCGTATCATTTTCTATTTTGTAGTCAGCTTTTGCATAACCATGCGGAACATCGCTACCTTCTATTTCTAAAACTACATAATTTTCATACACGTCTTGAACGTAATGATATGAACCTTCAGAGTTAAAGTTAGCTCGTGCTGCACTCCTAACAAACTCGATTAACTGACCATAACTACCTTCCATTTCAAAGGCTTCTTTCCATTTGTCTTGTAAGGTCATAACAACTCCACCTTCTGTAATTTCATTCATCTCACCTGCTAACTTAACAATATAAGCTGGCAGTCCTTCACCAAGTTTCCTTGAAAGGTCGATTGATTTTAGGTCAACTTCTAATATATCTTGAACGTCACCGCTCATTATATATCTTACTTTGCCCCAAACTGAAATACTATCGATGGCTTTGGACTTAATCCAAACTTTAGCTTTATCAGCTGTTGGTAAGACGTATCCTTTTAACCACACTCTGATTTGCCCACCATCTAACACTTCAGACTTAGAGCCGAACCAAACAATCTGTGGGTCTGGCAATACGAAACCAACTTCATCTGGTTTGATATGTCCCAAATGACCAACTGGTAATTTTTCAAGGACTTGAACACCAATAGATAAAACTACCTCTGGCTTCCAGTTTCGATTGTTAGCAGAAACACCTGACACTGTATACGCATAGATAAACTTATCATCTGATGTATCATTCTTAGTGATTAAATCATAATCAAAGTTTTGTCCAACTTCGAAATCTGTTGGTACTTCTAACGTAGCATCATGCATCTCACCTACAATATTAAAACTGAGGTTCATATCCTCCGTTACCTGTTTCGGCTTACCCACTTTCTCACCTCCCCTCAAGGTTAATTATTGTCGTACTCATTTTTGGCGTCACTGTAATCTACAACCGCTTTCTTTAGTTGTAGCTCTTTACGTTTTAGCTTCAGTACGCTACGTTCACGTTTAACCTCAGCAATCAACGTTCGCCTATCAGTACCACCATCCCTCAATACTTCATTAGGTATAGCTTTGTATACTTCTAATTTAGTGTTAAGGAACTTTTCATACTCATTAAGTTCTTCCGTATGGGTCATTTTATTAACTGACTGTGTAGGAAGTTTCTCTTTAAGTCCCTGTATAAGGTTACGAGCATTATCTAAATCGGTTAGTTGCTCTTTTAATTCTTTAATAGCTTTCGTTTTGCTTAGTTCATCTAAAGTAGCGACACGATTTCCTTTGACCAATTCTTTTAGGTCAAACTCACCTGCTTGCCAAAGTTGATATTTGGTTTTACCTAATACACGTTCCTTATCCTTCTTAGATAGCTTTTTAAACCATTGTTCAAAAGAATCTTTTCGTCTCCGCTTTCCTTTTAAACCTTGGCGGTAAACAATATCGCCATCCTCAACTTTAACAGGAACATCCTTACCTCGACAATTAGGATGTATACGTCCCATTCGTTTATTAGATACTTGACCATCTACACTCGAACATATTAAACAGGTTCTACCGTCTAATACTTCTACCCTTTGCCATTTGTTAGGAAGAAGATGTTTATTAGTTTCCATAACATCAGCTTCAGCTTCCTCAGATACACCTTGAATTTCCATTTCAATAGCTCGCTTAGATAATTTACGAATGTTATTGTTTAAAGCTTTTTCCATCCCTTTTAATGTACTTATATAAGTCCTACCTTTTTTATCAGATAGTGGTTCTAAAGCGTCATTAAATACTGCCTTCAAAGCAATATCAGTTTGGGCAATAGCTTGAGCAATACGCTCCGACATTGTTTTCTTATAGCGAGGTTTATTTATTAGCTCCTCAAGTTTCTCTTTAGTAAAGCCTATGTCATAAAGCTTTTTACTTTCTTTTGACTCACCTACGAACATTTCTCCTTGATATTCCTTTATATTAGGTTTTTCGTATATGTCCAATTCGGGAATACGTTCATCTAATACCCATAAGAAATACTGTCGGTTGTAGTTATATGTGGCACGAATAACCTCTTGTCCATAAATGATAAGCTCTTTATGCATTTTAGCTCTAAGCTTATCCCAACTATTAATGAAAGCAACTTTCTTTTTAAGATGTGTCGTATCGAATCGTTCGACTTTTCCAAAATGCTTTGATAGGATAGAACCAAGTTGTTCTAAGTAACCATAATCACCAGTGAACATTTTATCAATATCGGATAGCTTTTTCTTTTCATATTGTGCCATATACACTTCATTTTCTAATAGCATCAACATATACTCAATATCAGCTTCGGGATATTGTTTTTCAAGTTTCGATTTACTTAACTTCACCATCAATATCACTCCTTACCTTATTGTCGTATATGTCAACGTTATTATATAGAAGGAACACGAATATTTTATAAGTGGTTTTCACCTGGTTTCAACGCAACGTCGATAGACCTCGTAACACTATCAGTAACAACTTTAACCATATTTGCATATAGGAAAGCTAACTCACCTCGTGTTACTAAAGAGTTTGGATAGAACGAACCATCAGTTGATAATCCTAGTACACCATCATTAACTGCCTGATTAATAGCAGACTCATAACGATGACCTTCGCAATCACGAAACTCTACATAATCTAATACCGAACTTCCTGTACGCTTAACTTTATCAAGTATCTCATTCTTATTTAAAGAACTACCTGGTGAAGTACGAGGACTATGCTCCGAATGGAATATGAATTTATCATCGCCTACATTATGAACATCGAATAATAATTTCAAAGTATCAATAAGAGTTACTTCTTGTTCGCCTTCCAAAACTTCTTTACCTTTATCAAAGTTACCTAAGATGATAACTGACATAGGTCCAAACTTATCATTACCATTGCGTCCTTTAATACTAGAAGGTGGCTCATTAAGGTCTCTTAATACCCATACCATTCCATCTGGAGTCAATAACAAGTTTTGCCCAAAGTCATTTAGACCTCTAACATCTTTATCTCTACGATAAACATCAGCAATAACCTTTTCCTTATTTTCCGCTAGAGCATACGCATGCTTATCTGGCTTCCAATTATGATGTAAGTGAACCTCCGTAATGAAACGTTTAGGCTTGTTGTCTTTATACCATTTTGCAAACTCGGCAAATGTTAATGGTTTAAGTTCATGTTGTGACATTTATTTCACCTCCCTCAGTAGTTTATTTTTTCATCTCACCTAACAAAGCTATTAATTGATTAACCATGTTATCAGATACCATCATTTCACCAACATCTACACCATCTTCATCGTCTATAAGAACCGAATTTGGATTGATACCAACTTTAGATGCTATTTCATCTACCATAGCTTGAGTTTCAGCCTGAGAACCAACTTTACCTGCAAATTGTGCTTTAGCTCGTTTTAACTCACCATCGCCATCGCCTACTACTTTCAACAAACGCATATACGTCTCATCAGTTAATAGACCTGCATCCCTAGCCATTTTCAATCGTACATCAAGCGACATATCTTCATCGGGTAATACTTCGCCCCATTTGATTGTAGAAATAATATCATCAATATTAATATCTTTATTATAGAAAGCTGATATTTGTGCGATAGTATCATTAGTTTTAACGAAAGAGTCATGTACGTCTAAACGTTTACTTTGTATCCGTTGTACTAGAGGACTCGACTGCATTTTTACACTAGCATAAGTTGAACTCATACTAACTCCAAGTGTCCACTCGGGAACACCTGACATTTGAACGAATATATAGAAGATGAGTTCCAATAACGCTTTCGCATTACTTACTGTATCATTTACCTGGAGGTAACTTACTTTTGCACCTCCCTTTAAATAATATCCACCCATCATGTTATATATACCTTCATTAACTGTTCCACCTGAAGGGTCAACTTGCCCATACATTTCAGCAATGAAATTATTAGGGTCATCCAATCCACTAAATACAATAGTCGGTTGACCATTATACATGTTAGCATCGATTGCACGTTCTAAGATTTGATGATAAACACCTGATAATTTAATCAATCCATTCGCATCAGCAAAACCATTTATATCACCTATTAGTCGTCCTTGATTAAATTCAACTATAGGCATCACACCCCATGGATTAGTCATTTGTGCTTTATGAATAGTTTCTTTATCATCTTCTATTCGCAACACCTTGACAAAGTGTTTAAACTCATCAATATTAGAAGCGTCTTTCTTCTTAGTAAGAGCATCTTCAAATTCTTGGTTATTTTCCTTCCAATATATCTTATCGAAGTATACATGATTTTTATCATATTTACTTTCATCGGATTCACGTGCATTAGTGTCTTTTACTTCGAACTTCTCCACTATAGTACGAACCCTTGCATAAGTTATATCATCGGGGTCACTCCAATTCTCCCTACGCACTTCTAAAATAGATTGCTTAGTATGAGGATGAAAAGTAACAAGTTTCTTTCGCTGATTATAACCTAACTCTAAATAAGACTGACCATATAATCCTAAGTACTTCAATGTATCGTATATTTTAGATTTGTTTTGTTCATATGTGAAGTCCAACAATTTATCTAATTCACGATTACCTTTAGCCTCTGGGTCGGGCAACCCCATGTAATGTAATAAGTTATCAGTTACTGCTTTTATTATCCATCCACCTAGGAAATAGTCTGGGTTCTCACCACGATATAGTTTGTTAATAAACTCAATATCAGTTTCATCTTCGTTTATTAGCTGAGATAAGTCGAGTGCTTTATTACCACCACTCATTGTGCGTTCCAAACTTAAACCTGCGGAAGTCATAAAGCCAGTTCCAATCATATCGTAATCGCTTGCGTATGCCATTTATTCACCTCCTTACTTGCGTAGACTATTTGGTAATGTTTTTGGTATTTTACCCAATCCACCTTGTCGAGTGTTAGCTGGCTCACCGACACGTCTAGCATAACCTTGTCTACCTGACCAATGAGGGTTATTTTTCATACCGACTGATGCAACTGCACCTGTACCTACTTCAGCTGTCATAATCATACGAGCAACTTTTCGATATAAGTTTGCGTGTGCTAGATGGTCATGACCTGTCCTAATAAAGTATTCTTTGCGTTCACCAGTATCATCATTTTCTTCAGTTTCCTTTTTAAGAGCAATATGGTGTGAATTAAATCGTTCCATAATGTCGAAACCTGAAGGTGTAATAAGTTTATTGGTTACTATGTCATTGAATAAACCTTTAAACATTTCTGTTCGGTCTATATTAGCCATACCTTCATCAAGTCGATAACTCATATCCCCATCACGTGTAGCAGTGTAGAAAGCCATACATACTCTACCTGGATATTTATTCTTAAACCATCGTGCCGAGTTTTTATTTGGGTTTCCATCTATAACCGCATATTGTATGTTATATCTGTCCCATAGCTCGGGTAGACGTTGGAAAGGGTCTTCATCATCATAATCTTGGGAGTCAATTGATTCCACATAGATTATCTTTTCCTTAGAAGGGTCAATTTCATCTGGGACACTTATTGTTACCCATAATATATCACCTTGGTCAATTCCCATTACCGCTTGGTGTTCCTTTTTAGCAGAACCCCACATTTGATAAGGTCGTTGTATACCACGCATTATCTCTAACGTTAAAGCTGTAGACTTCTCACTATAGGATTCACCTAAGTCGAAGTTGTAAAAGTCAGAGATACGTCTATAACCATTTTTGGAATCTACCAACTCATTAGCAGTGAAACGTGGGTTCATCATTTTACTTATATGGTATCCACGAACACCTGTATTAGATGGTGATGAAGCAATCCATATACCATTACGAATTGTATCGGGCTCTATAAGAGATTGACACCCATGACACTGGTAAATATATCCCTTACCAAATGCCAACTCCTTAACATGCCTATCGAATTCCATTTTGAATTGTGCGTTACACTTAGGACATTTCACATGCCACATTTGCATATCCGATTTTTGGAACATAGTCGATACACCATAACCTGGAATAGTTGGTGTACTAAAGTTATACTCCCATTTCATATCGGATGCACCAAGACGTGATTTGAATTTGTTCAATACGTTTTGATTTGAGAAGTTTACCTCATCATGTATATTCCAGTCACTATCCACCGAGATGGCAGAACCATCACCGAACGTCCCTTTATAATATATGAAGAAGTCATTTATACGTCGCATAGATGCATTATTCACATATAGCATTGACTGGATATATGTTTTAGGATTATCAACCATCTTCATATTCCAATAAGGGTCATCAGGTGTACAGTCGATAGAACCTTCTATTATTTGTGGTAAACGTGAAGCTGCATACTGCAACATGTCTTTAAAGGTTGGGAATGTATATATTGCTTTTCCCATATTATAATCACCGAACCAAAATAACTTGGTCAGCATTATTTCAGATATACCCATTTGGGCTGATTTTTCTATAACCTGCTTAGGGTGTAAGTCATCTAATATTTGCCTTTGATATGGGAAGTTATGATAAGTCATTGGCTTTCCTTTGAATAGCCTATACTTCAATGCCCAATCGGATGGCTTTAATATTTCCCTATCAGTATTATCTCTTAACCCCTCTAAACGAAACTCATCACTGTCGACCTCGTTAGGATTTTGTATAATGTGAGCCAAGTAAGAACTCATATCGATAGCCGACTTTAGATGGTCTTCTTTATTAGGAGTCAAACCTGGTATTAACAGTTGCGATAACAAGTCAATATCCAATACTTTGACCTCCATTCGTTACTTATTATCGGCTTACCTCAGTAATTGGTTGATAGTATAGATATATTATAGTTCATATCACATCGTGTTTATTATCAAGCAACGTCACATTAATGCATAACGTTTATCTATACTATCAGTAGGAGTAATAAAGCAGATATACTTCATCGAAACCGATTTTGCATCTACCATAGAAGGTGACTCATGTGACTTATCAATCCACAAGTCTTATTATTACTCCTACTCATAGTACATATGCCATCAGTAGAGTTAACAAACGTGGCTAGAGCGTCCTCTATACCATAGAGTGATAATAATCACTTCATATAGCTACCA
>Ga0079039_1245345_pt1 | contig 24475 bp, 16 predicted proteins | sample Mud3Dept4metaT_FD_168610 | JGI IMG/M metagenome (GOLD analysis project Ga0079039, IMG submission 168610) | Metatranscriptome of freshwater wetland microbial communities from Ohio, USA, analyzing the effect of biotic and abiotic controls - Mud... | ecosystem: Environmental > Aquatic > Freshwater...
GCTGATGCTCTTATCCGCGAAAAAGAAACTGGTACTGACTCATTCATCCAAATTGAATATCCAAATGCTCGTCCTCAAAGTAATTTCACAATTACAATGAGCGCAACAGAGCCAACGAATTTATCAGTCACTTTCGATTTGTTCCCGAACAAAGACAAAGCAATCGCTGAATACAAAATCATTGGTGAATAATTAAACTAGGGGGTTGTTTCTGTAAAAGGAAGCGACCCCCTCTTTTTTTTGTATCAACTACTTGGATACTTAATTAAATCTAAGTTTTATTAACAATAACCGTTGACATATCTCTGCTGTGGTCGTATACTTAGTATACAGTAAATAAAACCATTGCAACGAGTTAGAGGGGTGAGATTCAACAAGTGTCAAGACTCATAAGATATTTAGAAGATGGTGTGTGGAAATACGCATCAGTGAAAGACATAGGAGATTTGTCAAGATTACAAACCTTAAACAACGATGACATCGTATCCGCAATCAATGAACTAGTCCAAACAAGTGGAGTAGATATGGATAAGAGGATGGATGAAGTCGAGGCTCGAACCGTTGCATTGGATGAAGATATTACTGATGCAATGAATAACATAGTCTACAAGGTTGAGATTATCAGTTCGAACGGAAACGTGTTTAAGAATGGCGCTTTTTCAACTATACTAGAAGCGAAGGTTTACCGTGGGGCTATAGATGTAACTGACACAATGGATGCTTCTCGATTTAGATGGAAGAGGATTTCGAGTGATATCGATGGAGATAATAGTTGGAACACATCTCATTTCGGTGGGGCAAAGCAGATAACTATTACGCCTGCTGACATCTATGTTAGAGCGACTTTCAACTGTGAAATTTTAGATTTATAACACTAAGCAAAACCATTGCAACAAACAAAAAGAGAAAAGAAAATGGAGATGATTTATCTTGGCTATAGCTACTGGACAAATTACAATTATTGACTACAACGATGCTTTATCATTAACTGGTTTTATTGGTACTAACGCATCGACTACACAAATCTATAACCCCGATAATGGAAGTTATGCACCAAACTGGGCAAATACTCCATATATGGTATTAACACCTTCATTATTCATCATGGGTACTGCAACTGATATCATCGCAAATAACGCAATTCAATCTATCAAGTGGTTCGACTCAATTGCACCTACTGTTGAATTGTTAGCTAATGCAACTTATGGTCTATCTGCATTTACAGCAGGACAAAACAGACCACTAACAATCAAATCTAACGTATTGACTGGCTCAGTGTTGTCTAAAGATTACATCGTTGAGATTGTATACAGAGACCCATCAACTCAATTAAATCTAACTTATAAAACTTCAGTTGCGCTTGCTCGTATCACTAACGGTGGCGGTATTACTAGTTCAGTAGTAACTTCTCCATTAGGTAACATCTTCAAGAATGGTGGCGCAGGAACTCTTACTGCTAAATCTGACCTTTGGAGAGGTAGTGCAATAGATACAACATCTGTAACTTACTCATGGTTTAAACAAGACCCTGCTCAAGCGACTGACGTAGGTGGTGGTATTGGTTGGAGAAAATTAGATGCAACTACTAACTATGGTACGACTGGTTATGCAACTAATACATTAAGTATTCCAAGCACTGCAGTAGCCAACTTAGAAGTATTCAAATGTGTAATCAAAGACACTGATACTTTATCTAACACATACAACCAAAACTTTGAAGGAACAATTGTTTTCATTGACCAAACAGACCCTATTCAAGTATCTGTTACTTCTAGTGGTGGTGATGTATTTAAAAATGGAGTAGGTTCATCTACTCTAACTTGTAAAGTATTCCAAGCAGGCGCTGAAATCGATGTTGCAGGAACTAAGTACACTTACAAGTGGTACAAGTACGACAAGAATGGCGCGATAGATGTGAACTTCGGTGGCGCAGGAGTCAACTTTAAGGCAGGGAAGACTTTGGCAGTCGGAGATGTTGACGTTGATACTAAAGCAACTTTCTCGGTAGATATATCTTAATAAATAAGGAGAATGCGTGATGGCAATTGCAACAGGACAAGTAACTATTACAGACTTAAACGAAAGTTACGTTGGGATGCTGAGCAATGATGCCCACACTGTATCTACTTTAGCTGATGGCACTGGTGGAGTTTACACCAGTGTTGTCTCTACTATCAAGGTACTATTGGGAAGCGTTGATGATACAGCTAACTGGACAGTAACAGCTACTCCTGTCACTGGAGTAACTGGAACATTATCTAGTAAGACATATACAGTTACCAACATGACTGTCGACACAGGATATGTGGATATGACTGCTACCAAAGCAGGGCAAACGACTATTGTGAAGAGATTCACTATTACCAAATCAAAGCAAGGTGTTCAAGGTACTCCTGCGACACAGTACTACACTTGGATTAAATACGCGGATACACCGACTACAGGAATAAGTGACTTACCTACTGGAAAATTGTATATGGGTATCGCAATTAACAAAACAACTGCCACTGAATCATCTGTTTACGCAGACTATACATGGTCTCTAATACAAGGAGACAAAGGCTTGAAGGGTGATGCAGGAAGTAATGGACTACCTACATACACTTGGCTCAAGTATGCAGACTCCCCAACGACAGGGATGTCAGACATACCCACAGGTAAGATATACATGGGACTGGCATATAACAAATCTACTGACGTAGAATCATTAGTCTATACAGATTATGAATGGTCTCTAATACAAGGAGAAAAAGGTCTCAAAGGTGACCAAGGTGAAGCGACATACACTTGGATTAAATACGCAGACTCTCCAACAACAGGGATGGATGACCTACCTACTGGAAAATTGTATATGGGTATCGCCTACAATAAAACTACTTCAACTAAGAGTTTGGTTTATGCAGACTACTCATGGTCTCTAATTAAAGGTGATAAAGGTGACACTGGACTGCCTGCTACTCAGTACTATACATGGCTTAAATACGCTGATTCACCGACAACTGGCATGACTGATACGCCAACTGGCAAAGCCTATATTGGATTAGCGTACAACAAAACAACTGCAACTGAGTCTTCTGTCTATGCTGACTATACTTGGTCATTAATCCAAGGTGCTAAAGGTGACACTGGTGATACAGGCGCAACAACATACACTTGGGTTAAATATGCCACAAGTGCTACAGGGACAGGAATAAGTGATTCGCCAACAGGTATGACCTATATTGGACTGGCGTATAACAAGCTAACATCGACTGCCTCTGCAGTTACGACTGATTATCAATGGTCTCTTATCAAAGGTACTGATGGAATAAATGCAATTACTTATTATACTTGGATTAAATACGCAGACTCTCCAACTACAGGAATTAATGATTTACCTACAGGAAAAGCCTACATTGGTATTGCTCATAATAAGACTGTTGCGACAGAGAGTAGTGTCTACGCTGACTATACATGGTCATTGATTAAAGGCGCTGATGCTTTACCTAACTATACGTGGATTAAGTATGGTGATTCTCCAACTACTGGCATGAACGACTCTCCAGTGGGAAAAACTTACATTGGTATAGCGCATAACAAAACAACTGCCACTGAATCAGTAACATATGCTGACTATACTTGGTCATTGATTAAAGGTGACCAAGGTGTTCAAGGTGACCCAACCTACACTTGGGTTAAATATGCAGATGATGGTATTGGTACAGGGATGGTTGACGCTCCCGAAGGTAAGAGATACCTTGGGTTGGCATATAACAAATCTACTCCCACCGAATCTGTTGTTCCTGCTGATTATACATGGTCTCCTCTTTTTGATAATGTAGTTGTCGGTGGACGAAACACGATACTGAATTCAAACTTTGCTACTGCTAGTTTAGATAAGTGGAGTAATAATGGTGCAGTTACTTACGCGAGTATAGATGGGAAAAATACTGCCTTGATGGGAACTAGTGCAGGAATCTATCAAGTTGCCTCGAATGAAGCTGTTATTTATACCTATTCATTCTTAGCGAAAGCACTAGACACTACGACCAGTGCTAATGTTGGATTCTTGAACGCAGGAGTAGGCGCTAGTAAGAACTTCACACTCACCATGAGTTGGGCAAAGTATAAATTTACTACAACTGTACCTGTGGCAAGTGGTCAACTTCTTCATATATATAGTACAGGCAAAGCGTACTACATTACTGACATTCAAGTTGAAAAGGGTAATGTAGCGACTGATTATACGACTGCTCCCGAAGATAAAGAGAACCTTTATACTTGGATTAAGTATTCAACTGTTCTTGCAGGAACTAGTCCATCGGATGACCCTACTGGTCGAGACTATATTGGAATCGCCTACAACAAGAGTTCAGCTATGAAATCCATTACCCCTGCTGACTACACATGGTCATTATACAGAGGTGCTACAGGCTTGAAAGGCGACACCACATATACATGGATTAAATATGCTGACTCGCCAACTACTGGAATGGTAGATACTCCTGCAGGCAAGACCTATATAGGAATCGCGTATAATAAAGCAACTGCTACAGAGTCATCTGTCTACGCTGATTACTCGTGGTCTCTAATTAAAGGCGCAGATGGGACAACGACTTATACTTGGGTCAAGTATGCAACGAGTGCAACTGGTACAGGGATTCAAGATTCTCCTACCAATATGACATACATCGGTATGGCTTTTAATAAGACTACATCAACTGCATCTGCTGTCCCTACTGACTACACTTGGTCTCTAATTAAGGGTGCTGATGGGACAGATGGTCTACCTACTTATACTTGGGTAAAGTATGGAACATCTTCGGCAGGGGCAGGCATAAACGACTCTCCGACAGGTATGACTTATATTGGATTGGCTTACAATAAGACAACTCAAACTGAATCCACTGTCGCTACAGACTATACTTGGTCATTGATTAAGGGTGACAAGGGTGACGTTGGAGAAACTAATTTCACTTGGATTAAGTATGCAACGAGTGCAACTGGTACAGGGATAAGCGATAGTCCAACAGGAATGACTTATATTGGGTTAGCGTATAACAAAACTACTGCTACCGAGTCAACTGTTACTACAGATTACACTTGGTCATTAATTAAAGGAACAGATGGATTACCATCTTACACTTGGATAAAATATGCAGACACGCCTACGACTGGAATGTCTGATACGCCAACTAGCAAATTGTACATTGGTATCGCTCATAACAAGACTACAGCCACAGAAAGTAGTGTCTATGCCGACTACGCTTGGTCATTAATTAAGGGTGACAAGGGTGATGCAGGATTAATTAACTTAGTTAACAATCCTCACAATAGTGGGAATATTACAGGTTGGGGTGCGGTGACTTATGGAACAGATACATTCGCAGATGGCAGGACTATTGGAGTAGGTAATATTGTTAGTACAGCAAGTACGATGGCGACTCACGTCACGTTTAGCATAGAACCTCAGAAGATGTATGAGTTCACCGTATGGCTAAAACAGAGTGTTACAAAGGGTACAAACTACTTTGGTATATATTCTTACAATACCGCCATGACAAACATAGGCACGTATACAATCTCTAATAGTACAGGGGTTAAGACTGGAACACTTAATACCAATGGATACTTTTGGAGTGGAACAGTGACTGCCAACGTTTGGCAGAAGCATACAGGCTATATAATTCCTGCAGGATACGATACTTCAGATGTAGAGAAGTTCAGAAACCTAGGGGAAAACGTTACTACCTTATTCCAATTCCCTGCAGATGCTAACTTTGCGACTATGAGAGTTCTTAACTACAACAATACTGTGTCTACTACTTTAACGATGGGATTACCGATGGTTAAAGAAGTTGATGTCTCTGTGTTGGAGGCAAACAGAGCGAAGAACCTTAGCGAAGATAGTAAGGGCAGATTGAATAATGCAGTAACTACTATCGATGTAAATGGCGTTACTGTTAAAGATGGTAACTTTACCTTAGAAGATTCAAAAACAGGTACAAAATATACTGCCGATACAAAAAGAAACCTTGTGAAAGACCATGGTTTTGAATTACTTCAAGACGATGGTCAGTTTACGACTTTTGGTAGCTTATTCAAGGCGAAAAATCCACAGAACGATAGTGGTGTTGGTTGGGATACGATAGGTATTCCATACGTTAGACCAAATTATGATATTGATGGAAATACACAATGGATTATGTTTGGTAATAAATCAGTTGTTGTCGATAATGGAAATCGTTATCAACAAGATATTCCAGTTGTTCCGTTAGTCAATTATCCCTATGCAATTTCCTTCTATGCAACTGCACCTAAAGAATCAGCTATGGTAAAAGGAATACCACAACTTGTTGTTGAATGGTGGACTGGTGGCGCATTAAGTTCAACGGAAACAAAGAACTTTGCAATTCCAACTGCCACAATAGGGACAAAAGAAAGATTAACTGGAACTTTCCTTGTTCCAAATGCCTTGACATACAACACTGATTCTTTCATGCGTGTTTATGTTCGTACAACAGTAGCGAACCAGTGGGTTGAGGTTGATGGTTTTCAAGTGGTAGAAGGTAATCTTTCAACAACCTATGCCGATGAATCTTCAGTATGGGAACTAACTGCAGGGCAACAAATTGCTGAGTTTATGCGTATTCGTAGTCTTGAGGCTGACACGGTGTCGGCTATGACTAAGATGTTTACAATTGATATGGATATCATGGGCAATCTGAATTTGTATTCTCAGACCGATGCAAGTGCTAACTCGACTTCTCACGCATTTACCATAGGCAATAATATTACTGGCGCTTCATTGAAGATGGATGCCAACGAGATATCTACCTTCAATGGCTCAGTAGGTAGTGAACTTCATGTAAATCCCGATGGTGGTCGTGTTGTTTTTAATAATAATGCCGTTGGTGGAAATGTTGTTATCGAAGGTGGAGGTATTAAATTAACCAACGCTAAACAGGCGAACACATATAATCTTGCAACTATTCGCGATGGGTATGAAGTCCATGATGAACACATGATGATTCAGAATATCGTTGTAGGTGTGCCAACTGGTAACTTAACACAAGCATTTGCAGATTTCACTTTCCCACGCGCATTTTCTGCTTCACCTACTTGGGTAATTTCTGCACCACAAAGTGTAAGTTCAACGGTTTATAAATCTGCTGTTTATTCACCAACTGCAACTGGTTTCAGAATCTATATAAACCACATTCACAACACTGCGTTTAACGGTACTATAGAAGTACAAGTTATCGCGTGTGGCAAGAGAACATAGAATCATATATTACGCAATTCAAAGGAGGAAACAAATCGTGATTAATTACAGAGAACATGAATCAAGTGGATTCGGCACAGAGGGCTTCATTCCCTCTGTGACAAATATGACAATTGAGGTTTCTGAGGGCAAGCTAAAGCTAGACGATAATATCCATGAGTACCCTAGTTTTTCATTTGACGTGGAGGCTGATGAGTCCCTTAACGTTGTGTATGACGTGTATCTACTAGATACACATGAAGAAGGTAGCAGTGTTATTCACATCGACAGAACAGAGTTGGGGAGAGAATCTCTTGCGTTCTATCAAGAGAACTATAGCATGCTACATTGCATCATGACTTTTATAGTATCTCCCAAATCTATCAGCTTAGACGATACTATAATTAATGTGAATAGGGTGACTAACATTGATTAAAATACAGCCTAAGAGCAAGTCATTAAATATCAAAGATAGGGCAATCCTTGCAGGAGAATTGAATAAGGAATTCATAGATGCTAGAATTATCAAAAATGAATTCAATTCACTTAAAGATTATGAGTTAGAATTCTTAAAGTCATCATACAGTTTAGATAGCGATGCAAAGCTTTTGTCTTACTGTAAGGATGTCAAAGTCTTATTCTTTAAAAACACTTGCGAGTTCAAGATTGAAGAAGGATTTACAGCGACCAATGGAAACTTCTATCGGACAAATCGTGATGACCAAACAAATATGATAGGTCAAAAGGATGCTCTATCTGATGACCTAAGTGTAACGCAAGTGCCTTGGAAGACCGAAGACAAGGGGTACGTTATGCATACTAGAGAAGGTTGGCTGAAGGTACATCAAGAGGCGTTTATGCATAAACAAACTCAGTTAATGAAGTACGACACCTTAAAGAAGAAAGTGTCGACTGCGTTGTCTCAAGATGAACTATCGTTAATTAATTGGTAAACAACTAAATAAAACCATTGCATAATTTAACCAAATAGTATATAATGTAGAAAGGGAGAACTATTCTTCCTTTCTTTTTTGGGGATAATACTTGGATGTCATTATGAAAAAACTCATAATGAAGGATGGTGTTGATATTGAAAGAACACGTTGACAGTTTCCCTGTGATATTTACAGCAGGCGCAACAGGTGCAACATTGATGTTTGGTGGATGGGATACTGTATTCCAAGTGTTCATGACTTTTATGGTTATCGATATGATAACTGGAGTTGCGAAAGGATTTTACACGAGAGACTTCTCTAGTCGAAGAATGAGAGAAGGTCTAGTCTCGAAGTTCGGATACATTATTGTAATAGTGCTTGCAACACAATTCGACAGATTGATGCCCGAAGATATGCCACTATTAAGAACAATTGCGTTATGGTTCTATATCTTCGTAGAAGGCTCGAGCATAATTGAGAACTTGGCTCAGATGGGCGTTCCAATTCCGCAATCTATAGTCGATAGACTTTCTGCTCTTAAGATGAAGGCAGGAGAAGTAGCTAAGATTGGTGCAGATGGCAAATTTATATCGACAACAACTACCACTCAAACAGACACTCATACTTCTGAAAGAGTCGTAGAAGAGTCCAAGGGATAGTTAATGAAATAACGGTTTTATTAAATAAAATCATTGCATAAAGGGGATTAGCTATTGACAGCTAGTCTCCTTTATGTTAATATTGGTTTATGCAATAAAACAAAACCATTGCAATTAAAAAGACAGGGAGTTGGAATTTTTGACAGTTGATTTTCAAGGATTAGGTTTATTAGAACAACGTAACGTAAGAGAGGTAATTAATACACCTCAAGGGGCAATTGAAATTTATGAACCAAACATTGATGACGTAAGTAAAATCATCGACTTACAAAAAGACATGGGCTTCGGCATGGAATCAGCGACTGTAATGTTCGAAGGAGTAGCTGTAATTAGAGACCTGTTCCCATTACTGACTAATATTGATTTCGGAGATATGACAGATGAGCAGATGGAAAATGTAATTAACAAGCCATCTATCCATCTATTAATCACACAACAGATTGTGGCTCAAATCGTAGCTGAATCAAACAAACTTTATGCCCAACGCATTAAGACAGAATTGATGAACACTGAAAGCACAATCGCACAAATGGAACTTCTTAATCAAATTCCTGCTATGATTGTTGACCGCGCTAAGCGTGATGGCAAAGTAGCTGAATTGATGAATAACGTAGAGCGACTTTCAGACGAGTTAGATGAAGCAGTTGAACGTGAAGAGGCTGAAGCGAAAATTGATGGTGAGCAAGACAAAGTAAGTGAGTAAAAAGTTTGCAACTGTCTCTGCCCTACAAGGTCACCTCAAAACCACTATCATGGAGGCAATCCAAAATAAGATAGCTGAAATATGTATGAGGGTAGTGCGAGACAAGTTATTAGAAACTGTATATCACAAATACATTCCTCAAGGTGATTTAGCATATGACAGAACATATGAATTGATGGACAGCGTTACCGTTGGAAACTTTCAGATGGGATATAAGTATGCTACCTTTGAAATCTTTATGGATACAAATAAGATAAATCCTTACTCGACTGGTGAGGGGGAATGGAATCAACATGCTGATATGGGTTATGAACAAGATGTATCTGAGTACATTCCATTATGGGTTGAGGAAGGTACTGAAGGCTCTCTGTGGGACAGAGAAGGGGCGCATTACATGGAGAAATCTCATTATGAACTAGAAGGTAGTCTACATCAAGCGCTTGCGAGAGAGTTACGCGGTGAAGGATGGGACGTTACCTTAATTTCATAAGAAGAGGTGCAGTCCATTGGCAGAACAAAAAAGAGTTTATAAGCGATATTTCACTAAGGATAAAATCGCTAAAGTGAATCAAGAAAGTGTCAAAGCTTATGAAAAGTATCTTCGCTCTAACATCATTAAAAACAAGGATGTTAAAGAGACTACTTACAAGGTTTACCAAAACTATATGAATCAGTTCTTGGTTTACCTATCTGAAGAGTGGGAAAACATGTCAATCCATGATGAAGAGTACTTGGATAATGCAGTTGAAGTGATGGAAGGCTACATTGGTTTCTGTCAAGATACATTGGGTAACAATAAGAAGGCAATCAACACAAAGCTTTCTGCAGTATCTAGTTACTACCTATGGGCGGTTAAGCGAGGAGTACTCGACAAGCATCCATTTGATAGAAAATTAGATAGAATGCGTGGCGCTAATGACGAAAAGATAATCAATCATTACTTCTTGAATCGTGAGCAGATTGCTAAAATCACTGATGTATTGCATGAGGAATATGAGAAGACAAAAGGTAAGAAGTTTGATATTCAAGACTTACTGATTTGGCATATCATGTTAGATAGTGCGAATAGAAATGGTGCTATATCAAAACTGACTTGGTCAAAGCTTGATATAGTGAATATGATTTTCGTAGACATTAGGGAAAAACGAGGCAAGATTGTTGAAGTACCTTTTGAAGAAGAGTCTGCTAGATTACTGATACAGTGGAGAGAGATGCGTGAGAATATAGACAACCTTGAATGCGATGGTATATTCCTTATCAAACGAAATGGTGTATATAGTAAGATGTCTTCTACATCAATCTACATGAGAGTTAGAAAAATAGGAACAATCATAGGCATTGAAGATTTGCATCCTCACTGTTTGAGAAAAACCTCTTTGAATAACATTGTAGAAGAAACTGGAGATTTAACACTTGCCCAAGAAATGGCAAATCATTCAGATATTTCCACCACACAAAAGCATTATACCAAGCCTAAGTCCAAAGCTGAGATTCGTGAGAAATTGAATAAGCTTAGAGAAAAGAAAAAATTAGAAAATCAATAAGCAAAACCATTGCAAAGGTAGGTGTTTGATTAGTGGCAAGCAAGAATAAGATTGGTATTGAGGTACAGGTTGAATTTCCTACGGTAGCTGAACTACAGAGACAATTAGCCGAGAAGTGGGCGAAGGTCAAAGGTGGGTTCGAAGGAAAGATTAACGTTGATATTGATGGGAGTAGCCTAGTCTCTGCTAAGAGCAAGATTAAAAAAGCGCTTAGCGAAGAGGTATTTGAAATCAAGCTTGATGTAGACATTAAAAATGCTCTTCAAGGAATCAACACAGTTCAAAAAGCAATTAAGGAACTGGATGCTAAATTAGAAAAAACAAGAGAAGTAAAAATTGACTTCAAGATTTCTGATTTAGATAAGTCATTCAGAGAACTATTAGATGCGACCAAGAAAGCAGAGAATGCTACTGATGGTCAAGTTAGTTCACAGAAGGACTTAAATACTCAGATTGACAAGTCTATCGATAAGGTAGCCAAGTTCCAAAGGATTATGAAACAGAACAAGGATGGTACTTATGCAACTACTTTAAAATGGTCTGAGAATAAGACTGGTGGAGAGACTAGTACCATTACGCAGAGACCCGATGGTCGTACTGACTTCGATGAAACGCATAATCGTGAGAAGGCTCTAAAAGAAATAGAAGATGTTATGAAGCGAATTCATCGCATCGAGTTAGACCAAGTAGATGCAGAAGATAAGCAATTCCAAGCACTTCAAAAGGAAAAGGATATCCAAGCAGAACAGCTTGAGTTACTTCGATATCAATATCGCTTAAAACACGATATGAATGCCTTAGAAGATGATGGCGTTAAAGACCTAATGCGTGTACAGGCGATGAACAAAGAGATTAAAGAGCAAGCAGTGTATGCGAAGATGGTTGCGAAAGATGAGTCTGAAATTGCTGAACAGGTTGCGAAGGTCGCTCAGTTAGAGAAGTCTAAACAGCAGATTGCAATGAAAATGCTTACTGCCAAAGAGTCTGAACTTGGTATGTTGCGAGAGCAATACGACCATCACAATAGAATTCAAGATGAGATTAGAGAGCAACATAATCTTCAAGAGAGAATGTCTGACACTCAAAAAGAATCACTTGATGTTATTAGAAGAACTGGATTCCTTGAAAGAGAAAGGGTAACAGCTAAGAACAACCAAATTGCCAAAGAAGCTGAACTCACTCAAAAAGAGAAAGAACGCCAACAACTAATTAAGACTGTAAATGCTGAAACAATTTCTGACCTTAGAAATATCCATAAGATAAAACAGCAGATTGCTCAGTTGGAAGGTAAAAATTCTCAATCTCAATCTGACACAGATAGACTAGGTATCTTAAGAGAAGAACTTAATATTGCTGAAGGCATAAGCAATAAGAATCTTGATTACCTTCGTAGTCAACAGTTAATCACCACTGAGTTAACTCAGCAAATGTCTCACCAAGACTCTATTAATAATGCTGAACTAGACAGAATTAGACGAGTCGGAGAAGTTCAAAATGCACAAGCAGAAGTTAACCAAAAGCTTCAGCAGTACATGGACTTAACTGGTCAAATTGGACAACTACAGCGCGACCTAGTATTCTCGGGGATGCGTGAAGAGCGAATCATAGAAGGACAAATTGGTGACCTCGAAGAGAAACGAGGTATCATTGAGAAAAGTCTAATCGACCAAAATCAAATGACAGATGCTGTTAAGCGAGAAGTTCAACAGATTCAAAATGCTCAGAGTGAACAGAGAGAACTGAATAGACTACGCAGAGATGCGAGAGAGAAAGACCAATCGTTCAATGACACTGGAGGACTAGTAGACCCATTCCAATTCGCAGGAAATGTTAAGCAAGGCGCGATGGCTATCTTTGAACCAATTCAACGAATGGATGAGGCTCTAATCGGAGTATCAAAAGTCGTTGATGCAACAGATAAAGACATGAGAGAATTCGCTATGGGTGCTTATGATGTCGCATCTTCTCTAGGTAGCACAGCAGACGAGTATGTGTTGGCAGTAGAAAAATGGGTAACTGCAGGTAAAAACTTTAATGAGTCTCAAGAGTTAGCACAAGTATCTACTATAGGTTCGTTCGTAGGTAATATCAATGTTGAGGACATGGTTAAATTCATGTCAGTTCCAATGAACGCCTTCCAAGAAGAGGGATTGAAATCAGAAGATGTAATTAATGGTATGAACGAAACTGCCAACAATCACGCTATTGAAATGGTTGACCTTGGTAAAGCTTACGTTCGCTCTGCTACGACTGCCAAGAATGCAGGGGTTTCATTCGGTGAATTAACTGGTATGATTACTGGCGCACAAGAGGCTACTCGTAAAGGTGGAGAGCGAATTGGTACTGGTATCAAAACTATTGGATTAAACATTAGTGGTATTCAATCTCAGATATCGGCTGACCAAAAGAAAAAACATAGCTTCCTCGAGGATGTTATTGGTATCGATTTAAAAGGTGTTGATGGAGAAGCTAAGTCAATGACTGAAGTCCTTGACCAACTTAATGGCAAGTGGGACACTCTTTCTAAAACTGACAAGAATAGTGCAGTAACTATGATTGCAGGTAAAGAGCATGCTGAAACACTTTCGGCTATCATTGACCAATGGGAAAGGGTAGAACAAGTTGCAGGCGAAACAGAGGCTCAGCAAGGACTTGGCGATAAAGGCTCTGCTTATATAGAGTTTGCTAAACAAGCTGATTCAGTTAAGAAAAAGACTGTAGAGTTAAAGAATGCATGGGACAAGCTAATGGCTACTATTGGTGGCAATGGCGGTGGTGTTTCTAAGGTTCTTGATATCCTAACAAATGGACTAGAGGAACTTACTAAACTAGCTAACAACGAAGCATTTATGAACGCGCTTAAGTACATTTTTGCAGGAGTTGCAATTCACGCAGGCTCAAATCTATTCAGAAGATTCTTTGATACAGTGGGTACTGGATTCACTGGAATGAGAAACAATCTAATGGAAACTATTAAGCTAATGGGATTATTGACTAAGAAGACAAATAGACCTGTCGTTCCTCCAGTAATTGTTCCTCCAGTAGTTGGTGGAGTTGGTGGTAGAGTTGCTAGAAGACAAGGTACAACAGGCGGTACTGATGGTAGCGATGGTGGAACTAGCACAGGCACAGGCGGTACTACAGCAGTGGTTGGTGGAATCGGTGGACGTAGTGGGCGTAACAATACTTCTGCACAAGACGAAGAAGCTAATAGAAGAGCGCAACAAGCAGATGAAGAAAATAACGCTCGAATAGATAGAACCAATGGCAAGATGGCTACCACAGGTAAACTATTAAAAGGGTTCGTTGGATTCATTCCTCTTATCGGAGATGCACTATTAATTGCAGACCTTATGGGCGTACCAGTATTCGAATCACTCGGAAAAGGATTCAAAGGCTTATCCGAAGATGCTGATGAGTTGCTTGAGAAGATAGAGAATGCACAGAAGAAATTCATGGCTACAAACTCTATCACTAATGGTAACGCAAATGAAAAAGACCAAGAATTGAATGGTACGATAAACAAAGAGACTGGCAAGCGCGAGGGTGGTATTCAGCAATTAGCAGATAGTTCGGGCAAGAGTGATGGATTTACTAGCCAAGAGGAATTCCTTATCATTCAAGAACGATTACACAAGTTGGCTGAAGATGCGAACATTGATGTAAAACTTACTCTTAATGACCCACAAGCAATTCAAGATGCAATCGACAAATTGGATGCAGGGTTAAATGCTCTTACTCAAAAAGACATGACTGGTCTTGGAGATGAATACAATAAGCAAATCGAAATCATGAAGGAAGCAAATAGGTCAATGGCAGAAGATACTGCAGGCATAGAATATCTCACAGCTAAAAAGGCTGAAAACGATGAAATTATTGCAGGGTATCAAAAGCAAATTGATGCAGGAGAAGAACTCGGAGAGGCTCAGAAGGCTGACTTGAATAGAAGACTTGGTTGGAATGAACAGGCGAAGCAGTCCATTGAAGAGTTACAATTAAGTATCCAAAATCAAACTGCTATATTCGAAAGTGCTAATGAAGCTACAGAACAGCAGTCAATGTCTCTTGCGAACTATATCAAACAAGGTGGAAGTCTCGCAGGAATGTCGAGAGATACTGCGGTTAAAGCAGTCGAGCCACTTATTGGTATATACAATAAGCTAACCGATGAGTTGAACAGCGCAAGTGGTGCGACAAAATTGCTTAATGGTACTAAGAAGATAGAGAAGGACACATATGACCAACTTGTAAAAAGTTACCCTGCACTTTCATCTATTAGCAGAGATGCTATCAACAAGAGTGAAGAGCAGAGGGAAAAAGCTAAGGCACTTATTAAAGCTGAAAAAGAGAAAAAGACAGAGCAACAGAAGACAACCAAGAGCGCTGTTGATGGTCTTGCTAAGCAAGGTAAGTTCACCGATGAAGTTAAGGGCAAGATGGGTGAAGAAATTACGACTGTCGGAAAACTAAAGGATGAAATCAAGAAAAAGAATGATGAGGTCGCTAAGACCAAAAAAGAAATCAAGACAACATGGTCATTCAAAATAGCTGAGGCATCTAAATCTATTTGGAACTACCTTAAGAGTGGATTCAAGCAGAATAGTGTTACTACTACAGCTAATATACAAGGTGAGATTCCTAAGTCTAACCCTAAAGGTGGAGAGCAAGACCCATCTGTTTCTGTTGGAAATGGCATTAGTTCTTCTAATGTATCTGCTGTTGGCGGTGACATAGTTAAGTCTCCTACTGGAATCAATTCACTTGCGAAATCTACGAAGAAGGTTGCAGAGGTTAATAACTCTAGAGTCAGTGGTGATGTTTCGAGATATTGGAGCAAGGAAATGTATGGAGTAGGGGCGACTGACAGTGCGCTTAAAGCCAATACTGATGCTCTTAATAAAGCCAAGGATAATCAAGACCAGTTGATTAAACTTTATCAACAACAACAAGTCTTAATGAGACAGCAAATCGCCAACTATAATAGTTTATACAAGTCTAAAGATGGAGAGATGAACAGTACTCTCAATGGTCTTAAGAAGTATGGATTCAAGGTTGACACTAGGTCTAATAAGGTGAACAATCTAGGGCATGCAAGTAGCCTTAAAGGTAAGAATGCAGAAGAGGCAGAGAAGCTTCTTAATACTTGGAAATCTCTATATGGAGAAATGAATGGTATTAAAGAGACAATCTCGGGTATTAACACTCAAATCACTGAAACTGCAGACAAGATAGCGCAAGCTAAGATTGCCAAAGAGTTGAAGAGTTTTGAGAAACAGCTTAAGAAAATCGATGCCTTATTAGCTAAGATAGTAAACGTAGAGTCTATCAATAGTAAGAGATTAGAACTGGTTGGTTCTGAAGACAAAGAGCAGGAACTGGTTGAAACAGAGAAGGCGATGAACTCTACTAAATCAAGTATGAATTCTTTGATTGCTGAGTTTAATGCACTATCTAAGGCTAAGATTGCAAACAAAGAAAATGGCGCTCAATTGGCTACATCTTTGAAGAATCTTGGAGACAAAATTCTAGCACAGTCTGATGCTGTTATGAAATATCAAAAAGCCTTAAACGAGTTGGAATTATCTAGAGTAGTTGATGACCTAAAAGAATTCAACGATGCTATTGATGACAATGGTGCTAAGATTACAAACAACATTGACAATCTTAAAGAAGGCTTAATGAATGGTACTGATATAGGAGACCTTCAGTCATCTGTGTCTACTAAGCTAGACTTGAATCGAGATAATGCATACGAAGAGATGGCTAAAGAGAGAATCGCTCTTGAGCAAGAAGTTCAGTTAGCACTTGATTCATTCGGCAAGAAGAATGTTGACAGAGCCAAAAATGTTGCTAATCATCAGCTTGATATTGTAGCTAACATGTACAATGATATGCTTAGAATGGGCAATGATTACACTGCTAAGAAAAAGACAACTGCTACGAAGATTAAGGCAGAATTCGATGACTTAGTTACTATTGGTAACGCTGACGAAGATTATAAGTATGTTGACAAGATTGACGATGCTTATGATTTAATCGTAGCTAAACAAGATGCATTGACTAAAAAGTTTGAAGCAGACATGGCTAAAGCAATGACTCCCGAGGCAAAAGAAGGTCTAACTGATAAGTATATTATCGACAGTATGAGAATTCAAGAGAGTTATATTAAGGCATCTATAAATGGTTCTAAACTTGCCATTGAGGAACTTAAGAAGCAACTCACCGATTCAACACTGGACGATGAAACTCAACAAAAAATCAAAGACCAAATTGCTGTTATTGAAAAGGATATAACTGACTCTCAGAACGCAATTAAGGATTCAGTTAAAGCTAGATTCGACTTTGAGTATAGCTTAATCCAAGAGGCTACGAACGCATACGACAAGTATGCAAGCGAACTTGAATATGCAATGAGCATACTTGATTCACTTGGTGGAAGTAATCTTGAACTAAAGGGTACGCTCTTACAAGAGTTAATGGAAGTAGAGAAGGCTAGGAATTCCAACATACAGACTTCCCTTTCTGACTTGCAGAAACAATTAAAAATGTATGAGCAAGGAAGCTATGAGTGGAATCTTATTAACGCTGAGATTGAAGACTATAACAAACTCCTAAAAGATAGCAATAAAGAGTTGTTAGAGATGAATAAAAACATCCTATCTAATTCATTCGATGGTACTTCTGAGAAGATTCAAAAGTCGATGTTCGATGGCAAAACTCTAGATGACTTCAAAGCTTACCAAGAACTTTGGATGGATGGCGTAGAGAGAGAAATCGCTCTAGAAGATGCATATCAGAGAATGGCTGACCTTGGTACTACTGCTTACAATCAGAAATTGGCTCTCTTAGAAAAACAAGAGAAGTTAAGTAAATTCGAAATGGATTATCTGAACAAGCAGTTGGATGTTCTCGAACTCCAAAAGAAATTAGAGAACATGAACGCTGAGAAAACAGTTCAGACACTGAAGCAGAATGAAAATGGTACTTGGGATTGGGAGTACACTGCTGATGCTCAAGCAATGCGCCAAGCAGAAGAAGACCTCAAGGCGAAAGAGCGCGAACTCAAAGATGCTGAAGCGAAGGCTAAAGAAGATTATCTTGCAGGACTCGAGAATATCATGACTAAAGCTGAGAATGGTGACTATGAATCTAAAGAAGAGTTTGAAAAGGCTCTTAGTGATTTAGGAGAAGCATTCGGCTCTATCGTTGGTGAACTTCCCGAGATACAAGATGATTATCTAAAGGAATTAATTGATGCTTACGCTGAGTACTTGAAGGACAACGAGGATGTTATAGAAGGCTCTACTCCTGCACCAGTTGCAGACTCTGTTTACGAAGGGTTTAGCGATGAGGTAGTTAAGGCGTTTGATAAGATTGGTGATAGCATGGCTAAAGTGTTTGCAGAGACTCTTCTTAAAGCACTTCCAAACTTTGGAACTCCAGTTGAAAAAGTCGACAGTAGTAAATCAGTTAGTGTTAGTATTGCGAAAGTGGACTTCCCTAACGCTACATCAACAGACGATATTCAACAAGCTTTACTTTCTCTTCCCGATATCGCAATGCAGAAGTCGTTAGAAAAGTAAAGGTTTACAAAATCAATAACAATGGTATAATAAAGCCTAGTAGGAATTATTACTTACTCCTGCTAGGCAAAACCATTGCAATATATAAAAGAGGTGTATTTAGTGAGTTTAGAGACAGACATTAATCCTATCCTACTGGTAATACCACCGTGGGATGCAACTAAAGGCACAAGTATTTACTACGCATATACAGGTAGTAAACAAGCGACTGAAAATCAGATGATTATTGTAGATGCAGAGACAGATGTCATTGTTTACAATCAGCTATTTAGGACGTTTGAAAAGGTTCATCACGTCCCTGCATTGGCAATAGCCAATGGTGGAACATACAGAGCGAGACTGCGTGTTAAGTTAGCAGATGGAACTTTTACGAGTTACTCTTCCGACATAGAATTTATGGCTTTCGCAACCCCTGTTGTAACTATCGACAATATTGATGGACAAGGATATGTATATAATACAGACGTTACCTTTGTAGCGACATACTCTCAGTCTAACGGAGAGAAGCTTAAGAACTACAAATTCAGTCTCTATGATGAAAATGAACATCTTATCGAAAACTATCCAGTTCGATTGCCAAGTCTATCAAATCCTAACTCCTTAAGTGAAACTGTTAATGGTTTAGAGAAGAGTAATGGCTACTCTATTGAGGTTAGAATTGAAACAGAAAATGGTATGTTGAATACTTATCGTAAGCGATTCATACCACTGTATATCGTGCCTAGCATAAATGGTGTCGTGTCTACAGTAGCTGACACGGATGATGGCTTTGTAAGAATCACTGCTAACTTAAAACAAATCTTAGGAACTAAGGTGAAGGCTCTTGATAGCGCTGATAACTCATTGAGTTTTGATTATCAAGACGAAGATTGGGTTGTCATTCCACAACATGCCCCATTGATATTCACTGGTCTAGGAATGAATAGAGCATCTGATTTCATGATGAAGGTTTGGTGTAAACAGATTCCTAATAACACTAAGTTCTTAGAATTAAGTCCTGTAGGGGATAAGCCAATTGCCATTGAATTTTGGAAGAAATCAGACAGAATTATTGCAGTGAAAAAACATGGCATACTGAATTCAGTTCACGTTTCTAATATCATTTCAATACCATTTAGTTCAGAGTTTATGCTGTATGCAAAAGTAATTGAACATCGTATAGACTTGTCTATAACAATATTGTAAAGAGGTGACAAAACGTGATTATAGACTATAACTTTTTTGGCTTTGAATTCGGTGGATGTATTTGGGATACGCCAATCTGTACTGACCGCATCGATGAACTTGAGATGAGGGAAGGGGTATACGATGAGGCATTTATTAACTTGGATGTAAATCTTCCTTCGGATACTGTTAAGCCTACAAACTGGTCATTAACTACTATTATGGATGCTAAGTTCACAGGAGACTTAGATGCAGGTTCGGTTAACGCTGATGGATTTAAGGTTACTCAAATCCAACTATATCGTACTGTAGTAGGGAGTACGACTTGGGAGGCAGTTGCACAATTTGGATTTGACCCCGAGTACAATGTCTACGACTATGTAGATAGATACGCTCAGAATGGTGTGGAATACCAATACGCAATAGTACCAATCGCAGGGAATGTTCAAGGTGATAGATTAATTTCAGATACAGTCTTGTCAGAGTTCGAAGGGATATTCTTGACAGATAGTAGAGAGAACAGAGCGCTTGAATATGACATCGAACTAGGTGAGATAGCTTACAATACAAACTCTTCTGTCAATCAGCCAATCAATAGTCCATATCCAATTGTTGTATTTGGTAATAGTAAATACAGAACTGGAAACCTATCGGTATTAACACTATCTGAAGATACAATAAATGGTAATGGAATTAACAAATTTGCAGAACAGGTTGTACGTCAAGAATGGATTAACTTCGTCAATAATGGTAGAGCGAAAGTTCTTCGTATGGATAATGGTCTGACTATGCTTGTCGTAACTCAGAATCCTAAGATAACTCATAAAGAAGGAATGCTGAGAGACTTAGCTAGTATTTCGTTTGACTATGTTGAGATTGGTGAATTAGATTTCAATATGCTAGTTAAGAATGATTTGATTCCTGCAGTGTATCTACAGAAAATGACATACGATGATGATGGAGGAATAATTAGTGGATAATCAATATATAAAAGGTAATATTGTTATGAGTAGCAAAGACCTCCCTAATATTGGTAAGTACGCTGACCTTCATCTACAGCCTGTAAGAAAACTTCACATTACAGTAGAGGTCTTAGATAAGGAACTTAAGACCATCGAAACAATTGAAGGACTTTCTACAGGTGGAAGCATAAACATTTCAAACAGTAGTTTAATTAGAAGGACAGGTTCTCTGTCCTTCGTACTGTTTGATAATCTATTGCCTAGACAAAAAAGCTTGTTGTGGATGAATAATCAAATCAGAGTATATGCAGGGATTGAAAATCTATCATCTAGAGAAGGAACTATAACGCATTTCTGCTTGGGTACATATCATATAACAGAACCATCTATTGATATAGACCCTATTAGTCGCGCTATAACTATCAACCTAGAAGATAGAATGACAAAATGGGAACAAGAAGAGTTGGAGACCAAGATGATTATCGAGGCGAATACACCACTCCACACTGCTGTGAGCGCCTTGGTCAATCACTATGGAGAGTGGAATACTAACATTGAATTCACGAATCTAACAGTGCCATATAAACTTGAGTTCAGTGAAGGCGACAATGTACTGAGTATCCTTACTAAGCTTAGAGACTTGTATATGGATTGGGAATGTTACTATGACACAGATGGTACTTTTGTCTTTAAGAAGATGAACATACAAAGAAGAGATGGAGAGCCAATCGCTTGGTACTTCAATAATGAATCTAATCTAGTAACCAAATTCAACGAGACTTTCACATACAAGGAAGTAAGAAACAGAGTGTTGGTCATCGGTCAAATGGACACTAAGACTGGCGTTACTCCAAAGGCAGAAGTATATATTAACAATGAAGAATCTCCATTCCACGAAAGTGAACTTGGGATTAAGAAAAGGGTAATAGTTGATACAACATACAGCACGTCTGACCAATGTAATGCAAGGGCGAAGTTTGAACTATTTAGACAAAGCACGTTCCAAGAGAAAATGAATATCAGCACTCTCCCAATATACTTCTTGGATGGGAATGATATCATAGAATTATTGAACTTGGCGACAAACGAAGTTGAGACTTGTGTAGTTGATTCTATCTCGATTGGTCTTGGAGTTACAGATGAGATGAGTATCACTGCTCATAAGCTGTACTATGAAACTTTTGATATCAGTAGTGTATTGGAAGAGGCTCGTTATACTGCAGACATTGTTATCGAGGGTATCATGAATAAAGGTTGGCTTTCTCTATCTGAGAAGCGAGTAGCAGACTATTATGGATTAGTGGGAACTGGCTCTAAATTGCGCGTTCAATTCGAGAGAGGTGGTAGGTACAATACTACTGCATACGTCACTGCGTACCTCGGACAAAAAAATCAAATCTTAACGATTGATTTAGATGACTTTAATTCAAGTGGCGAAAGTGGAGATACTGGCGCAGGAAAAGCTGATTATAGTGATAGGATTCTTGGTCACGAAGTAGTGCATGCAATTATGAACGATGTATTTAGTATTGAGAAAACCAAGGATATCCCCGAGTGGTTTAAAGAGGGTGTCTCAGAATTCCTGCATGGTGCTGATGAGCGACTGAAGACATCTATAGTAGTCAATGGGGTAATTAACGATGTGAAGCTGAACGAGTTAATAACCACTGCTGAAGATATGCTCTATACTAATTCTTGGGCAGGAGTAAGTGAATCATATAGCGCAGGGTATCTAATTACTAAGTTCCTAGACAAGAAGATTTCTACTGGAAAAGATATGAAGAACTTAATGAATAGTATTAATCTATCTACTAAGGCAGGTAATTTGGCTCTTCAAGATGCAATCGTAGAGAATACAAACTTTGCTTCATATTTAGACTTCGTTGTATTCTTTAAGAACAACGCTAATAACTTCGTAAAAACCAATATCACTTTAAATCTAACAGGAGACGAAGTTGACACAGGTTCAGTCGGAGGTATAGACCATCGAGGAACTCAATCACTGAATGCAGATGCAATCTTTAATAATGCCTTGGCGATTAAAGATGTGGCTATGCAAGGCTTAGCTGTTGAAATAATTAGACCGTAAAACAAAACCATTAAAATGTTGACTTCTTGGCATTTTAATGGTACAATAATGAGTGTGGTTTATGAATTATTAATAATACAAAACCATTGCAATAAGAAAGGATGAATCGCTTTGGCAAATAGAAGTACATTTCCACAGCAAATCGACTCTTTTATAGAACTTTTTGACCTACCTCCAAACAAGGTAGCTTCGGCAAAGAGATTTCAAGAGTTAAAGCAGAAGCCAACATTAAACTCGACTGAGCAAACTGAGTTAAACGCATTGGTAGTAACGCTAGGGAATTATATTGTAACTCCCGAAACATGGAACAAATTCGCTGATTCAATAGTAAACTTGGAGACATTCTTTACACAAGAAGTTATGGGGTTTATCGAGGCGAAGCAAGTAGATTGGGCAACGTATGTCAATAGTTTTAAGTTTATTGGAGTCTACAGCGTAGCTACTTCATACAAATTCCAAAACATGATAACGTACCTAGGTGACTTGTATCTTTGTAAGGTTAATGCTACTGGCATTACTCCAACAAATACAACTTACTGGCAAAAGATTTCCACTAAGGGTGACAAAGGCGACATAGGATTGAACGCCCATTTGAAGGGCAACTACAATGCCTCTGCAACTTACATTATAGGAGATGCGTTAATCTACAATGGCGCATTATACTACTGTGTACAGGCTACTACAGCAGGAATAGCGCCTACTAACTCAAGCTACTGGTTCTTATGGGATAAGCAGTATATAGGACTCGTTGCTCCCACAACTACTCAAGCAGGGTTAATGTGGATTGAGTTACTAGAGTAGGAGGTGAAATGGGATGAATGACAACATTCAATCTAGCTTAATTGAGGCGATGAAGATTTTAGTCGACAACGCCATTAATAACACCCATTTTACGACCTCTCAAGTTGGACTCGTCAAGCAAGTAAGTGGCTTTGATTGTACGGTAGAGTTACTTGGTAGCGATACTGAATGCAAGATTTTAGAACACTTACAAACGAAGATAAGACAAGGTGATATTGTCATTGTGCAAGATTTGTATAATGACAATACCACCAAGTATGTCCAAAGTAAAATAGGCGAGGCAATACCATGAGTATCATAATGAATGCAGATATTCAGAAAAGTCTAATAGAGGCAATAAATATTGTAGCAGGAGAACGACTAAAGAATGTGAATTTCACAAAGTCATTCACAGGAATAGTAAGAGAAGTCAATGGTCTTACATGTATCGTGGAAATCCTTGATAGTAATACTGAATGTATTATTCCTCACAATCTGTCTTCCTTTATTGGAAAAGATGATATTGTAATCGTTCAAGATATTCAGAATACAAATCGACAAAGGATTGTCCAAGGTGTAATTTCTTCAATCAATAAAGATATGTTTCATATTTATGACACTGTAACAGATACAGTTGTTAGTTCGGTGGAGCAATTATGGGATGAAGACTTGCAAATGGTAATCGATGTCGTGTTAGAAATCGGAGACTGAAAAGGAGTTGATTGCCTTGGCAACAAGAAAAGCAAAGGCTAATTACCATAATGGAACAGGGTTTGACACCCTTCATTACGAAACGCAGGCAAAGCAAGTTAA
>Ga0079039_1209598_pt1 | contig 14386 bp, 12 predicted proteins | sample Mud3Dept4metaT_FD_168610 | JGI IMG/M metagenome (GOLD analysis project Ga0079039, IMG submission 168610) | Metatranscriptome of freshwater wetland microbial communities from Ohio, USA, analyzing the effect of biotic and abiotic controls - Mud... | ecosystem: Environmental > Aquatic > Freshwater...
CTTTATTCGTAGTAATCAGCAGTCATCTGTTCTATATCCATTGCAATAAACTGCATTGTGTTCTCTGTAATCATGTCTTCTATAGACATCGTTTGTCCTTCTGATACTACATACACATCATAGATAGTCATCTTAGAAGATTGACCTGATTCATTCATAAATGAAATTGTAATATCGAAAGGTGGTATTTCGTCTGTTTTCATGTTTCTAACTTGGTCACGCATCTCTACATCGGCAGTAGAATAAGCCACTTTAAGAGATGAAGACATTGCAGTTAATACATGTCTATCAAACACTGTAAATATTAATGAGCCAGCTACGGTACGAGCACCTCTTACAATCCCTTTTGGATTAGGTCTGCCTAGAACATACACGGGCGTAGTTGGACGGTATGTACTATAAGAAATCGTTTGTATCTCGCCTAACACAATTGGCTTTCCTCCACGTAGAGTAAAGGTAGCAACAATGTCAGCGCCAGAAAATGAAGTATAAGTATTTTTAAAAATAGAATTACCAGCTTTTTTTGCCATATTAATAACCTCCTATTAAAAAAGAAGAGTGTTTCCACTCCTCTCGGTTTTTATCTTATTGCTCCCAGTTATCTTGCTGAGTCATTTCTTCAAGGTTACGAGCGATGAACGTACAAGCTTTTTCAGTTGTAATGTCATCAATACTCATACCCATACCTTCGTTCAGAATCTCAACTCCGTAGATAGTCATTTTTGCTGCTTGACCATATTCGTTCAAGAAGTTAATAGTGATATCGAATGGAGGAATCTCATCTGAATAGACAGGCTTACGTTTGTTTTTCCAAGCGTTTTGTGGATTTTGTGCATCTACACCGTTCGCCATTTCGTGGATTGGTTTAACATCTCCATCAGCTAAGACAGTAGTGTTTAAACCGTGTGCATGTACTACTGGTTTTTGTTTAAGTGAATGTAGAGAATCTCTATCAAACACAGTGAATACTAAACTACCAGCGATTCCACGTTTACCACGAGAGAAGCTTTTAGGGTTAGGGTCACCCATAACGTAAATCGGAGCTTTTTCACGAGTAACAGAATAAGTGATGGCTTGTAGTTCACCTACAACCGTACCGCCAAATGTAGCGATGATATCTGACCCAGAAAAAGATGTAAATGTTTTATTATAACGAGATACAGTTGACATTGAGGAACCTCCTTGGTTTTGTTATAAAAAGATAGGAAAGCCCAGTAATCTGGGCTAACTTATTAAACTGTTAAAAGAGTTGGTGGACGAAGATTAACGTCTACAGAGATACGACGAAGTTCGAACATCGGTACGATGCTTAAAGCAACTCTTGCAGAGTCAAGTGTTGCAGACGATGCAGAAATACTGAACTGATAATCTTGTAAAGCGCCTGCTTCTAACATTCCTTTAAGAGCTCCGTTGATAGCAGCTTTCAAAGCATTGTATTGAGGCATTTCATTTGGTTCACCAATGAATGGTTCACATGCCTCACGAACTACGTCGATAGCAGTTTGTGTGATACGTAAAGTTGAAATCTGAGCGTAGTTAGACGGCACTGAAGCCATACCAACTCGTAAGTTAGGAGCAGTAGTTTTACCTTCTACAACAACTAGGTTTCCGCCTTTAAGGTTGAATGTTACATATTTCTTACCATTCAAAACATTAAGTTGACGAATAGAGTAGTTGTACTTAACAGCTTTAACGCCTTTAAGTGGTTTGTTTGTTGGTGCAGATTCAGGACGAAGCGTAGAAACTAACGCTGAGTAATGAGTTGCTCCATTTGTCCAGTAAGTGCTGTTTGTAACAGGAAGTTGGATTGCAACTTCTTGAGCAACAACAGATACATACTTAGAGTATTCGTTGTTCTTAGCAACCAATGAATCAACATATGCTTTAATTCCGCGCATACTAACGTCAGTTGGAGGAGTAACACCGATGAAAGCAAGTGTAGAAGTGTTGTTCAGAGTTTGCTCTTCAGCATACTGACCTAACATTTTACCGAAGCTTCCTTTTACTACTTGTCCTAAGCTGTGAGTTGTCCAGATAGCTGCTTTTCCAATAGCTGCTGTTAATGAAAGTGGTGCTAATGCAGTACCAACTTTAACAGTGAACTTATCTTGAGCTAAAAGAGCAATACGTCCAGATTCATCAAGAACTGCTTTGATTGTTGTTTCAGTGATTTTAGCAAGTTGAATGTTTAATTCAGCAAGAAGGTCTTCACTAGTTAAAGTGACACCATTGTAAGCACCAGCTTTAATTACAACAATCTTATCTGCTTCCACTGAACCTTCTTTTTGGATAGTGATAGTGAATGTATCATTTGTTCCAAGTGTGATAGTAGCATTTCCTAGAGCCCCACCTGTAGAAACATAAGAGTACAAGCTCATACCCGGAGTTCCTTCATAAGCGCCTTCAAAAACAGTTCCTACATAATCAGAAGCTACGATACCTGATACTTCAGCGTCAGAATAAACGCCTTTAACAACAACGTGGTCTACTGCAAAATCAGCAAGAACATCAAACAAAAGCGATTGTAAGCTTAAGAATTTATCCTTTGCTGTTTCACCTTTCAATGCAGAAAGGTAAGTTCTGCGGTTACCACCATCTTGAGCTGCTTTCCATTCTGCTGCGATTGTGTTGACCTTTCCATTTACATAGAAGTCACCAAAACCGTTTTCTACTAAATCAGTAGAAGAGCGAACCAATTTAGGCTCATCTGGAGCATCTGCTACTAGTGATGGAGCAATGATTAGGATGCTTTCAGTGGTTTTATCTTCAGGGAGAACTAATCCTCCGTCTTGCAGTGTGATATCAACACCCGGCAAATATTCGTTAGCCATTGCGCGTTTCCTCCTTTATGGATTATATGGTTAAGCACTTTCCGTGCGAACACCTATTGTGATTCGTCCAGCTTTAACTGGTTGTTTTTTGCCGTATCTATAATACGGAAAACGTCTGACGGTACTTCTGTTAGTTCTTCAAACTGGATTTGATAGATTAATTTTCGACAAACAGCAATGTCTCTGAATCTACCGTTCTCAGGCTGGTCATTCATCATTAAGAAATGAATATTACGAAGACCTTGGCTTTTAAAATAGCCGCCATAGATTGTCATGAAATCTCTAAATTTCTTTGCAAGAGCTTCTGTCTTAATATTTGATTCTTCCCATATCTCAAACACAACTTCTGCATCCATAACTTGTCCGTAGATTGTTACAGCTTGTGCTTCTGTTCCATTTGCATCTGGTCGGTAATCAATAAAACGTTGTCTAGCTTTTATCTCTCTTGCACTTTTACCTACTTGACCCGGGCGTAAAAACTTTAAAAGATAAGTAATTACAGGAAAGTCTACTTGTTCTGATTCGGTTCCTGATGGCGCATCTGCTGTAAATACACCCCATTCATCGCCCCAAGCCGCGTATAACAATCTCTTCATCAATGTAGTAAATCCGTCGTAGTCTAGATTGCCTTCAGCTTGTTGCCTTAACTCCATGCAATCACCGTCTTTCTAATAGGGTCATATGAAGCTGATGTTCGAATTGCTTCTACTTCTCCATAAATAACGAAAGTTAATTGCAGCTTCACCTCATTTACTTTAGTTGGGCTGACGCTAATCAAATATTCGATATGTTTAAAAATATCTAAGCGATTCAATTCTTCTATGTTTGCACTAAGAAGTTGCTCCATGGCATTCAACTGTAACGTGTTAGCTGGTTCTCCTATAAAGTTATCAAGAGACCCTATGATGTAGTTTGCATAGTGTCTAGACGCTCTGCTGAAGTGCGGTTTAGACATTATAAGTTCTTGATTAGCAATAAATGCTAACGACTTATATGCCACAAAACCTCTTCGAATAGAAGGTACGATACATATATAACCACTTGCCGCCAAACTTGCAATATGTTCTTTACGTAAAGTAGAAAATAATGTATCAATATCTGTGATTTCTTTATTTGTAGCAGACAAATACACCGGAAGAAGGTATCTCATCACTGCAAATTTAGTTGCCAGAGGTATTTTACTTCCTTCGTCATTTCCTTCTTCAACACCTACTACAACTTCTGTATTTAAGTAATACGATTGTATATTTGTAGATGCGCCTTTATTGATTAAGTCTTGAACCATAGGAAGGTAAGGATAATCTTCAGACTCTTCTTCTGCAAAATACATAGAACCTAATACACAGCTACAAAAAGAATCTTGGTCAGATGACTTAGATTCACAGAATTTGCCCATGACTTCAGCAATTAACCTACTGTTTTCAATCGGTATATCTGGAACTATTACAGTATCTATATTAAAAGGTGTTAATTCTCCTCCGTGAGAGTAAGAATAGTTACCTTCTAAACTAGTTTCTTCATCTAATAAAGAAGCCCTAATTAAGTTAACTTGTTTTTGAATTGTTTCTTGTGAATCAGTGCCATCTAAACTAGCTATAATATCAGCACCGTCATCACCTAGTTTCAACCAGATGTCAAAGGGGTTAACAGTTACTACAGAACTACATAGAATATCATCGTCATAAGAAACCATAGTAATTTCTCCGTTGCCGTAATAAGCATCAAAGTTAATTGCGTCTTTCATTTTTCCTATGGTTGGATAATCTGAAAACAAATAATAACGTTGAGCGCCTAGCATCCCAGTTACTTTAATATGAGTGGAGTAAACAGATACACGTATTTGATTACATTCATCGGTAGCTTCTACCGAAATGAATTTACCTATATCCCTACCAGATGAAAGCTCAAGTACATTAGATGAATGAGAACCATTTACACGAAGCATAAGGGGAGAAACCCCTTTGCTCTTTGCAATGATATAAGACTCAGCCATAGGGCACTTGCCTAATACATCATAGGGATTAACACCGTCTCTAATCATAAATGGTCTATCTACAGGCCCATTTAAAGCAAATCCAACGATAACAAAGTAGTTATCCCCTTGTTCAACTGAGGATGGCAACTGAATATGTTTTTGTGTGTACATGTTACACATCCTCCATCGTTAGTTCATAATTAACAATTCCATTTACCTGTACAATTCGAATGGCACGAATATTCTTTTGAACCGGAGTATCTTTGCAAGCAACACTTACATAAACAATCTCTCCCTTTTCGAGGCGAAGAGTGTCATCTATATGGCCAACTGCATTAATATCTCCACCGTTATAGACAGGTTTTCCAGCAGGAGTCCAATCAACATCAACAATTAAATCCTTTGTGGATATATTTACGTTGTGTTGAAAAAAGTAAGTACGATTTGCTACAGCAATCTGTCCAAATCCACTATTAGATGTAAGCCTGCCTACTGTATCAGAAGTTGTTAGGTCTTGTGTTCTAGCCATATGCTTTTCTACGATAGGATTCCAACCTAGCCCAAAGCATCTTGGGCATGTTCGGTCTGCTTCCTGCGTTTTTTCACTCCAACAAGAGCATCGAAGTTTCTTATCCTGTCTAACAATCAAAACAGGTCGCCCGTATTTTTCTAGAATCTTAGCAAATTCATTACGAAGGTTCATTTTCCATCACCTCTATGAATCAAAATTCGTTTTTAAATCTGTACGTGTGAAGAACTCAGGGTAGGCTGCGCCTCGTTCACCCTTAACTGCTCCACCCGGTTTTGCATATCCACGATTACGATGACCATGAACCATGTCTAACCAAGGTTTAATGTCTAACTTAAACTTAGAAAGAGCTTTTACTGCATTTGAACCATTAGACTCTTTAGCTACGTGTAGAACACCTAGTGTAATGTCCTCTTTACTTGAACCACCTGAGCTAGTTACTGTATTTAACAACACATCATAAGCCGTTTGTAGATTCACGTATTGATGAATATAATAAGGTGCATTACCATTTTGATATTCTGATAGTTCAAATGAAGCTGTATTAGACGCAGTATCGTATGCGAACTGTGTATTTACATTCATAGAATCGTATATAAATGAATCAGATACATATTCACCAAAGCTACCTAATGACTCTTTGATTGTTTGAATATCTCCATATAGACGAGTCCAAGGAGTACGGAAAGCGTGAGTGCTTCTTATCCCTAAGATATCGCTATTCTGTCCTTTGATATCCTTACTGATTACCAACGTATATTCTTTCTCCAATGGAAGTGGTTCTGTTGCTACCCATTGTAGTAATTCATTTGCTGTATCAGCCATCTCTACAACGGACACAGTGCCCGCTATAGCCTTGCTAGGAGAGTACTTAGTTAATACATCCACCATTGATAAGTGTTCCTTATATGGCGCCTGTACTACATACATAGCATCGACTGGAAGGGTATCTAATTTATCAGAAAAGATAACAAAGATTTGATTATCTTCTATTAAAGAGCCTTGAGTTGGATAAACCTCAACAATCTCAATTTGCTCTGTAGTAGGAGCAGTAGGTTCTGTCCCACCACTAGGCGGAGCAACAACAACTGTGTCTTCTAAGTACACTTGTGAAACTGTCCAGTCTCCTGTAGAGGATGCAGTAACAGCTCGAACCATAACGTAGTAATTACGTTTCAATTCAAAGTCATAAGGAATAGCTAAGCTTGTTTCGGCAGTAGACTGCTCACTCTGTAAATCAATAGAATAAGCATCTGTTAAAGGCCATATTGCAGGGTTCGCGGGGTCATTACTTGCAGATACCCGAACATTGTAAATAATTGACTGACCTTCAGTAAACACTGTAGGAATATCCCATTTTGCTGAAATCCTAGAGCCAGACTGGGTTAGTGCAAGATTACGGGGCTGTGAAACAGACTTGGTTAAAACTGTATTGAACTCATACGTGCGTGTAGTGGTATAATCACCAGTAACACTCTTAATCCCTGCGGTTCCACCTATAAGCTCTACTTGATACTGAACATTTCCTTCTAAGAAAGCGACAGGCTTTACAAAAAGTTGGTAAGTCTCACGATTATAAGTGAATGTAAAAGGAATACTTTCTCCGTTTACCTTACGCAACTTAATATTTGTTTCTGTTAGCGTACTGATATCCATATGCTTAGAAAATGAAATACGAATATTTGTATTAACAGGGACTTGCTGTTCATTATTCGCTGGCATTACACCTAGCACTAAGAATGAATTTATCGGCATGTTGTGTTCCCCCTATTGATTACTCAGCATCTTCTGTTTTTTTACGACTTCTCTTAGCTGGTGCTTTCTTTGGAGCAACTACTTCTTTGTCTTCTTTAACTTCAGGAGCATCTTCTTTAGTTTCTTTAGCTTCTTTAGTTTCTTTAACGTCTTCTTTTTTAGAAGATGCAGCAGTTACTGGATACTTTTCAGATAAACGTTGTTCATCATCAATAAATGAACCAGCATCTAATTTAATTGGGCCAGTAGCATTTACTGCAAAGACTGCCGTAGCGTGTCCTTCCATATAAGCATCCTTAACATCAACAGATACATTACCTTCTTTAGTTGGTACGTGTACTTGTTTACCCGGGATTGGATACACAGGACGGTCGAAAGTGATTTCTAATTGCATTAGCTTTCCTCTTACTGATACTATTTGAGGAGCAACAACAGGTAAGTCTCTAGCTATTTTTTCAAACTGAATCGCTGTTGCAGTATCAAAAGCAACTAAATGATTTTTAGCAATAGACTCCATAATGCTTTCAAACTTCTCAACACCTGAGAAAGTAAATACTTTACCTTCATCTTTACGAGGGTCAAATACATTTCTAGTATCTTTATCTGTCCATGCTCCACCTTTATAAAATCCAGAAATCATGACTTTAATTTGTGCCATACTTAACACTTCCTTTTTTAAATTGGTATCAAAAAGAGACCCCTACAAATCCGTAGAGGCCTCTAGGTTCCTTCGATTCTATGAATCTTAGATTAGATATTGTCGTGTTTCTTAGCTTCTGCGCCAGTCATATCAGCTGGTAAAGGCATTGGCTCAAATTCACGAGTTGGAGCTGGGTAAGTTTTCTTGAATGCAATGTTTCGAGCAACTGCAATACCAAGTCCACCATTTAAAACGCCTACTCCGTAACGCTCTTTAAGTTTAAGAGTTTGAATGTCGCGAGTTGGGTCATCGAACTGCTCAGTAGAGATTTCATCCTTAACCAAGATAACACCAATGTTGTTACGGTCGATGATGTAGAAGTCAAAAGTCTTATCAACTTGATTGAACCCTACGAATGGAGAGAATACTACGTTCATTCCAAGAGCATTAGATGTACCAAAAGCACGTGGGTCAGAACCAGCAGTTCCTTGTCCGAATGCAGCTACAGAAGAACCTTCTAGCATTGCGTTTTTAGCGAATAAAGACCAGCAAAGTGGGTGCATGATAATGTCAGTTGGAGTAAATCCAGCAGCCATGATTGTTACAGCCATATCAACTAAGTCATCAGCAGCAAGTGTGCTGTTTAAGTTACCGTCAAAGCCACGACCAGATGGATGTCCATCAGTTCCAGCAGGGAATAACAATGCGTCAAATACTACGTGACCATGTTCGTTAAACTCTTTGAAACAGATTTCTTCTTTTTTCTGAGCCATTGCGCGACCAGCTGCACGTAAGTGTAAGCCAATAACGTCCCACTGAGAATCAGAAATCATTTCGTCTGTGATTTGTACTTTTAAACCGTATTTTTTAACTTTAACGTCAACAGAGCCAACGCCTTGTTTAGTAAGGTTTAAAGCTTGGTTTGGATATTCTTGTCCTTCTTGTACTTCAAACGCGCGGATAGCTCCGAAGTGAATGAATTCCATTGAACGACCTTCATTAAGTTTAACTTTTTGGAAGTATTGAGATACTAGGTTAAGAGGAGTAGCTGCCTCTGTAACTACTGTAGAGATAACTTTAGGTAATAGAATGTTAGCGTCTGCTGTAGTTAGTGCTTCCGATACCGATACGCGAGCTTCTGTTGGAGCTTTGCCGTCATAAGACATCATTTTTGTAAATTTCTCAACTAATTTTGTTGGTTCCATGTGGTAGGTGCCTCCCTGATATTCTTAAGAGTAGGGGAGAAGATTTCCCTCTCCCTCTTGGTTTTGTATATTCCGTTTTTTTTATCGTTGTAACAAGATACGTACTGCGCCTACAGAACCAGCGTAATCCCATTCAGTTGGAATTCCAGCGATTGGGTCAACAGTTAAGTTAGCTTCGATGCGAACATCTTTAAGACTCATGCCAGCTTCAAGGTATAAGATAACCATGTTGTTTGTGTAGTCAATGAAAACATCTTCAGAAAGCATAGATTTAGCAGCGTTAGCAGCATTACCATCTAAGTAAGACACTTTAACTTGGTCTTCTTTAGCAACTGTTTTATCAATTGGGTGATGAAGCTTGATGAATAAAGCAGCATTACGAGAATCAGCATCAACTACTACGTCGTTACCAGTAACCGTCATGTTTCCGTTTTCACGAACTGCTTCAACGTTACCTGTGTTAGCAACAGCAGAATAAACATCATCAATTAAGAATGAACGTTTTTCGCGAGATTTGAAGAATCCGTCAGTTAAGAATGGAATTCCTTTACCAAATCCTTTGCCCATTAACAACTCTTCAAATTCTGGTTTCCAGCCTTTGATTGTATGTGGGTATCCGTAAGGATAAGCTCCAGCATCTTTGCCATTTCCGCCCGGTGAAGGTGCGTTAGACATAGCTTTAAGAACTGCTTCTAATTCAGGGTTAGCCATTTCAGTGTAATACTGAAGGAATCCAGCTGGAGGAAGGTCACGTTCAACAGCTAATGCTTGACCGATGATTTCAAATGGAGAATCAACCGCAGTATCAAGTTTAACGAAGTTACCATCTACTCCTACTTTCACGAAGTCTCCCGGTTGGATAGAATCTTTAGCACCATAAGCAGCACCAAACTTCATTGCAGTTGCAGCAGATGAAGCGACAGCAGTGTTAGCAGCAGCATCAGCGCCACCAGTTGCTTCGAATAATGGTACTTCGATGTAGTTACGAGTAATGACCGTAGCGTCTCCGCCGTTCATTCCATCGCGACGTTTTTTATATACGTTGTGATGATTTACACCAATTGCGCGTTTAGAACCCGCTTGTGCTTCACGAATAGCTGTTACGTTACGACCAGTTTCACGGTCAAACTCAACACCTACTGCTTCAACGATTTTACCTTTTGCTAATACTACGTTTTGTTGTCCTTCTGGCCCGAACTCGTAAGTCCAAGGTGTTACTGTGTTTGTTTTAGAAACGATAAATTTCTCAGCTGGTGCAGCACCCTCTGAAATTACTAAGTTAGTGTGTGTTTTACCGCCGAAAGTGTACTCACTCGTTACGTTAGGAAATAAACCTGCCATTCCTTATTCCTCCTTTAATGTATGCGGACTTTTATAGTCCTTGTAAAAGTTTCTTAAGTACGTCCTCTGAAGTCATTTCAACTTTAGATTCTGTAACTGTTGTAAGAACTTGTGTAGCTGGATGTTCAACTGTTGCTACTGTGCGTGTCGTAACTGGAGTTACAACCGATTCATTAGCTAAGTCAGAGATACTATCTGTGATAGATTCGATAGAGCGTGATTTAAATTTAGCAAGAGCTTCTTCTTTGCTAGATTCTTTACCTAGTGCTAATCGTAAACCGACTACATGTTCAACCTTAGATTCGTGTACCGATGTTGCTAGTTCAGTGTTAGCTAGTACTAGTTGTTCACGAGCTTCTTTTTCTGTTGCAAGATTAGCTTCTGCTGTTTCTAATGCAGTTGTTTTTTCTGCAAGAGTTGTTTCTTTTTCTAAAACTTTAGTTTGTTCAGCTGCAACTGCTACCTCTGATTCACTTAGTTTCGTCTCTAATTCTTCTTTTTCAGTTACTAGAGTAGCTTTCTCAGCTTCTAAAGTTTCTGTAGTAGTAGTAAGAGCCGCTTTTTCAGCTACCAAAGCATCATTTGCTGCTTGAAGTGCTTCTAATTGTTTTTGGAGTTCTTCCATCTCTTTCTCGTCCCCTTCCTCTGTTTTTTGATTGGAACCGCTTTGTTCCTTCACTTTGGAAGTGACGGAAACGGACTCGCGATTTGCAGAAGCGGTTGTATGCATTGCTGCACCTATATCTACAATCATTGCATCTTGGTCTGCTGGTACATTGACCCAACTAAGTTCGTCGAACCAAAGGTTACCGCATTCCCATTGTGCCGTTACGCCATCGAAAACTTCTCCTCGATAGTGACCGCAAAATCCTTCATTGATAATGTCTGTTCCACAAATCGTACATATTGCTGAGTCAGTAGTAGCACCAATGGAAACCGTTAATAGGCGACCATCCATGATGTCCTGAATAGCTTTAGGATGCGAAATTTTTGGAACTACAATGATTCCGGGTCTTCCAGCAGTTGTGAACTCTGTGTATGAAGCCGTGTGAACACGACCCGTAACTTCGGTTTCAACATCATGATTATAGATGACAGGCTTAGGATAAGGTTTCGTCCATGAGAACGTCCCACTCTTAAGCTCTTCATGTCCTCTTAATTTGTCTGCTAGATATCGAGTGTTATTTCGTGTAGCTCCAGCATGAATTGCTTCAATACGTGGCAGCAGATACCGTATTCCACCTTCTGTGGTCATTTCCTGTAATTTCACATCTTTAGGAAGTGTGGCCTTTACAATAGATGATTCGGAAATGATGCGAGGGTCAATGTCAAGTTTATGCCATTTCATCTTTTCCCTCCTCTGGCACTGCTAAAGTTAATGAGCACGTACATCCCGGATGATGTGGTGGAATATTTTCTTTCCAATTCTCATCAAGAATTACTTCGCCTGATTTAACTTGGCATTTTACACATGCCTGTTCTGTACTGTGGATATGTACAGTTTCTTTCTTAGCGGCAATTGCTGCTAGGGCAAAACCTATGTTGTAAGAGGCATATAACATAGTTTTAGAAATCAATTTCAAACGGTATTTATTCGCGTGGAAGGAGTTCTCAATAAACGCAATTCTCTTCTCGTCAGCAACATCGTTAACTTTGTTTAAAGCCATCTCTAGCTCTTCAACAACTTTATCAATAGATTGCTTTCCTTTACGAACTGCTTCTTCTACATCCTTGCGGTGTAAAGCTAAACTTGGGATTCCCAAATCTTCTCTTCCGCTACGAAAACCTTTTAAAATCGACTGTTCTAAATACTGTTTGTTTTTATTCTCCATCAGACTGTGAATCAAATTTGTAGTAAGAGACTTAATGGTTTTAATATCTTCGCCTCGTTTAAATCTATTAACACTGTCCTCTTGAGCTTGTCCCCAGTATTCTTCTAAACTCTGTGTATATTTTTCTACTTCCAACTCAAGAGTTAAAATAACCACTTCCCGAGCGTCCGTCAACACTTTATTTGAAATTTTTTCTTCAATTGCTACACTTTCCTTCTTAGGCTTGCCCGGAGAGGTCTTTTTGCCATGTTGATTGGCTGGTTGGTCTTTATTATCCCCTCCATTGTTAGCGGCTGTAGCGGCTGTAGCTGCCATTGCGTTATCAGCTGCTTGCTGATTAAGAGCACTGGTAACCATATTGAAGTACAATCTAGATTCATCTGCTACTGGGTCTAATCCCATTGCAGTACGAAGCTCTTCATGTGTAATTGCATTTTGTGTAAACATTTGTATTACGTGATTCTCTTTTTTAATCTTTGCATCCAATTCGATTTCATGGAAAAGGAATGTTACTTCATCATCTAAATTAAGAACCGGGTCAAATCCGCCTTCAAATAACAGCTCATAAATGATACCCATTTTAACTGTCTCAGCAAAGCCGCGTTGGAAGTCTTTAACTCCATCATTTAAATCTGCTGATTGATTATCTGATGTAGATTTATTAGCTGTACCACCAACACCCATTACAGTGTCCGATACACCTAACCCTGTGAATACACGGGTACGGAAATATTGAAGATATCCGTTTGCATCAATTGCATTTCCTTCTGCTCCAATAACTTTAATGTTATGGCGCTCTGGAACAACGATTCCGCCATCCATTGGCATATCACGAATCTCTTCACGTACTTCTTCAATCTCGTCATCTGTTGCCTCATGACCCGGTGTATCTGAACCAACTTGGTACATATATAGAGGGAATAAGTTTCTATAGATTAATCGAGCTACGTTTTCTTCTATTTGACGAAGAATCTTAACGTCATCAAGTGCATTGAAAATGAATGGTACACCATATGCTCTTGAGGTAGGTTTTCTATAAGCAAAGTGAACGATGTCTTCTGGTTTGAAGACAATACCTTGTCCGCCTCCACCTACTGTTTGTTGGTAAGAAAGAATCTTACCGTTGTCATCACGGGACACCGTGACACTCGCAGGGGGTAGGATAAAGTAACCAGCAATTGGCTGTTTGCCTGTGTAACCTACAGCTTTTACGCCTGTTGCCATAGCGCCTTTCATTCTTGCTTTTACTAAGTAAGCATTTCCGTACAATACATAGTCACTTGCTAATTGTGTAAGCAATTCATCTATTGATGTGCCTGTTGATTCTGCCATCAATTTCAATCGTGTCCATACATAAGTTGTTGCATTTTCATTCTTACCTTGCAGTTCCCATTCATTCTTAAACATTAGACTTGAATACTTATCTACTGCCCTACGAATATAAGAGTCTGTGTAGTATGCTCGGCCAATTTCAGCTAAGTCCACAGGCGAATCTTCAAAGTCGCCTCCTCCTGAACCTTTAATTACTTGGCCTACTTTTTTAACTTGTACTTTCTTCGGGTCTCGTATAGGAGCTTCACTGACTTTTCCCAGATTCATTCTTGTACGTACGTACTCTAAAGGATTCATGCTGTCACCTTCTTACTTCAATAGATTATCGAGCAACCAGTAGCCGTCTCTTGCTATCTGTTTATCTCCTACCAGATTCACCTTATCAAAACGAACTTCTTGGTCTATCATGTGAATTTGATACATTTCTTGTAGATATACTTTGTAATTGTTTCTTACTAGTTCCATTCCTTCTGATACTTGATTCAAAAATGATTCAACATCATCAGAACGTGTAGGCTCAACCATATTGTTCATCATTCCGTACAAATCTAGAAAAACGTCATTACGAATACTAGTAAGATTAATTACTTCATCGTGAACACGTTTCTTTAATGCCAGCCCGCCGGTTGTTTTTAATACATCCTTTTGCTGTTTCTTATTTTCGATTTGCTTATTGATTTGCAATTTTATTGCTGCCTGCATTTGAGCACAAGCAAGTTTGTAATCTGTTTTGTTTTCATACTGCTTAGTCAAAAGCTCTCTTACTTCTTCTTCATTTACATCTGAGGCTGAAATTATTTTGCGATTAATGCGGCGTGCACATTTATAACTCATACCTGAATCAGTTTCTGCGAAAGAAACAAAATCAGATTGCTGATTAATTCTTCTAGAGAAATCATCATGCTCTCTTTTTGTAGATTGATAAGATGTCAAAGCGTCAAAGTAC
>Ga0079039_1289819_pt1 | contig 14100 bp, 11 predicted proteins | sample Mud3Dept4metaT_FD_168610 | JGI IMG/M metagenome (GOLD analysis project Ga0079039, IMG submission 168610) | Metatranscriptome of freshwater wetland microbial communities from Ohio, USA, analyzing the effect of biotic and abiotic controls - Mud... | ecosystem: Environmental > Aquatic > Freshwater...
AGGAGCATAGATTGAAATTTCTGGTTTAATTGTATCTAGCTCTACAAATAAATAGCTTGACATGTAATTCACCTCTTATTAAACAGACCATTGACCACTAGAGTCTTTAACGAAAACTTTAACAATCTTCTGACCATCTGTAGTTGCTCCTGCTGTCTCTAAATCCAAACCTTTAACGGTTATTGTGATAACTTGTCCCGATGTGAAACTTTCAGTTGCACTTGTATTAGTAGAACCATTAGTAGTAGGTATAGTTGTTCCTGTATTTTCAGTAGCACCTGTAGCACTTACTAACTTAACCTTGTATTCTACGAAGTTTTCATTAGATGAGAACGTGAACGAGAATGTGTTTTTTCCTGTTATTTTAGAAATCTTAGAAACATCTGCTGTTGTAACTGTTACAGTTGGTAGAGAAGTATCCATTGAAATGCTGTCTACTGCGATACCAGAGGCATTGTGAACATCATCTCTAACTCTAATGCTAATTGATTTCGAACCATCTCCTGTTGCCAGTCTTACTTGTGGATTTGCATTGAACGGAATCCATGACGAAGTAACTTCTGTTAACTTGATATTTGTATCATATGTTTCATCCACATTTCCCCAAATTAACATTTGATACCCTGTTTTATCAGCATCGTCTACAGATATATTTAGATTAACTAATTGATTAGTTGTAAATACAGCACCACCAGAGATGTTGATGATTGGGTTTGATGGTGCAGTTGTGTCTAAAAGTATGTAAATATAGTTCATTTTTATTTTCTCCTATTGTCGAATATTGTCGAAACTAATCGAAATACTCAGATTATTTTATTTAAAAATAGAAAAAAAAATAGAAAAGGAGATATATATCTCCTCGCTAAGATTATTTCTTCAATTCTTCTTTAACGGATTTTTTCATTTCTCTTACAGATGACTCAATAATTAAATCAAGTTCTCTCTCAGAAACTTTAACGCCTTTTTCTTTTGCGAATTTCAAAAACTCATGCTTGGCTAGATTTAACTTTTCATCACCTTGAAGGTGTTTATATCCTTGTTCAACAGCTCCAACAATAATTTTACCAATCTCTTTATGGCTTTCGATTTGTGCAACGACACCCTTTTTCTTCAAGAAAGAAGCGACCTGTCTTGCAATCAGTGCAAGTAAACCTGCGATGATTAATCCTATTATATTGATAAGTTCCATTTGTAATATTTCCATTTCAACTTAACATCCTCTTCAAATTATTTACCATGACTATTGATTAATGTCGTTAATCATGGTATAATTAAACTACTTCATAAGATGGTTTGTTAATCTAATATTTAACTCAGCAATCTTAAGTTGTAGCTCTTTATTCTCAACCATCAAACTAATGTTGACAGCTTGTAATTGTTTTATCTCTTCTCTTAAATTCTCAATTTCATCTTTTTGCTCTTGCATCATTTGACGTAATTCTGCAATAAGTTGATATTGGTCTTTAGAAAGTTGCATTCTATCATTAATCGACATGTCTTTTTTATTGTTTGATTTCGTTACAAAGAATGTAATGATAGAACCGAGAATAGCTCCAATTGCAGTTATCCATGCGGAATCTGCAAGTAACCCTAATAAATCCATTTGGATTCCTCCCCTATTTTTCTGCAACCCCTTTTTCCCAAATGTCTTTTTCTATTTTTTACTACTTTAGTAAATTATTAATTTTACTAATAGTATTTTTTCCTGCTAATCCATCAACCTCGCCAGATAGGTAAACCTTTTGGAATCTCATAACAGCATCTTCCGTTTTACTACCAAAACTACCATCTACAATACCAACTTTAAAATTAAGCTTGTTTAAAGCTTCTTGTAAAGCTTTAACATCATTACCTTTTGAACCTTTAGCAAGTGTGCGATGGAAGCTTAGTTTTTTAATTGTAGGCTTAGTAACAGGCTTAGGCTTAGGCTTAGGTGCTACACTAACAGGTATAGAGATAAGATGAATAACATCTCCAATTTGTAGCTCACCAGATTTAACTCTTGGATTAAGCTTTTGCAACTCATCAGAAGTCATTCCGTATTTCTTAGAAATGCTATAGAAAGTTTCACCTTGTTTTACTGTATGAGATTTCGGTTTAGCTACAGGTTTTGGTGCAACTACAGGTTTAGCTACAGGTGCAGGTGCAGGTGTAGGTTTTGCCACTACAGCAACAACAGGTTTAGGAGCGACATACTTAAATTCTCCTAATTGTTTATAGAGTGCAAGAATGTGTTTTCCGTAATCCGCATTCATTGCCCATCGGTTACTTAAATCTTCCCAATGAGGAGCAATTCCACGTGTTACTAAATGGAATCTAGGGTCTAATAATTTCTCTCCCGTAGGAAGTACAGCTTTTGAAGCGTATCCGAAAAGATGTTGAATATGTCCAGTTACTCCTTCACTTACTGTTGCGAAAGAACTGCCTTTCAATCCTTTTTGCGTTACTCCCATTCCACAATAGTTATGTTGGTCGGGTGTTACAGCAGTGCCTCCATCAAACTTGAACCAACTTGTTTCTATGATAGCTTGACAGAACGCTACATCTCCACGAATACCGTATTTTTCCCCTACAGTAACAAAGGCTTTAGCAATAGCATCTATATCTACAGCTTTAGGGTTAATGGATTTCACGAATGATGCCATTTTATCATATTGAACTACTGATTTTCCTGCGATAGCAGAATGGTTTTTATGTGGGTCAACAGCAACAACAGGTTTAGGAGTTGCTAATTTTTTAACATCATTTTTAAAACCTGTGAATAATGATGCGTTTTGAACCCAAGGTGAAGGACAGCTCTTGTGAGTAACGTCATAGTGACGAACGATATCAGTTAGAGGGTCTAACTTGTAAATCTCACATAATTCAAAAGCTACTTGCATAGCTCTTTTAAGAGTGTCTGGATGGAATGAACCATCTTTCTCTACGCATAACTCAATACCAATAGATAAGAAGTTTGCATTAGGTTTTAATTCTGGAACACCCTTATAAGTACCATCATTTGCATGATAAGTAATCTCATTTAAAGGAACTATACATAAAGCTTCAATCTTGTCTACGAATAGATGTGCAGAAGCATATCTACCACTTAGAGTATTGAAATAGTTGTAGTGTCCATTTGCAGTAGCACCAAAGTTTGCTGTCCAATGCATTACAATCTTTCTTACTGCTGTTAACTTTGTTTGTGGTCTAGAATATTTATTAGGTTTAATAAATTTATCTTTCCATATTGCCATTATAATATCCTCCTATTTTATTTCATATATCATTGCTACAAGATTCTCACAAATAGCAATGATATATCATTATTTTGTGTTATTGTTCCGAAACTACATCTCTGTTTTCACGCAAGACTCTATTATCTTCTTGCAACATTCTAATTTCTTCTCGTAAGCTTATGTTGATTTCTTCTATTTTTTTACTCTTAGCATTTGATATAGCCAAGTCTACCTCTAGCGTTCCTATTCTTGTAGCTAATTGATTTACAACATCTTGTACTTCAAATTCCATTTTAATTTTTCCCCTTTTTTAGTCCTATTTGACTTTCAATTCCATTCAATGGATTCTATCTCTTCTTTTGTTGTAGCTTTTTCTACCATTGGTAGAAGTTGTTCTCTGTATTTTCTTATATTGCTATCTTTATGCTGTAACATAATCATAGTTAACTCGTTCATTATTTGTTTATCTATTATTATACGTTCGTAGACACCATCTTTTTTTACTGTCCAACTAATAGCAGGAAGTATTCCAGAATTTAACAAATCTCTAGCACCTTGAAAGTTTAATTGTGCTTCAACATCAAAAGAGAACTTGTAATTAATTCCGCTAATAGTATGATAGAAACCGCTAGATATATGTTTTGCACAGCTCTCGTTTAATTCCAAATCCTTTTGTTCTTTCATATTTTTAAGATATATTTCTTCATTTCTTATTACGCACCCATCTTTATAAATGAATGAGTGCATATCTTCTAGTATCTCTTTTACGTCTTCTACCTCTACTTCCATGCCAACTACACCATTACTGCTTATTGGTGTAGTTCCGCATGTTGTTATTCTATTATTAGAATCAATTAAAATATAGATTTTCATTTTATAATACCTCCATTTACTCTATAATCCTAAAGCAACATAATTTATTATTGTTGCCACTGTGTTAGAACGCATTATCCATAAAGTACATCCTGAGACTGTAACATTTGATACGGTTACTTCTGCAACTCCCGGAGTTCCCGGAACTGTAGTAGCCGCAGTTGCAGTAACATGCGGAATAGTTCTAAGAGACTTGCCGAATGACACGTTAACACTAGTATAGGTGTTTGCAACAGGGGTTACTGATACAGAGCCACTCGCTATTTGATTTTCACCAACCGAGTCACCTTTACCAATCATAGTGAAGTTGTTTGCATAAACATCAACATATCCTGTATCAAGTGCATTTCTTACTTGTATGCCATCTGTACTAGAATTTAAAAACTTCAATCTAGCCGTTCCTCCACCTATCATTCTATGCTTGTAAATACTGTCATCTATACCAAAAGCTATAGCAGGAGAACCTGCAAGGTACATTTGATATATAGACTGAGGAGTAACATCAGTAGTAGCTGTTCCACTTGCACCTGCTTTGTTTACTTTTAAATAGGTGCTTGCATCACTTTGAAACCTAAGTGAATCTCCAGTGTAGTCAATTCTACCTTCAAAGTTAACAATAGAATCTCCAAAGACAATTTGATTACTAACACCACCTGCTATTTGTAGAGTTTGTATTTTACCTGCTGTCATCGTACCTAAGTTAGCGGATAAAGCATCAAGACTAGTTACACTAATTTGAGTAGCTGTTACTGAATCGGCTTCAATTTTACCGCCATCTATAGTAGTTTTGCCTGTTTTTTTCCAACTACCTGTGATATCAGTAATTTTTTTAATTAGATTTACTTTTGCAACATAGTAAGTTTTAAAGTGGTTTCTAAATGTAACACCAACAATTGCACTATTTGATGTCATACTTACTAGCAACGGATTTATATAATTGCTTAATGCTAAATGAGCATCTGTGTAAGCTGTTTTCTCTGTTGTTATTTCATAGGTTGTAGCTTGTGTTTCAAGAGGTATTTTTTCTCCTACAATAATTTCAAACTCTTTTTTAACAGTTGTTTTTTCTGTAGGTGATAAAATAGCATCATTAGACATATCTGATATTTTTGTAAGTGAAGCAGTTGCATCTGTACTAGCTGTATTCCACTTAGTTGCATTAGTAGTAACATTTATACCTGTTTCATAAGCGTTAATTTCTTGCTCTGATGCAGGTCTAATTTTTAATGAATCAAACTGAATAGTTTTAGTAGTAATTGCTCCAAGTGCTGTGAATGCACCCATAGGAAATACTGAATATCCTGTAAATCCTGCTGTTGGTGTAGCAGATGCTACTTTTATAACCTTTGTAACTGTGTACCATTTATTTAAAACAGGAGTACCCATAGCACTACTAATAGGTATATTGTTGTCTATTAAAGAAGTAGCATTATATCTAACCATTACACCTGCACCACCGATAGTTCCACTAGTTAAGTTGAATATAAAATCAACTACTAGATATTGATAATATGGGTGAGTTGTTATAACTGTAGGAGTTAGATATGAGTTTGTACCTGCTGTTACAGCAAACTGTACAGCGTTACCCATACCATTTCCAGAAGCAACTTTTGTCAATCCTGTTACTGCTGTTTGGCTATAACCTGCGGGATTTGTGCCTGTCCAATCTAAGAAGTTAGGATTGTCGTTAATAATAGCTCCATTTGAATTTGATAATATACCTTTTGTAGAAGTATCAAAACTACTGAATGTTACTGCACCTGTTATATCAATCTTAGTAGCACTAATCTTGATTGCTTCTGCTGTTTGATTTATAGATGAAATAATAGCGTTAGTTGCAACTTTTGCTCCCATTGCGTTTATGTATGTTGTAGAACTTGTAACTGTATTAGTTATAGCAGTAGGAGTAATTTTTGTTTCTGCTGTGTCCATTCTGCCTACTAATCCAACATAATCAGTAGATTGAGTTACTGTTGAAACTATGGCACTAGGAGTAATTTTAGTCTCTGCTGTACTCACTCTTGTAGCCAGAGGTACAACCGTACTAGTATTAAAGGCATTAATTTTAGCCTGTGAACCTACTGTATCTTCAATTTGCACCCAAGCTGTCCATACGGTTGTTGATGTGCCTCTTCTTTCAAATGTTCCATCAGCACTTGCAAATGTTTGTTTAATAGCTCCACCACTAGAGTCAGACCAAGGTGTCTCTGTAGTTAAGTTACCATAGGTAGCACTTCCTCCTGTTACACCTATTACTGCTTTTGTTTTAAATTCTTCAATAGTTTGTCTTGGGAAGTTAGTCCAATAATATGAAGGTAATTCATTAGTTGTTCTCGTATCTCTAATCTGTTTATCATTAGCTATAGATACGTTGACTTCTGTTTGAGAGACTTTTGACGTAATAGCTCCTGCTGTTGTACTACTTTGTGCCTTTAAAGCAATGTAGTCATCAGAACTAGTTACTGTACTAAGTATTTCCGAATCAGTAATTTTAAATTCGACACTATTTAATCTCTCTTGTAAATCTAAAGGTGAGTGCGACCAGTCACTTGCTTTATTACCTGTTTCAATCATAATTCCTGTTGTCCAAAATTCACCTGTACAATTTTCAAGACCATGTTTAAATGATATCTTTGAAAGTTTAGTTGCTGTTGCAGGTAATGATAGTTTGAATGTTGCACTATATTTTGCCCAAACAGTATTTGTTCCTGCTATGTAAGCTACTTCTGTAGTTGTAGTTGGAGTTGCAAATCTTGGATAGCTATACACTTTAGTAGCTGTAGCAGTCGTTCCTTCGATAACAATTTCTCCAAACCTACCAGAGCTAGATGCTACTGCACCAACTACAATGTTTTGATATCTTAACCAGAATGACACTGTAATCTGCTTGTCTACCATAGCTTCCGCTATCAATCCATCCCAAAGTATAGGACTAAAAATACCACCATTTGCATTAGTTGTATTTTTTTACGTGATAAGCATATCTGAATGGTGGCTTTTCTGCTGATATATCCACTACTTCTTTTACTTGACCTGCATAACTAGCAGACCACAATGGTTTAGTTAAATCTATAACTGCAAAGTTACCATTACTAGCATAGTTAGCTCCACCAACTTCAACATCATCAACATTTTGTTTAAGTTTCTCTGCTGTTGCTGTTGTTAAATCTAGTTCTGCTTTGTAGTAATTCAACCAATTCGTTCTAAACGTATCTTTTACAACAGTTATGTATGTATCTTGGGTAGTCGTTCTCAAATCCCAAGGGTCGATAGGTGTCAACGCTTCAAGATATGTTTTTAGAGCATTGTAAGTAGTTAATACAGCTACATATCTGGCATCTGTTACTGACAATCCTGCCATAACTGCACCTTTTCTGACGTTGTAGAAAGTGCCTTTACCGCTAGTACCTGCATCGTTAGTTGCTGTAGTAGGCATAGTAGTTGTTGCATCTGCTAATACATATCCGATTATATCTGCGATTTTATCTTTAACCACTTGTCGTTCTGCAAAATCTAGTATATTATCGTTAGCCATATTGCCTAAAGTTAATTCAATGTCTGTGATAGCATCATCTATATCTTCTGGTGCAGGAGTCCAGTCTGTAGCTAAACTACCTATTTCTAATTTCAAATTAGTAAATATAACATCTGTAGTAAGAGCTTCCGCATTAGTTCTACCACTATATATATTCAAATTTGGAACTTGCGTACTAGTAGGTGTGAAAGTCATTTTCATCTTACCTTTTGGAGTTGTAGGAATTGCTATTGGATATGAACCGTTACTTGTTCCACTAGGATATAATAGAAAAGCTGTTGGAGTTCCAGAGACTATCTCGTAGTCTCCACTAAAGGTATACTCTTGACTATCTTTCAAACTTGTAGAAACTCTTGTAGAGCCAACACCAACAGGAAGTAGTCTTACCTTGCTATCAGTTATTAAATTTCTACTACCAATAATTAATCCTTCTGTTGACTTTTTCCATACTCCACCTTGATAAATATATAGTTGTAATTCAATTGTATTCCACCATAAAGCACCTTCTGTTGGACTTGTTGGTGCAGTAGCTTGTGCTACTACATCATTCATATCTGTAAGGGTTAATTGACCTGTACCTTTTAATGTAGGCATTTACTTTTTCTCCTTTTAATCAAATTAAAGAGAGCCTATAATTAAGCCCTCTTTAACTGTATTTCTTATTTAATTATATCATTATTCTTTACATTTGTCAATTTTCATGCTACGATAGTAATTACTTACTAACGTCAACAACTACGTTTCCAATACCGTTTATATCTACTGCGTTTACAGTTATTGTAGCACCTGCACCTGCAAGAGTTTTATTCAAGCTTCCGTTTGCATTATAAACTGCCCATGCAAATGTGTACCCTGCTGTAGAAAGTTCTACACCATTTTGTAATAGTTGTGCTGTTAAAATAACAGAGCCTTCACCATTTTTGAATATGCTAGCACCTAAAACACTTACTTGAATTGGGTCTGTAACATCTTTTAATACTATTACATTATTATATTTTAAAGTAGCATATGTAGCTATACATCTAAATCCTTCTACTCCTACAATTGCAGTAGCAGGTACGGTCAGAGTGGCTGTCGTATATCCTGTTGTTCCTGCGTTGTAAGTTACATTTAACAATCTCCAACCTGCACCACCATCAGCATCTCCACCAGAAACAGCAGTAGCAGATGGGTCTTGAATGTACCATTTGAATGCAGTAGGTGTAACTGTTGAGCCACCTTTGTAAAGGTCTGCTTGAATAGTTAGAGAGCCAGTACCGTTAGATGTTGTATCTCCACTTGGAGTCCAAAGGTTTAAGTATAAAGCATCTGCTCCAACTGCACCTGTAGCACCATCGACAACAATTGGTATGATTTGCTCATCTAACATTGTTGTTACTCCACCTGCAAGATACATTCTAACTCTGATTGCTTTAATATTTGCCAATGGTGTATAGGCATATGAAGCAATATCAGCAGGAGTTGTATATCTATCTGTGAAAGTTACACCATCTGGTGAATCTGCAATTATATATCTAGCAGAATAGTTACCATAAGTACCTGTACCTGTTTGAGATTTACCACTTACAGTTAAAGTAGTTGGGTTATATACACCAGAAATATTCTTTTGAATTGCATTTGTACTAGGAATCAATCTGTAAAGAGTTGGAGATGTACCTGTAACCCCTGCTTTAATTCTACTAAACGTCTGTTTCTTAGTTAAGTTTATTGCTACGCCTAAAGTAGTTTTACCTGTTATAGTATAAGTAACAGTAGCAGAGTCAACAGTAATTGCAGACATGTTAGCTACAGTAGCATAAACACCACTATCCGCTATAGCTCCTGCTGTAATACCAGATGCAACAGCAGTAACTTTCCAAGTACCATTAGCTGTTCCTACAGCATCGTATGTTAGTGCTGTAGCACCATCATAAACATAGATTTCTGTTCCGCTACCTGTATAAATACCATTAGCACCTGCTGAATCCGTTGGAATAGAATCTGCTTCATTGCTTAATACAGCTAGAATAGCATTTACACCATTATCACCTTTTACACCGTTTGTAATTTTAACAACATCTATATTGGCTTTTAAGGTTACATTGAACCCTGTATCAGCATCAGTATAAACAACTACGCAAGTATAAATTTGGCTATTCTTTGCTGTAAAGTTAGTCTTTACAATAAGAGGTTTAGCTACAGTAGTAGGTGAACCTGTTGCCACTGTATAATCAGTTCCTACCACTTCTGCGATTGGAGTTGTTGTCTGTGTACCTTCATACCATGTTATAGTTACAACATTTGCACTAGGTAACAAGTTAACTCCTGTTCCTCCTGCAATAAATAGCTCTGGTGTAATCACTAGATTGGCAGTTGGGAAGTTTGGTGTATATGTACCTGCATTTGGGTCGAATATTTGTGTGCGTTGATTAGCATTAAGATACAATATTAATTGTTTAGTATCATTTAAATCCGTCAAAGTTAATTGTCCTGTTGAAACTATCGGCATTTTCTATCATCCTTTTTATCTTGTCTATTTTTATACAATATTTATTTCGCACCAAAATGTTGCTTTCTTATCAACATCTGATTTTGTAATTTGAATTGTGTTACCAACGCCTACATGAGCATTGCTCCATACAGCATCTTCAACACCTTCTCTATCTGTTTTTTTCCATTCGAAAGCAGACATAGGAAGTGTCGCAGTGATATTATCTTTACCTCTGTATACTAAAGCATAGACAGTTGTATCTATATCACCATTGTTGAACTTGTCGCCTTTAGACGAGAATAACTCTGTCTTATAAACTACGTCATCCATAACCTCATCGATATCAGCTTGTATATCTTGTATTGCATCGTCAGTAAAAACTTTAGCTTTAAAGCTAAGTTGCTTTTCTAGTTCTACTAAATTGGTATCATATGTTCTAAATTTGCCATCAAATTCTTCTGAAATAATTCTAGTTGTATATATTAAATTCGATACAGCCAATAAAGGTTTGTCACCATGAAGTGTTATAAATAAATAATCGTACAGCTCATCATATGAGTAATGGTAATCATTAACAAATTGCAAACTATCTCCGCTATCCGCATAATAAATACCTAATCTCTCATTGTTAGCTGTATATCTTTTTGCCATCTCCTCCCATTTAATTAATAGCATTTTCTTTTCATAGGCTGTGATTAAGTTATCATCCTTGTATTCATCTACAAAGTCAGAGAAAGTCTCCCATCTGTCAACTAAGTTACCGCCTGTTCCAGAACGAATAGTAAATGAGTCTACATCGAATATTGCACCATTGTCATCCATTGTGAATGAGCCAGAGCTATTTGTAATCATTAATTCTTGACCTGCAATTATCTGACCAATCAAACGTTCTGCCACAATACCATCTGGTTTAATAGCTGTTTTCCATGTTTCTCCATTGTCTTTCGATAATGCTATAACGCCAGACTGCATAATAACTACTTCGTCTGGAAAATCTGGATTTCTAATTATTACTCCACGATTACCAACTTCGACTGAATTATTTACACCTGCGATAATTTTGTTTTTTGTAGCATCCCATTCACTTGTAAGCATATTGTTAACCTGTTTAGATAAAGCATTTACTTTATCCCATTTATACTTATTGTTCTGAATAAGGGTTGAAGCACTAGAGTTGCTATAAAGTAACTGTACTAGTTTTTCTGTTTCACTTAATAAGCTTTTAGTGTTAGCTATTACCAAACTAGCTTCTTCATTTTCTAAATCATAATTTATTTCAATAATCTTAGCCATATACTCAATATTCATTTGACCATATTTGACTTTGATTAAATCACCTAGAACTAACTTGTCCCAATAATATTGCTCTTCTACGACATCCATTAGATTATCGATAGATACTTCAATAACTACTTTAGGCTCTCTTAACTCTACAAATTTCGCTAAAGCATCATTGTATAATTCATCAACATCTATATACCTATCATCTCTCCAAGTGGATTCGATAACGAATAGATTTAATTCTTTAAGAATTTCAACCGTAAAATTTGCTTGATTAGATATTTCATCATGCAATGTATTGAGCTGAGATTCCAAGTCATCAAATTCTTGTTGAAGAATATTTACAACAATTGCTTGATTATCTATTTGAGATTGTTTAGCATCTCTATCGGCTTTTCTCGCTACTATACCTGCTTCATCTTCTGCTGATTGTGCTATATCTAAAAGTTCCAATATAGAATCTCTTTCAGATACTAAAACATCTAATACTGATTGTTCTGCTACTAGCTCTGCTCTCTTAGTTGAAAGCTCTGTGGTAATACTTGTAACTTCTGGTGAATTAGCATCGACTAATATTTTATGGTCTAGTATGGCATGACATAATGCATCTGACATGAAGTGTGAGCTTTTTATTACACTTTTATTAGCACTACGTTCGAATGGGTACATGAAGAAACTGAAATCTTCAATATATCCTTGCCCCGTAGGATTCACTGAATGAATACTTAGCTCCTCACTACCATAAACCCACAATCTTGTAATCATTTCATCTGTAGTTCTACTTCTTTTTACAGAGTTTAAAAATCTACCATAGTCTACAGTCATACCTTTAAATTTGCCATGTTTAGACATATCTTTTAGTGATATAGTTCTATTGCTATCATTCCATATCAGCAGTCCACCAAATGTTTCTGCCCACTGAATAATACAATCCATCTCATTTGAATCATTACCAGATTCGAATGAGCGAAACATCCCATCGAACATAGGGTCTACTTCACCCAATGTCCACACTCCGCTTTGTAATAAATCTGTCGCCATTTCTGTAGCGTTCATAGATTCTGTTTCAAATCCACTAACACGTTTCCCTTTAAGTTCATAGCCTAAAGAGAATGTAGTTACATTGAAAGAATCTGCGTCATCACTATCTTCCTCAATTCCATCCACTATGTACCATTCTTTGTAAGCACCCATACTAACTCTTATGAGCATTTTTTCTTTAATAGTTTCAACGTGAGGATTTTTCACCTTTAATCCCGTAATTTTATCTTCTACAAAATGAGGGATTGAGAAATTCAATTCGTTGATATTTCCTAACTTTAATGATAGGTTATCTGCATATTTCTCACTAACATGAGATATTATCTGCTTGTTAGGCTTTGCGATATGCAGTTTAGCTTTTTGCGGTTTCTTCTTGTAGTCAACATCAATAAACAAATCCTTATGCCCCCTTTCTAATTTCCTTTAAATCGTAGACCTCTAATAATTCTATCGGTGTAATATTGCCCAAGTTTACATTATGATTCCTCTTTACTCCTGCCTTAAAATAAGCTAGGTCAATAAGTTCAGAACATATTATTCTATTTTTTATATTGAAAAACTTAAGTCTCTCTCCTTTAAATAATAGAGATATAGCAAGACCTATAATATGTAAGTAATCATACTTTGTACCTAAAGAATCGTGAGCATATTTAATTATCATATCTCTCTGTGATTCTGGCTTATCTCCTGTAGAAAAAATAGAATAACTATCATCAATTACTATCGTAATAATACGTGTTTGTATGAATCTATTTGATTCAATTATAGTTGCAACACCTGTTGGCTCATCATAAGAAATAATAAGTCCTACATGAGTATATTCACCTTTTGTAAGATTGGAAATAATTTTTGATATCCATGAATTTGTCTTTCTGAAAAACAGTATATCTCCTACCATCTTTATCACTCTCTTTATTATACCATTATTTGTAGTAATTGTCAAATTTAATACTACTATCAGAATCGATATCTATTCTTAAATCTGAACTGTATTTGACAATTTCCTGTTATTTTAAATGTGTTCAAACCATAGATTAATCTAGGAAACTCACCGACAATTTTATCGTATCTGTACACTCCAATAGCATCTGTCTGAATTATTTCTTTGTGGCAATCGATATAAATGTTTTCTAGATTAGTTAAGTCTCTTATTTCAAATATGTCTCTATCATCTAGATTTTCTATGATAATAGTTCCTATGCCATTTTTTACTATTGATATTTCTGGATAAATATCAAAATGACCATCTGTTTCAATTGTAATGGTCTTTGTTCCGATTACGGTTTCCAAGTTTGTTGTAATTATTGGAGAATAAACGTTTGAGGAATCGCATCTCATAGTGATAGTTAAATACCCTTGTTCTAAACCATTATGTACAATTTGTGGAGAACTAATAGGCATACACATGTAAACCTTGCTCTCACTTCCTTCAAAAAATAAAGGTCTATAATAATCAGCAAACAACCATCTGATTATTGAATCTACCATCTCATCTGTATAACCCTCTTCAAATGCTAGTACCATATCAAACTCCAATGGAGAATCTTCAACGCTATGTAGAATAGGTTTGCTATTCCCTTTAACCTTCGTTTCATTTAATTCTCTTGAAGCAACAAACGTTTCTTCATACATTCCGCTATCAATAACAACGTTGATTAATCCATAGACATCAGACCAAACAC
>Ga0079039_1385583_pt1 | contig 12248 bp, 16 predicted proteins | sample Mud3Dept4metaT_FD_168610 | JGI IMG/M metagenome (GOLD analysis project Ga0079039, IMG submission 168610) | Metatranscriptome of freshwater wetland microbial communities from Ohio, USA, analyzing the effect of biotic and abiotic controls - Mud... | ecosystem: Environmental > Aquatic > Freshwater...
ATTTTACCAACCTCAACCATTGCTAATGCCACTGAAATATATAACATCCAACTGGAGGAAATACAAATAATGAACTCACTTACTTTATATTCTACTTCAACTATTGCCACGCAAGGAATTTACAACATAAGAGGCGCTTTCGCACTTACCCAAGGTGAGGAATCAATAGAACAAGCATTGGTACTTAATATCAATGAATTGAAAAGCAAGACAAGAGGATTTAACAAAACGAGAAGCGAAGTCCTTGAGACTATGGACAAAAAAGACTTTACTACTTGGGTTAAGACTTGCATGGAAATGGATGGAATACCAAATAAACTGACTACTGGAATCCTTAAGTCAGTTACAGAAAAGTGCGTTCGTGACCATTGTACTGACCAAATGGCAGACACTTTTAGAAAATGTATCATTCAGCGCTATAAGGCTCTTGGCAGTATCGAAGCAGTGGTTAATTCACTACTAGGTTATTTCCAGTGCGGAAAGCTAGTTCCAGTTGCACAAACTTATCGAGAATGTAAAGAAGAACTTAAAAAAGGAGAGATTGTCTACTATGAACCAAACTGTTAATCACGTTGAAATGAGCAAGCTTTACCAACTAGAAGAGTTAATCTCAAAACTAGAATTAGAGGCTCAAAAAGCAATGGCTTTTATTACTCTTGGACTAGATAAAGAAGAATCACTAAAAGATGCATTCCTAATCGTGGATGAGATGGAAAATGTATTTGCAAGCTTTTCAGATAATGACGTAAGAACTATTGCACACAGTAAATTAATTCAAGCCATGAAAGATTTACATTTCAGCGCTCAACAAGCTTAGGCAACTGTAACTACTAAATATTTCCATTGGAGGACATTATGAACCAATTATTAGAAATCGGCATTATCCTACAGAGTATTGAAAGCACTCCAAGCAAAAAGGAGAAAGAAGCAATCATTCGCTCATATAATAGCAATACCCTTTTCACAGAAGTCTTAAACCACATTTTTAATCCTTTTGTAAAAACAAATATTGCTAAGAAGAAATTAGCTAAAAAAGTCAAGGCTGAAAAGGAATTTGTAGGCATCAAGACAGTTTATGACTTCATGAACTACCTATCTCAATCAAGTGGTAAGGATAGTCAAATTGCAACAGTACAGGCTTACATCGCTCATCAACCATCAGAGATTCATTGGTTACTAGAAGCTATGGCAACAAAAGATTTGAAGATTGGCGCAACATCATCAACAATCAACAAGGCATATGGATTTAATTTTATCCCAACTTTCGATTTGATGCTTGCTGAAAAGTATGTAGAGATAAAAAAAGTAAAAGGTGTCTCAAAGACATATAACCATTGGGAACGCTACCTTGGTAAACGAGTTATCGCTACTAAAAAACTTGATGGCAATCGTGATGCAGTATTCGTTCGTGAAGGTGGAGTAGTTGATATATACTCTCGTGAAGGTCATAAGCTTGAAGGCGCAGTAGAGATTGAAAATGCATTCTCTAAGTTCCCTATTGGACAAGTATATGATGGAGAGATACTAGCAACGAATGAAGAAGGATTAAACTCACAAGATTTATTCAAGAAGACTTCTAAGATTATGAGGTCAAAAGGAATAAAAACTGGTCTTGAATTCCATGCATTTGATATACTTCCAATTGAAAAGTTTGAAAATGGCGGATTTGATTTCCCTTGTGAATCAAGAAAGAATGCGCTAGAGGTAGTAATTAATGTGCAACGCAACGAGTTGGTAAAATATGTTAAGCCATTATACATCGGTGAATTTGATTTCGACTTGATGGAGAAACTTGCTGACGAGGCTAAAGAACGTGAAGAAGAGGGTATTATGGTACAACTTGCAGATGCTCCATATGAATGCAAGAGAACTTTTTCGATACTAAAAGTGAAATCATTTGAGTCAGCAGATATCAGATGTCTAGATGTCTACGAAGGTAAGAGTGGAAAAAATATTGGTCGACTTGGTGGATTAGTATTGGACTTCAAAGGTAATAGAGTTAATGTTGGCGGTGGATTCTCGGACGAACTAAGAGATTCAATTTGGAAAAATCCTAATTCAGTAATAGGCAAAATCATTGAAATTAAATATTTCGAAGAGTTTGAGGAAGATGGCTTCCTAGATTTACGATTTGCTACGTTCAAAACAATACGATTAGATAAGATAGAACCTAGTTATTATTGATGAGATATACGATTATGAAGATGGATATTCACCATCTCCATTTGTAACACAATTGTAAAGAAAAACCATTGCAATATGTGTTATAATGTATATGAGCATCGAGAAATGAAAGGAATGGTATTTTTGAAAAGATATATATCGAAGGAGAGTGTTGGGAAGGTAGTCCTAACTGTTAGTTCCGCAACTGCAATATTACTTGGTTCAATGTTGTACGATAGCAATGTAGAACTCCATGACATGGAGAGACAGTTAGGCAAGGCGCAAATCATCATAGGACATCAACAATCTGACTATAGGCAATTAGAGCAGAAGTTCACTAGCGTTGAAACAGAGAGCCAAAAGCTATCTAAGAGACAAAGAGAATTAATGTCTCAATTGGAAAAATATGAGAAAGATAATAAATCTCTCTTAGAAAAAAACAAACAAATCGAGGGCAAAAATAAATCCCTTAAGGAGAATGTTGCAACATTAAAAAAGAATAAGGTTTCTGCTTCAAGAGTAAAGCCTTATTCCGTTGCCTCTTCTACAACTTCAGTCAGCCACAGTCACACTGAGAAGACAGTTGTAGTGAGTAGAGGCAATAGTTCTAATAGAAAGACAGTTGTTTTTAATGCAAGCGCGTATATAGCGCTTTGTGATACTGGATGCACTGGCGTAACTGCAGTAGGGCATGACATCCTCAAGGATGGAATTCACTATGATGGACACAGAATCATCGCGGTAGACCCAAATGTAATACCTTTGCACTCTATCGTAAGAGTTTCCTACGGTGACAAATCTTACACTGCTATAGCGATGGACACTGGTGGAGCAATTAAGGGGCATAAAATTGATATTCTTGTAGACTCTGCTTCAGAAGCAATAGACTTCGGCAGACAGAACGTTTCTATAGAAGTGTTGAGAAGTGGTAGATAAGTAACGAAAATATTTTGCTTAAGAGGGAAAAAAATACTTGACTCTCTTAAGCAAAACCATTACAATAAAAGAGTAAGAGATTACATCTATTACGGTTACGAATATGAATGTCGAATATTGTCGAATATAGTCGAATACAAGTCAGACCTCGTACAATGTAATCACTTCGTAATGTTCGTAATAATTGGCAATAATTAACCATTGCTTTATCAAAGCAAATTCATTACAATAAAAAAGTACTTGAAAGAGGTATAGTACATATATGATTAAAATAGCATTAAACAACTGGCAAGCAGGCAGTGGCAAGGATGCCTGCGCTGACTACCTAGTAGAAAATCATGGCTTTAAAAAATATGCACTGGCTGATGGAATTTATAAGATTGCCTATGAAGTTTTCGATATGAAAGGCAAAGAGAGACCACTGCTTCATCATATTGGGGAGAAGTTAAGAGACTATTACAAGATGGTTTGGATTGAAGAAACATTGCGTAGAATCAATTTGGAAGGTCATCAAAGAGTTATCATTACAGACGTTCGTAAGCTTCTTGAGCATTCATATCTTGGAGAGCATGGATGGAATAACGTAATGATTTATTGTGACCCGAAGGTTGCTCTACAGAGAGTAACGAATCGTGATGGTCATGTCGATGAAGAGTTAGTAATGAACTCTGCTCTTGAGAATCAACTTCGTCCATTAAAAGATTATATGAAAACAATCGATAATTCTGACGACTTTGAAGAAACAAAAAAAGAATTAGATGCATATGTGAAATACTTAGAAGCGCAAGAAGCTTCTTCCAAATAATACCTTAAACAAAATCATTAAAACAGAACACTTGTAACCGAACAAGAGTTCGTATATAATTACAGATAAGAACAAGCGTTCGCTTTTACAGGCGAATAGGGGAAATTGGGGGCAATATTCATGAAGGTTACTAAATTCAAAAAGATTGGCGAAAACGTCAACACGAAGGCATTAAGATTCTCGGAAGGTAAAAAAATTAAGTTTGCAATTAGCTTCGATATCATAACAAATGGTAAGAGATGGATTGACGATAATAAGAAGGTTCATTGTTTTAAGTATCTGAAAAAAGTTGACCCAAAATTCACCGCCAAAGCGCTTGTATTATGTAAGTTCAAGATAAGCTTGATTAAATTCAATACGATTGAAGGTGCTTGAGATGTTAGCTAAAGGAAAAGTATATATAACTCACGACAAGTTGAAAGAACTCTTAGGACTACCCAAGGATGTTGAAATCGTTACAGTGGACAATCTTATGAACGAAAGGCTTGAGATGAATATCATAAGTCCAAAGCCTGTTCATGACTTAACTAGAGAAGCGCCAAACTGGAACAACTTAAGAAGAGTACATCGTCCTATAGAACCTGTAGAACCTTTGAGAGACTTTGAAATATGTGATTGTCCTCTCTTCCAACACAAGAGATACAGAAAAGAAAACTCACGACTTATCCTTTGTAGTTACTGTGACAAGGCTGTATCTGAATTACAAGCACCTGTCGAATTAAGATTTCGTTAATAAAATGTGAGTTTGATTAAGTGTTATGGGAGGTAATATTTTGGAGTGCAATATCAATTACGAGGAGATGATAGCGTTGGCTGAAAAAATTGATGGTAAGACTATTCACAAAAACATCATAGTAGACGAGCAGTCAATGGTAGGTTGGAACACAATCGAATTGGCAAGGGCATTTGGAGTTACCCACAGTAATGCCTACTTCAGTATTGGGCTTGGCGCTATGAGCATTCACGAAACTTTCAAGGAAAATGCCGAGCCTCCATTGAGTCCGAGGGAGAAAAAACAAAAGTACAAAGAAGGTCTTCATAACATGATTAAGAAGGGGAAGAGGTGGTAGCGATGGACGAAATTAAACACACTGCACTAATAACCAATACTGATTCAACTGAGTTCTACGAGAAGGTCAGAAAAGTAATCAACACTCAACAGGAGAGAGCAGGGTATTGGGTGGACGTTCAATACTCAACTTCAATGTGCTACAGAAATGAAGCTAATGGCAGTTTAACTCAGCTAACTCAGTACTCAGCGTATATAATCACTCGAGGAAAAAAATCAGTTAATCTAGAGCATCCGTGGATGCAAGAGCCTCTGTTGTCACCAAATGGAGTACACCATGTCATCTAGCGTATGTTCAGCAGTCGACAGAAAAAAAGTTATAATCGCAGGAAGTCGCGGTTTTGACAATTATCCATTAATGGTCAAAGTTCTAGTTGAGTACTTTGTTAAGGAAAAACTATCTCCTAATGACATTGAGGTCATAAGTGGAACTGCGAATGGCGCAGATAAGCTAGGCGAGAGATTTGCGGAAGCTAGTAATGTGAAGTTAACTAGAATGCCTGCAGATTGGGTTAATAATAAACGCTCAGCAGGACATATCAGAAACGCTGAGATGGCTGATTACGCAAAAGAAAATGGTGTATGCTTCATCTTTTGGGATGGAGAGAGCAAAGGGTCAGAAGGTATGGCTAAAGTTGCAAAGAAAAAAGGCTTAGAGGTTATCATGGTCAACTATGTATTAAAGCTTGTCGAAACTAAAAACTAGGGAGAGATTAAATTGTCATTAAAAACTATTCGTTCAAATCCAATTATGTTAACAGATGTATATAACTTGAGTCACCAACGCCTTAAGGTCAATACAGATTGGGAAGTATCTCATATCTACAATCGTAAAGAAGGTATGATTCTTTATGGATTCAATGAAATGGTAAATGAAATTCTTGCTATCCAAAATACTAAGGATATGCTCGAGCAAGCAGAAGCAATCTCTAAGAAAATGGGAGTCATTTTCCCAAAAGAAATATTTGTTCGTGTCATTGAAGAATTAAATGGTTATTTCCCATTACGCATTCAATCTCTTCCCGAGGGTACTTGGTGTCCTGCAGGAACTCCATTTGCACAAGTAAGAAATACTGTAAAAGGCTTTGGAGAAATGGCTACATGGCTAGAGGGAATCATGCTACAATCATCGTTCTCATGTTCAACTGCTACTGAAGCATTCCATATTCGTAGATACCTCGAAGAAACAAAAGAACACTATAATTTCGATGATAGCTTCTTGAGCCGAGTACACTCATTTGGATTCCGAGGATATCAAGGTGGACTAGAGAGCGCTTATTGGGGTGGCACTGCATGGAATATGTTCTTGTTTGGGACAGATGACTTCCATACAATGATTCACACACCTAATGCTAAAATGACTTCTATTAGCGCTCTAGCACATAAAGTTACCCAACAATATGATGTAGAGTACGATGGTTATATTCATACAATTGATGCTACTGCAGATGCAGGAGAAAAAGTTGTAGCAATCGTCATTGATACCTATGATGCTGATAGATTTATTGAAGAGTACATGTTGCCACTATCTCTATATGCAAAAGGCAAAGGCGTTCACTTAGTTATGCGACCCGACTCGGGAGATATCGAACAGCAAGTATTGGCAATCTATAAAAAGGTAAAAGATAATAGCATCGATAATGTATCAGTGATTATCGGAGAAGGAATCTCATTCAAAAATATTCAACGATTAGACTTCTTCTTTAAAATGCGACAAGTACCACTTACATTTGTTAGCTATGGTATGGGTGGAGGATTCTACAATCACATCACTCGTGATACACAAGGACTTGCAATGAAGACTGCCTACTCTAATGGCGCACCGCGAATGAAGTTCAGCATGGAAAAGCTAAAGCGCTCTATACCATCTACTGTTGCTATCGTTTTCAATGAATATGGTAAGATGATGGTTGAACGCGAAGAGTTTGCTAAAGGCAACTTATATGAAACGATATACTTCCATAACGATACGACATCTCGTCCTATTATCTTAAACTCTGACTGGAATGAGACTCAAGAATTGGCACTAACTTACTTGGACTTGGACTTGCAGGAAAAAATTGTACTATCTGAAAACATCGAGTCTCTTGTACTTGAGTTTGAAAAAACTTACAAATAAGCAAAACCATTGCACTGGAGGAGAAACATGAAAACATTTAATCTAGGATTTGTCTTTGGACGATTTCAACATGTTCATAAGTCACATCAAAAAATAATCGAAATCTCTTTGCAGTCTTGCGAGAAGGTCATCCTTATGGTTGGCTCTTCTCAAGAGGTTGGTACTGAAAGGAATCCATTCAATCTGTACACTCGTATGAACTTGATTAGAAAAGTCTTTGCTAAGGAACTGATGAGTGGTCGATTGCTACTTGCTCACATTGACGATATGACTCATGAAAATGACCATAGTAAAGAATGGGGAGAATTCCTTCTCAACAAGATTGACATGTGGCGTGGACACTATGGAGTACACCAAGAAGTTGATTGTTTTATCTATGGAAACGATGAAGAACGCTCATCATGGTTTACACCAAAAAGTATAGAGAAGATTAATCACATCATGATTTCTCGAAAGAATGACAATGTTAGCGCTACAGGTCTTAGAAAACTTTTAGTTGATGACTGTGAGGTAGCTTGGAAGTCTAACGTTCCAGTCGCAATACATTCATCGTACAAGTTGCTACGAGAAGAATTATTAAATGTACCATACTATAAAAACGCACTTATCCTAGGAGGAAAATAATCATGTCATACACAGAAAAACTATTCGAATCAAAGTGGTTATCAGTGATTAAAAAAACTATGCAGAATGGCAGTTCTTACATTTACAGTTCAGCAGATTGGTGTGGAAGTAATGGAGTAGCTATTCTACCTTACCGAGTGCCGAAAAATGGATTCTTAGGCGACTTTGAGTATCTTGGTCGACTTGAGATTTGTCCTGCTCATTCAGATGTTATTGAACTATGTTCAATTACTGGTGGAATGGATAAAGAGGGAGAACAAGCTATAACTACTGCGTGGCGTGAATTAATTGAAGAAGGTGGATATGAAGTTCCTATTGAGAACATCATACGCCTTGGCACAGTTAGACCTAGCAAAGCAAGCGAAAGCACTATGCACCTATTTGCAGTCGATGTAGACATGGGTGGAAAAGTGGTCGAAGCAGTTGGCGATGGAACGCTAGGAGAAGAAGGGGCATTCTGTGAATGGGTAACTAAAGAACAATTAATCTTTGCGAAAGACCCATTACTACACACTATGATTCAGCGATTGGAACATAGAAATCGGTATGCAAAACAAATTTAAAAAATATTAGGCAAAACCATTGCAATTCAATTATCTATGGGTTACAATGGTTGTAGCTTAAAAATAAGGAGGACAAGTTGTGAAAGGCGTTATAACTTTGACAGTAGAAGTTGATTACACTGAGATGTTGAAAGATGAAAATATTTCAGTACTAGAAGGCTTCACAGGATTAAAAACATCTGAAGACCTTAGAAATTATCACCTCTCATCGATTAGTGGTAAAATTGCGAATGCGGTAGAGGGAATACCATTTACAGGATACAATCTAGAAGGAAAGTTTATCCCACATCCAGTGGAAGAAAAAACTGAACTGATTGACAACTGGTTGAATGCAGTAGAATTAGAGGAAGTTACGAAGGTAGAAAATAAACTAGCTACTGAGCCTACTGAAGTCATAGAAGAATCATTGCCTGCTTTATCTGTTCAGAATGAGTTAATTGACTTAGGTTTCGAAGAGCCAACCGAGATGCCTCCATCCCCACCGATGTCTTCGTTACATTCATATACACTGCTTGAAGAGGCAGTAGATAGAGTTTCGATGGAATTTGGTATTCCTACGATGATTCGCATTAGTGAAGAAATGGAAGATGCTCTTAAGATTCATGTTGCAGTGGCAAATGTAGAATCTGAGAACAGTAAAATAACTATGTACCAAGGATTCCCTGTGCAACTCGAAGGAATGGCTGAATTATTTATCATTGACTACAAGTCTTATGGTCGCAATACAAAAGAATCTTGGACACCGAATATAAACTAAAACTTTTCATTGACATTCTTAAGCAAAACCATTACAATAGTAAGAGTGGTAAATGAATTATTTACTAAACAAAACCATTAAACTAAACTAGGAAAAGAAAGAGGTAGATTATTTTGACAGACTTAAAACGCGAAAAATCATACACAACATTAACAGGTAAGGCTAAGATTAACGATAAATCATTTGGTGGAGTAGTAGTATCACCGAAGACTGGATACAATTATGTACGAATTAACTTAGGCGTAGAAACAGCCGATGGAAATGTTGTATATGCTGAATTAATGGGTGGATATGCTCCTGCTAAACCAATTATCTATGCAATGAATAAAGCAGACAACACTGCGCTAGAAGTTAACTTTGCTGACCGTTTGAACCCTGCGATTGTTGAATCAGTATCTGACTTCAAACTGTACAAAATGGGTCTTAAGCGCGATGATTCAAGCAAGTTAATCATTGAAAAATACTTGTCTCCAATCGATGTTGAAGCTTACCTTAAAGAAAACTTAACAGATGGTATGGAAATCACAGTTCGTGGTACATTCGAATTCTCTGAGTACAATGGTAACACACAACGTAAGATGCAAATCCAAAACATCTACTTGCCATATGTGAAAGAAGAAGAAGAGTTGAAATACGAAGCATCGTTCATCCAAACAATCTTGCTTGACGAAGAGTCTTTCAAAAAGATTACTCCTGCAGATGCTAAAGAGGGCGAAGTTACAGTTTCAGCTTATGCAGTTGAATATGTAGGTAAAAAAGATGGTAAGCAAATCAAAAAGAATCTTCCATTCACATTGCCAATCACAGTTAAAATCAATAAAGAAAATCCCGAGTTGACTGCAAAAATCCTTAATGCGCTATTCAAAGTTAAAAAAGGAAAAGTACGTGAGTTAACTATCGAAGGAACAATTCTTGAAGGCTACGAGAAGCAAGAAGTTAATGCTAAAGATATTGAATTATCTGCAGAAATCAAAGAACTTATTGCTATGGGTCTTTACTCAGAAGAAGAAGCAATGGAAAAAATGACTGTTCGTGGTAACAAGGTGTCTAAATTAGTATTCACTCGTCCATTCATTCAAAAAGATAAAGACGATGCTAAGAAGTTCTTGCCATACATGGATGATACTAAGTATGTTGCTGATGACTTAATCGTATCAATTGAAGAAGAGATTACAGGCGAAAACCTTGCCGACAGTTCTGAGGGTTCAGACACTGAAGAAGTAGATGACAATGCGTGGATGTCAGCTTTAGGAATGTAAGTTAAACGAAACCATTGCAATAAACAGGTGAGTGGGGAACATCTTTAAAAAATCCCCTTAAACAAAACCATTATAATAAACTAGGATAAAGAAAGAGGTAATGTAAGATGTTCGTAGGAAAAGGTGCAGTTCGAGAAATGGCAAATGAAGTAGACAAGGTGATTCGTAAAATCGACCAAATCACACAATCTGAGATTGACCGAGTAGCAGATAAAATTGATGCTGAATTAGCTTCATGTGGTCGTGAATTAACAAGCGCTACATTGACTTTACAACAGATTAAACCACTGGCAGACCGATTGGTTCAGCAGATTGGCGCAAATGCTCCCGACCATGTGCAAGTATTAGTAGGTTCAATTGTAACAGAAATCATGTCTAAGGTGACTGGCGTTACTAGCAACATCACTGAGGTTCAAAAGAACATTAAAGACGTTGATAAGTACACAGATGAAATTGATGCATTGACAGATAAAATCGATAAACACACAGATACAATCGATGAAATCACTGACAAATACCAAAAGTAATTAGACAGATAGATAGAGGAGAATGACGATGAACTCATACACACCAAGCACAACTTCGCCCAATTATATGTCTTCTGATTGGGGAAGTTCACGCACTAAAGAAACTGCCTTAAAGATTGACCACATTGCAGACAAGGCTTCATTCGCAATCGACATGCTAGAGTCAGCTTTGCGTGGCTTTGACACTATCGAAAAAGAAATCGTTGACTTATCCAACTCATCAGTTATGCCAAGTCGTGAACAGATTCGTGCTTTTTCTTATCGAATCGACACTAATCAGAATCAATTGCGAGATGGTCTTGAGCGACTTAAGAACATGATGAAAGATGTAGACCGAGCAACCGATGGAATCCAACAAGTAAAATCTAACTGGTAATACTAAACAAAACCATTAAAACTAAACTAGGAAAAGAAAGAGGTAGATTATATTGTCAATGTTCAGAAAACCTTCAACGAAAATCACAGGTGCTAAAATTTTATGTATGGGAGAAACTGGAGTCGGAAAAACGAAATTCGCACTTAGCTTTCCCAAGGTATATGCAATGGATAGTGAAACAGGGGTAAGCTTTTATGAAGGTGATTCACCAAACCTTATTGGAATCGCTAATACTCAAGATTTCAACGAACTATCAGAAGCTATGGATGAAATTACAGAAATGGTTGCCGAAGATGCATCTTTAGTCGGTACACTAATGATTGACAGTGAAACCAAATTCTACCAAAACCTAACAGACACTGCCTTGTCTGTCGAAGAGAAGAAGGCTAAGAAAAAAGGTCTTGATATTAATGACCAAGCAATTTCTATGCGTGGATGGGGTCGTATAAAAAATATTGGAATTCGTTTGCAGAACTTAAAAATCGATTTATCTGCAAAAGGAATCAATGTTATCTCAGTATCTCAGATTGAAGACGTTAAGCAAAAAGTAGGAGAAAACTTTGTTAAAATTGGTGAGAAACCAGTTATGGCAAAAAATGCTAGTTACGATTATGATATTGTTGTAAAACTGTTTGTCGAGAAATCACTTGTAACTGGTAAGTTCGAATACAAAGCTGAAATCTTAAAAGACCGCACAGAAGTAACGAAGATTGGTCAAATTATTGACAACCCATCGTACAGTGTATGGAAGAAATTCCTAGAAGGTCGCAAAGGAGACACTATCCAATCTGAACTTGCAAAAGATACAGAGAAGGCTAAGAAATCTCTAGAAGACGAAGATGCAGTAGCTGAGCGCACTGTAGTTGACCGCCTTAAGACAGTAATGGGCAAGAGTGAAGAACAGAAAGCCAAGGCTTTAGAGTTAATCAAAGAAGCTAAAATCAAAAACCCTCTCTCTCCCAAGGATGCAAAAGAATTAGAAGTGTTAGGAAAAATCGTTGACACTGTAGAAGCAATGTAATAAAACAGAAAAAAGACACCTACTTGCCG
>Ga0079039_1012510_pt1 | contig 12020 bp, 17 predicted proteins | sample Mud3Dept4metaT_FD_168610 | JGI IMG/M metagenome (GOLD analysis project Ga0079039, IMG submission 168610) | Metatranscriptome of freshwater wetland microbial communities from Ohio, USA, analyzing the effect of biotic and abiotic controls - Mud... | ecosystem: Environmental > Aquatic > Freshwater...
CTATTATGAAGGTGCTCATTTCTTTAACCCAGCATTAGCTAAAATAAGTAAAAACTTCGTCGATAGAATGGCTGGAGATTTAAATTTAATTGTTGCTGATACTTCGTTTATACGTAAGAAAAAGCGTAAAAAGAAACGTAAAGGCTCCTACTAAAGAGAGGAGGAATTTCTTGAATGGCAAAGAAAAAGTTCAGTAGATTATCCGTAATGTTGGAAGCAAAAGACCGCATGTCTAAACCTATGCAAAATGCAGCAAATGCTTCTAAGAAATTACAAAATAACATCAAGCAATTGAGTAGTTCGTTAGATAAAAGTCGTAGTTCTGTAGTTAATGCTTCTGTTGCAAATAGAGTATTAGCAGAAAAATACCAAGATCTTGGTAAAAAAATGACTCAAACTGATGAAAAAATTAAAAGATCTACTAGATTATTCCAAGCATTGCCAAAACCTATTAAAATGGCTGCTTATACTATAGAAGGCTATACAAGAGCGCTATATGATTTAGTACAAAAAAAGCACACTTGCTAGAATAAGTACTAAAGTATTGTCTACTACTCTAAAAATGACAGCACACTATGTTGGTAATGTAACTGACAAATTAAAACTAGCTACTAATCGTTTATGGGAATTTTCTAGAGCCGCTAAAATTATCAAGGCTATTCAACAACCATTTAAAGTAACTGCTCTACATGCTAGGAATCTTGCCAATAATTTAAAGTTAGCTGCTAAAGCTACTTATTCTTATAAATTATTAAGTATAGCTGTTAAAATGACAGGCGAATCTATTTCTAATGCTTATCAAAAACAGAAAAAGTTTATTAAAGATATTCCTGGAGTAGTTAGAGGAACCAAAGCATGGCATCTATACAGTTATGCAGTTGCTAAAACTAAAGAGAAAATAGTTGCTACTAGTTTAGCACTTACACTCTTTAAAAATTCAAACCGCACTATTGAAAGAATGAGTCAAACTTTCGGTAGAGTGGGCAATGCTATTGGTAAACTTATGCCTAAGTTCAATATATTAAAAAAAAATATATCTGATGCAGATAGAAATTTAGGAAAATTCGCTTCAAGACGATCTACTTTTAATCAATTGGCTGATGCTAATGCTCGATTAAATAGAGAAATGGCTAAAATGAACCGTGAACTTTCAAAAGCTAATGGTAGATTAGGTACAATGAAATCACAGCTTGGAAGTATTAATGGTATGGGTGCCGCATTTACTGCTGCATATACTGGATCAGCTGCTGTACAAGGCGGAGGACAACTTCTTGAAAGTACTGTTGGACGTTCTATGGAACAAGATTATTCTTCTCAATCTGTTGGTATTTTAGCAGGTGCAGAAAATGGTGCTAAGTTCTATAAACAAATTCAGGATTATGCTGCTTCTACTGTTTACTCAACAGAAGACTGGGCAAGAAACATGCGCGGAGCAATTAGTAAATCTACTAATGTTAAAGATTTAGAAACATACCAAATGGCTATTGAACAATTAGCTACATTAGATCCTATCCAAGGATTAGATGGTGCTGCCTTAGCAATTCGTGAATTAAACTCTGGTGATATTGTATCTTTAGTTGAACGTTTCGAGTTACCTCGTAAAGCGTTGAAAGGTATTAAAGATATTGAAGATCCTATTGAACAAATTAATGAGTTAATGAAACTTGTTGGTGAAAATACAGGTTTCACAACTAAAGCTATTGGTGAAATGAAAGAACTTCCATTAATGCAATGGCAAAAAATGGTTAACTTAAGTAAAACCATGTTAGGTTATATTGGTGCTCCAGCAATGAAAGCACTTGCTCCTATCTTTGAACGAGTTAATGCAGCTATTGATGCTGGTAAGTTTGATGGTTTTGTTGCAGCTCTAGGCGAAGGATTAAAAAATGCAATAGTTGGAGTAATTAATTTTGCTACTGCTATCTATAATGCTTTCGAATCAGGAGAACTTCAAGCTAAGTATCAACCTATTATTGATTTATTTAATAATGTTAAAGACACTATAGTTGAGGCATGGCCTTCAATTTCTGCAACAATGGAAAGTGCTAGAGGTATTCTTAATTTAGTTGCTGAAGATATTAATGCAATGTGGCCAACTGCTAACGGTTATCTTCAAGATGCATTAGATTTAATTAAAGATATAGCTCAATGGGTTGAAGACAACTGGACAGGATTATCTGCTACTATCGTTGGTGTTGCTACAGCATTTGCTGCTTTTAGAATTATAAGTGGTATTACTTTCTTATGGCAAGCTTTAACAATAGCTATAGGAATGTATAGAGCTGGTGCTACATTAGCTACTATTGCACAATGGGCTCTTAATGGAGCTATGATTGCTAACCCAATTGGATTAGTTGTTGCTATAGTAATAGGTTTAGCTGCTGCACTGTATATCTTATGGATAAAATCTGAAACTTTTAGAACTGCTATTATGGCGTTAGGTGACTATATACTTAAAAAGGGAATTTCTGCTCTTGTCTGGCTATATGAAAAGGCTCTTCAAGTAAGAGACGCTTTCCAAGGTGCCGGCGAATGGATTTCAGGTGCTTATGATAAGTTAAAATTATTTATAGATGCTGCAAAGAATTTCAAAATGCCAAACTTTGGCGTTCCAAAATTCCTAGGTGGAGATGGATTTATTCAACCAGCAGACGGAAGTCATCACGGTGGTTTGAATAGCGTACCATATAATGGTTATACTGCTAAACTTCATCAAGGTGAGCGTATATTAACCAAGCAAGAAAACAAAGAAAGTCAAAACAGTGGTGGAGTTATTATAACTGGTAATCAATTCACTGTTAGAGAAGAAGCTGACATAGATCGTATCGGACAGTCACTGTTTGATAAATTATATGCAGCTCAACAAGCTTTGTAATAATTATGGGAGCTGATTAAATTATGTCAAGGTATAAAGCCGAAAAATTTAATTTCTCTCATATGAGTGAACGATTAACTTTCCAAGTTCAGGAACCTGATGGATCCTATACTGACAATATAACTGTTTGGGCTCATATTTTAAAAGATGGTTTTACTAGAAGTGAAACCGATAACTTTTTTAAAATTATGATTCGAGAGCAATCTGCTCTCGATAGCCTCTTACAGATTAACAATAGGTTAAAATGGAAGAGTAAAACATTGTCAATACAATCTTGGCAAGATCCCTCATATGAAGATAGAGGTTTTATGGAAGTATTAACTAAACAAATTATTACTTCAGATGAGTTTACTAATGGTCCTACAGACGGCGATTTCTTCAAAGATTTCGTAGATGTATACAGTGTTATAACTACTCCAATTAATAGTTATGGATTGATTTCTTATCAATATACCTATAATTTTAATTCTCCTAGTATAGCAGGCATTAAGTGTCACTTCTCATCAGATAGAAATAGATTCGTTTATGATAAGAAAACAGATGTTGAGCATGACTCACTAATTGTTATTTTCAATAAGTCTTCTGGTATAAAAATAGAAGATTACATTGTCTCTAAAGTTCATGGTAAATTTAGAGTTGATATGGTTGTTGAGAATGATGCCAATATGTTAGAAGCTCATGTTTCTAGAAGTGAGGTTCAATAATGTTAGAACAATTCATTAAGTCAGTCATGGTTCATTTTACTAAAATTGAACCCATGAATGCTTATATACAAAATATACCGCAAGGTGTTGTATATCCTTGTTATCTACTGAATAAATGTGATGTAAGAAGTGATGCTATAAATTCATTTTATTATATGAACAGTATTACACTTTACATTAGACTATTTGGTAACAATGAAATAGAGTTAAAAAGTAAAGCATTTAATTTAGCTCAAGATGTTTTTAGAAATCAGCGAAAGATACCAATATTAAATATTGACGGTCTCGACTCAGGTCGATTCATAAGATTAGAAAACGGTATTGAATCAGTTGATATTCCAGTAGATGAAAATGAAGTATATTGTGTTGAGATTAATTTCTCATTCGATACAACTCATGACATTAATCCGGAAGAGTTTGAAATATTGGGTAAAGTCTATGCTAATACAGTATGGCTTACTGCTCAAATTTAAAGTAGGAGGAAAATAAAAATGACAGTTACAGTCAAAACAGGCGGAGTATTCACAAAAGTGGATGGCCAACGCCCAGGACTTTACGTTCGTTTCATTGAAAAAGCAATCGCTTCAATCGGTTTAGGTGCTCGTGCAAAAGTAGCTACTTTAAAAACCATCTATTCAGGAACTGCAGTAATTAACAAGGTATATCGTATTAAATCTATGGATCAAGCAATTCTTTTGTTTGGTGCAGTAAATGTCCTAGATATTGAAATGATGTTTAATGGTGGAGCAAGTGAAGTTGTAGTAGTTACAGCAGATCCAGCAGCAACGGCTCCTGGTCTAACAACAGCTTTAAATACATTGGAAACTTATGAGTTCCACGTATTTGTTGCTCAACCATCAGTCTTATTATTAGCAGCAGCTGCATTTACTTGGATGAAAACTGCTCGTGATAATGGTAAAAACTTTATTGGTGTATTCTCTTCAACTGGTGTAGAAACTGTTGCAGCAATTAAAACTGCAGGCGCTGGATTTACTGATGAATATTCAGTATTTGTTGCTAATGGAGTTAAAGATAACTTAGGTGCTGATGTTACAGCTGCTATGTATGCTTGCTATATCGCAGGACTTATTGCAGGTACTCCTCTAGATGGTTCATTAACTTATTATGAAGTACCATTCTCTGAAACTATTTCACGTTTCCGTGCGCTTGAAATTCAAGAATTACTTGCAGAAGGATTCTTAGTAACAGTAATGGATGGAGATCAACCTCGTATTGAGCAAGGTTTAACTTTAGGAGTTGGACAATTCTCTAAAATTCGTACTGTCCGTGCTAAACAGTCTATGATTGATGATATTGACCGAGCTGTTAATGACAACTATGTTGGTAAAATTACTAATAGCCCAGATGGCCAAATTGCAGTAATCAATGCAATTAAAACTTATTTAACTACTTTAGCTGCAGGTAATGTAATTGCTGCTGACTTCGTAGTTGAACTTGATAAAGTAGTACCTTCAATTGGTTCTGAACTTTACATCAACATTGGTGTTAGATTCTTAGATTCTATTGAGTACGTATATTTAACTATCACTATCTAAAATAAAAAGTTGGAGGCAAAATAGATGTTAGCAGCTCAATCAGTTTTCCGCGGCACCGATGCCGAATTGTATATGGAAGGTAAATGGCTTACAAACGTAACATCAGTTGAAGCCAATGTTGAAGTAAACCAATCTGAGATCAATGTACTTGGTCAATGGTGGACTACTTATCGTAATATGGGCTTAGCTGGATCAGGTTCAGTTACAGGATTATTCGTAAGCACTGAACTTATTGAAAAAATTGGTACTATCCAAATTGGTCAAGAGTTCCGTACTGAACTTGTAATTAAAAATACTAACCCTGACACTGGTAAGACTTACCGTGTTCGTTTGCAAAATGTAGTATTCTCTACTATTCCTCTTGCAAATTTCTCAGCAGGTGAAATTGCTGAACAAGAGTTTTCATTCACTTTCAGTGGATATGAGATCTTAGATAAAGTATAATAATAGAAAATATAGGGTGAAGGCTTATGCTTTCCCCTATTTTTTTTAACTATTTTCAATTAGAATAAAACATACATTTTATGCTAGAAAATAGGCTAAATTGGTTGACAAATGGGCTCTAGAAGCACATATATATTGTAAAATGGTGAAAAAAAGAGATAAAAAGAGGAGAAAATATATTATGACACAAACAAATACAGATTTCTTAAAAACATTACTTGCGGTAGATCAAGACGTTCGTAAAGTGGTTCCAATGAAACGATTCGGCTTAGATTTTGAAATTAAGGCTTTGACTCCTGAAGAAGCTAATAAAATTCAACAACGCTCTACAAAACTCTCTATGGTTAAAGGTCAAGGGAAAACAATTGACGAAGATAAATTTAACTACCTAACAATCGCAACTGCTTGTATTACACCTGATTGGTCAGAGGTTGCTACAGCTATGGGTGTACTTGATGCTATTGATGCTATCAAAGGCAAATTGCTATTTGGTGAGGTTGCATTTTTACTTGGTGAGATTGCTGAATTAAACGGTCTTGACAAATCAGACGAGGAACAGGTTGAAGAAGCAAAAAACTAATTAAGCAGGATTTTGAAGCGTCCATGCTTCATTTCTTGCTACAAGATAAAGGCATTCTTCCTGATGAGATCTATGTTAAACCTCGTGGAGTTAAAAACTTTATATACGCTTCTACTCTCTTAAGAATTGAACAAGAAGAAAAAGCTAATAAAAAATGAGGTAGATAACAGTGGAAATTTGGTTAAGCGCAGGCGGAACAGATAAAATACAAATACCCGTAAATCCTCAAACTATAGGATACGAAAGTTCTAATAACTTTGAAGATATTGTATTAGCTAGTGGAGATGAGAAAACAATAATTGGTGGAAGAAACTTGAAACCATTTACTATCGAATCATTTTTTCCTGCTAGAAGAGTTAGTTATATGGCAACAAGTAAATTCTCAAGCCCAATGGGATATGTGAAGAGATTTGAAAAGTGGTCATTAGACAAAAAAGTTCTTCAGTTATTAGTTACGGGTACTAATATTAATCATAGAGTTACAATTCGTTCATTTAAATGGAATGAAAATGGTGGAGCTGTTGGTGATATTGATTATGCTCTTGAATTAAAAGAATATAAGCCTATATCATATTCAGCAATAAAAGTTGTAACTAGTAAAAAAGGAAGTTCATCTAGTAAAACTTCTAAACGTCCAACATCTCAAAAGCAAATGCCTAAAACTCATATTGTAAAAACAAATGAAAGTTTATGGACAATTGCTAAAAAATATTATGGTGATGGAAATAAAGGAGAAGCGATTTATCTTAAAAATAAATCACTTATAGGTCCTAATAAAAATCACATCCATCCTGGCATGAGGTTGATCTTACCATGATTAAACTTATCCTTTATAAGACATCCACGAAAAAATTTGATATTACAAATTTAGTTAAAGATGTTACTTGGAGTGGTGATATAAATACTTTAGGACGACAACTAGATGTCTCTTTACAAGCTGCATCTATATCGGGAAAAGATGTTGTTATAGATATACAGCCAGGAAATATGGTTATATTCTATCAAAATTCTGAAGAACTATTCAGAGGATATATTTTTAATAAGAGTATTGATGATAAAGGTGCCGAATCTTTAACTTGTTATGACCAACTCATATATTTGTCAAAGAATAGTGATACAATGTTTATAAAAAACAAGTCAGCATCGGATATAATTATCTCAACTCTTAAGAAATATAGAATACCTGTAGGTAAGATTGAGCCAACTAATTTTAAAATTAAAAAATTATTGGTTTCAAGTAAAAGTTTATCTGATATATTTAAAGAATCTTTATTAGAGACTAAGAAATTTACTAAAAAATCATATAAGATTTACTCTGCAAAGGGAAAAGTGTATATGGTGTCAAGATCCAATGCCTCTAAAAAGACTATATCTGTATCTGATATTATCTCAGGTTCAAGAGAAACATCAATTGAAGAGCTGAGAACTCAGGTTAAAGTTGAAAAAGGTTCCTTTGAAACAACTGAAAAAGTTACTACAGATAAACAAGGTACTAAAACTAGAAAAGATGATGTTAAAGTTACTGAAATTATAGGTCCGTCCTATAGAGCATTCGTAGTTAGTAACCCTAATCTTATTGACGACTATGGTATCATGCAGTATTTAGAGTCTGCTGATGATAAAGCATCTTTAGATTCAATGAAAAAACAAGCTGAATCTTTATTGCAACAGCTATCAAAACCTGAGACAACAATTAATATTGATTTCATAGGTCAAAACGACTGTATTACGGGAAATATTATTCAAGTTAGAAATGAAATTACTGATATAATTGGTAATTACTATATAACTTCTGATAGTCATTCTTGGTCAGCAGGATCTCACAAAATGGGATTACAACTTTCAAATAAATTAGAGTAGGTGGAATAGATGAAAGAAGGAAATTCATTTTCTAATATATTATTAATGATGAAAAACCAAGGTTACAATAAAGATAATGATATTATAATTGGAACAGTTAAATCTATTCTACCTCTCAAAATTGAAATTGGTAACTTCATATTAGAAGAAGATGACTTCTTTATTGTTGATGGATTAAAAGATAGTATAAGAGATATTGAATTAAGTGTTCTAGCAGTAGCTGGATCAACTGCAACAGCAAGCTCCCATGTACATAGTCTACAACCTTTTGAGATAACTCAGGCGACTATGACAATTAAATCACCTTTAAAGGTTGGAGATGCTGTATTAGTTTTAATACAGGATAGTGATTTCTATATAATTGACAAGGTGGTGATGGGTCAATAATGTTACCTCTTATTGTTACTGACGAAGAATTAGTAAATGAAGAACTAGAAGCTCCAACTAGTAGAACATATAAATTTGATTTTGAACGTGGAGAAATATTAGCCAAGTTCATTGATAATGAAGAAGCAATTCAACAGGCTGCTGTAAAAGCAGTTAAAACAATTCGTGATAAATATTTAATGTACTCATCTGATTATGGCTCAGAAATATCTGATCTAATTGGAGAAATATATTCTTTAGAATATCTACAAATTGAAGTTCCAAGATTAATAACTGAAGCTTTAGTTGTTGATGATAGAATAGAAGATTGTACAAATTTTGAAGTTGTAAAAGAAGGTGACAGTATAGTTGTTTCGTTTGAGATAGTTACTGAAATTGAAACTTCAATTGTCGTGGAGGTGGAAATTTAATGTATGGAGAACAAACATTTGAAGTTATATTAGAAAGAATGTTAAATAATCTTCCTAGTAATATTGATAAGCGAGAAGGTTCAGTTGCTTACGATATGTTAGCACCAAAAGCAATAGAATTAGCAATGTCATATTTAGAGTTAGATAACGTACTTAATTTCGGTTTTGCTAACACTACTTATGGTGAATTTTTAGATTTAAAAGCTTCAGAAGCAGGTATTACAAGATTTCCTTCAGCCAAGGCAACAGGTTTAATTACTTTTTCAAGTACAGTTCAAGGATTAATAATTCCTGCAGGAACAGTGGTTTATACTGACAGCGGAGTTAGATTCTTAACTGATAATGAAACTTATATCTTTAATAGTGCTGCATCTTCAGCGATTACTGCTGAGGAAGGTGGGCTTTCAGGTAATGTTCCTATCAATTCAATTATAAACACTGAACTAGCAGAAGTAACTTGTACTAACAACTCTGAAACTGTTAATGGTAAAGATGTACAAACAGATGAGGAACTATTAATTGAGTATAATAGTAAATTAAGAAATCCCGTTGCGAGTGGAAACGCAAATCACTATAGACAATGGGCGAAAGAAGTTCCAGGGATTGGTGATTCAAAAGTAATTCCTTTATGGAATGGTAATGGAACTGTTAAAGTAATATTAGTTAGTTCAAATAAAAGATCTGTATTAGCTGCAAAAGTAACAGAAGTTGCTAACTATATAGGAGTTCAACGTCCTATTGGTGCAACAGTAACTGTTGAGTCAGCTGTGGAGAAAACTATTGCTGTTTCAGCAACGTTAACACTAAGTCTAACTACACTTTAGCAGGTGTTAAAGTAGAAATAGAAAGAGAATTAACTAGTTATTTAGCTGCTGCATCTTTCGTTGATGTTGATATTAAGTATTCTAAAGTTGGTAATATTATCTTGAGTATACCTGGTGTACTTGACTATACAAATCTTAAGGTTAATACTTTAACAACTAATGTTGTACTTGCGACTAATGAGACGCCAGTATTAGGAGCTGTTACCTTAACATGAAGCCAATAGGAACCCAGAACGAAAGGTCAGTTAAAAATTCATTAAGTTCGTATCGTCCTAGATACTATGAAGAATCAATAGTTGTTCAAGAAATGAATAGAGTCGATGCTGAAGAGTTAGAACTATTATATTTGCGAGTAACTGATGTTTTGAGCCAATATTTTGTTGATACAGCAACTTGGGGTTTGGATAGATGGGAACAACTATTCCAAATCACAACTGATGAGCTAAAAACTTATGAGGAACGTAGAGGCGTAATAAGATCTAGAATACGAAGATATGGTACTTCAACTGCAACAATGATAAAAAATGTTGCAGAAAGTTATTTAAATGGTGAAGTTCAATTGACGGAACAGAATAGTACTTATAACTTAAATGTTAAATTTGTTGGTAAACGTGGTATCCCAACCAACTTAGAAGATATTAAAAGCGCTATTAGGGCCGTAACACCTGCACATTTAGGTATTTTCTATGAATTTACTTATCTTGTATGGTCAGAATTAGAAGGCCAAAACTTTAATTGGAATACTATGGATACAAAAACTTGGAATGCCTTAGAGGGTTCATTCCCTCCAGCATAAAATAATAAAGAAAGGAGACTATAATAAATGGCAATTTCTACTGTAAAAGCTACCATAAATGGTATTGAATATACTCTTACGTATAACGGTACTAGTGGTAAATATGAAGCAACAGTAACAGCTCCAACAATAACTTCATATAATTTAGCAGGAGGATACTATGGTGTAGACGTTGTAGCTACCGATATAGCTGGTAATACTACTACAAAGACGAGCACGGAAGTATCAAATAGATTAGTTGTTAAAGAAAAAGTCCCACCAGTTATATCAAATTTAGTACCATCTGCATCTGCTCGATTAACTACTGCAAATCCTACTATTACTGGTAAGATACTTGATGAAGTCAATGGTTCAGGAGTTAATACTTCAACATTCGTACTTCAAATTGATGGCGTTGCTAAAACTGGAACTACATTCTCACCTGTTGCAGGCGGATTTACATTCTCTTATGCAGCTACAGGTTTAGCTCAAGGTACTCACACGTATACTGTAGACTGTAAAGATAATGATGGAAACTCAGCTGTTCAACAATCAGTTAACTTCACTGTTGATACTATTGCTCCAACATTAAATGTATCATCTCCAACAAATGCGCTTCTTACTAATACGGCTGCATTAACTGTTATTGGTGTTACTTCTGATACTACTTCTAACCCTACTACTGTAACTATTAAACTTAATGGTGTTACCCAATCGGCTGTTGTAGTTGATGGTGGAGGAAACTTCAGCAAAGCTATTACTCTGGCTAATGGAACAAATACTATTGAAATAACTGCTACTGATGGTGCAGGATTAGCTACTACTATCACTAGAACTGTTACACTTGATACAATCGCTCCAACAATCACGCTTATTGAACTTGTGCCTAACCCTGTAGACGCTGGTGCAACATTCATTATTAAAGTAACAGCTTCCGATTCTTAATGGGAGTTGTTAGAGTAGTAGGCGAACTTGACGGTACTCAAATAATCTTTGGAAGAAGTGAGGACGGCTCATGGGTCGCCTCTATTCCTCCTGATTTCTCAGGGGAGTACATAATAGAAGTAAGAGCCTACGACGAAGCAGGTAATGAAGCTTACAGCACACAAATGTTATTCGTAGTTGATGTTAAAACTTTAGCTATTAAAATGGTACCTTTTAATTATTCAACAAGTGTAATAGAAGCACATAATGAAGACAATAAATTAAATGAATTTGTATATGTTGAAATAGAAAATGGACTAGAGTTTAGACTCGTACCGCAGAATTTTTCCAATGGAGGTGAGTGGGTAAAATGAGATTTATTCAAGGAGAAAATAAAGAAGTAGGAATTAAAATTGTTAGTAGAACAAATGTTCCTTTTATTATAAGAAATGCTACTTTTGAATTAAAGACGTGGGATACCCATATTGTTGAAGCACAAGGTATTGCTATTGTTGATGAAAAGACAATTTCAGCTATTGTAAGCCCAATTAATAAGGGTACCTATACATTAACTTTTACCTACGAAATTGCCTTGGAAATTCTAAAAGCTGACGTACAGATAGAGGTAAGGTGATTTTTTGTGATTTCAATAGAAAACGTAGAAATAACTCCTTACAAAAA
>Ga0079039_1088195_pt1 | contig 11980 bp, 18 predicted proteins | sample Mud3Dept4metaT_FD_168610 | JGI IMG/M metagenome (GOLD analysis project Ga0079039, IMG submission 168610) | Metatranscriptome of freshwater wetland microbial communities from Ohio, USA, analyzing the effect of biotic and abiotic controls - Mud... | ecosystem: Environmental > Aquatic > Freshwater...
AAAACTCCTACCTTATCTTGGTCTATCATATAAACTCTCCTCAATTCGTATTGGTAATTTATAATTCTTACTTAGTATATGACACAGTTAAACAGTAAGCAAGTCTTTTTTTTATAAATTTGTTATGGTAAATATATGCAATAGAAAAAGAGAGAACAATAGTCTTTGACTATTATCCCCTCTTTTGACAAGTCTGAAACCCATCTATTATATTAATATCTTCTTGAATCCGACCTTCTTTAGCCTTGCGAAGTATTGAACAGTTTCTATTGTATCGTTTGCATCCGAGGCAATTATCTTCGACAAACTTATCATGTATGTGTTCGTTCTTAAAGACTCCTATATAATTAACTCTGTGTAAGACTGCCTTAAAGCTAGGACTCTTGGCATTGTACAGTACCATTTGAGGTCTCACAAGAAGATTCTTATCGTCATCTATTACGATATCCTTCATGGAATCGCATAGTATCTTAAAGTAATTATTGTTATCTTCGTTGGTTCTAGATTGCACAAAGACTACGTCTAAGTACCAATGACCCTCCTTGGTCAAGTCTATATTCCAACCTTGCTTCTTGACTTCACGCTTTAGATAAGCGCCAAATATCTTCTTGAAATCCTTGGCTTCTTTAGTCTCATACATATGAACCATAGCTTTTGGATTATCAGTATCTCCATCAACAATCTTCGCAGATGGTCTTAGATAGTTGTTTACAGATGGTGGTAATTGATTAAAACTTATAATAAACTTCTCTTGCATCTTTCATCCCTCGGTTCTAACGAGAACCCCTACCACCATTAGTTGTCTTTAGGCATCTTAGCTTTATAAACCTTGTTTAGCAATGCTGTAACTTCGTCATCTACTACCATCTTAGAAGCGTTTAGTACCAACAATCCTTTAGCTAGAATTTCTAATTCTTTAACTGTGAATTCTGTTTCGATTACTTGTTCCATAGTAAGTTCCTCCTCTTATTCTGACGTTATTGCAATGGTTTTGTTTAGTTTTGTACGTTGTAAGTATTTGGTTTATATCGAACCATGATACCTAGATTATTAAGGATAGTCTCGAGCATCCCTGCATCGATAATCTCCTCTTTTTTGATTTCGGACATAAGTACATCTAGAGCCTTTTTGTTGTCATGCTTCTCTCGTGATGGCTCTTCGATAAGAATATAGTTAAACAATCCTTCACCCAAAGACTCTTTGCTAATTTTATATCCTAATTCATAAAGCTTGCCTAGATGACCGCCATAACGAAGTGAGATAGCAGATAGTTCTGAATTGGTGATTCCTTTCAACCCTCGTCCTCGTAGCATGTTCAATACCTGTTCACGTTTGTTGTCTTGACGTTTAATTTCGTTCAATGATAACTCCTCCTTGGTGTGTGATGCTTTGTTGTGGTGGTGATATTTGGCTTGCTTTGTGGAATTCAAATGTATTCATTAAGTCAGCTACTATATGTGTAGAGTTAAGAGTTGCGATATCTTGGGATAGACTTTCAATCTCTATAGACAATTGAGACTGTTTCTCGAATGAAGCTTTGTACAAGGTATTACCTTCGTTCATTAATTTCTGATGGAAATCGAACAACTCACGCTTCTTCTCTAATTCTCTGCTTAAGATTTCAACAGATAGTCTCATGATTGACTGTCTCCTCGTGTTTGTAGTAAATCGTCAGAGTGGCTATCCCATCTTTTTCTATTACCCAAACACTGTAGTCTAGACTTATTAAATCTAAGATAATGCTTTCGACATTTACTTCATTGGGAAGTTCAACTCTTACCAAATAGATATTGCCTTCACTCTCATCCTTTGATGCCATATTCTTTAACGCCTCGTCAAACGACCTTTTGATGGTTTCAATGATGACTGTCTTATTATTCTCCACTACTCTTCGCCTCCTAGATACTTAATTAAATATGGATTTTATTAGTTTATGATTTTGAGTTCTTGTACCCTTTTGGCAACGCCTGTTTGACAGCTACGATACCTTTGACCATAATCATTTCTAGGTAGTCAGCTTTGAATTGTTTTCCAGTAGTCGTAGCTTTGTAGGTTTTGAACATCTTATCGAGAGTATCAACAATCGATGGGTCACATTTAAAACAAACTTGAGTAACTCTTTGGCTTTCATCTTCTTCAGTTTCCTCTTCAACGATTACTTCTTCAATAGGTTCTTCTACAGGCTCTTCTACGATAGACTCTTCTACGACAGGTTCATTTTGTGGAGCATCTTGAGCATCCTCTGTTACTTCCTTGATAATAAATCCACCATCTGCTGTTTTAGTTACCTTAACTGTTCCTTCAATTTCCATACCATTAATTTTAATCACTATAATTCCTCCAATTAGTTAGTTAGTTTTTGCGTACAACTTCATATTCATCTGCGTAAATTACCTCTACAAGTTCCAACTGTCGGAACGTTCGTTTGAGGGTAGGGATTATGTCTTGTGTGCAATTCGCTCGAATAGAAGACATAAGCTTATTGCCTTTCATTTGAAGAAGAGTGAAGTTCTTATTTGGTGAATCTTCTATCACTAGATAATGAACCCTGTAGTCCTTATCGAGTAAACATTTCATAACGATAATGTCACCCCTTGACACCTCGCGTACTGTATTAGTATTTCCTAGATTCAAATTCATGATAATTCCTCCTGTGTAATGGTTTTGTTTAACCAAAAAGTGGTATAACCTTTGCGAACTTAGGTTTTTCAGACTTTGATATAGACTTTTGGCTAGAGTCTATGCAACGCTCCTTTAGTACAATAGCCTCTCGACCATTCCCTACGTTCAGAAGATAAGAATTCTCCTTCTCTGAAATAACTTTACCTGTAGTGCCTTTATACAATCCACTAGTTACATATTTGTACAATTGAAATCCTCCTCAAGATTTAACGAATGATTTTGACAAGTTTGTAATTCTGTTCTTTGAAATACTTAATTACATCATCTGCATCCTTGTATGACTTATTGAACACAATACGATTGCCCTTTAAGTCTAACAGTTTGTAAATCCAAACATTTCGAATGAAGTCTTGAATAACTTCATGAACGTTATAGACCCTCTTCTCTACATCGTAAGTTGTGATTATCGTGCCTGCCTTCAACCCAGTGATTTTAGATGTATAGTCTTCCATGCCTTATCCTCCTAATATTTAATATTGAGTACAGATGAGTGCAATGAAAGTCCTGCGCCTCTTTCTGTCAAGATGATGCCTCTATGTGCTTCACTGTGATATATATCAAATCCTCGACCATGCTTTTGGTGCATATCGTGTTGTATTAGTATTAAAGACTTGTCAGTCACTTTACCATCCTGCATATGAACGTTTATCATAACTTCCTCCTATTAGTACAACATTGCCAAAAGTTCACTTCTGTCAAATAGTTCATTGAATACTTCAACGTATAATGTTCTAAATGACAGAGTGTCGTTTGGATGTACTTCAAAAACTCTATTGTAAGAGTTAAGAAACTCTATTAATTCGCTTAATTTCCAATCTTTGATGTTCATCATATTTCTCCTTTTCTCGCCCTAACACCTCACCTCTTTGCAATGGTTTTGCTTATAGGTAAGGAAGAAAAACTTCTACCTCACCTATAATTCTATCATTTTTTGGTAAAGAAGTCAACTAATTTAGTAAACTTTCCAACCAATCCAGTGCTATTAATTACGTTCAATACATGAGTTCTAATACTTTTGCTTTCATTCTTTTTGAAAATCAACATTGCTGTGATTCTGTTGACATCTAAGTCGAATTCAAACCCACTTGCTTTAGCGTGTCCACCGCCACCGAATAGCTTAGCTACATCTTTGCCAAGGTCGATATCATCGTGGATTGTGCGTAGTGATACTTTGCGAGAACCCATATCTACTAGTGCAATGAAATCAAAGTTTGGATGGCGTTCAGATAATACATTGCCTAATTCACTTGTGTATTGCTCTGAGAATACAAGACCAAATGTTCCTTTTGAATATCGGCAAGAACTGATTTGCTTCTCTTTATTATTGATGTAAGCTTCCTTCTTGTCGTTATCTACCGAAATTACTGTCTTATCGCCTTGGTCAAACATTTGTCGCCATGAGCCATCCATTACAACGAAAGGATTAGTCGTTTTGAATTTGTGAATCATCTTGCTAACAAAATTACGCTGACCTACTAGGTATAGCAGATTGTTCAATTCTAATGCCTCTTGGTCACTATAGACATCTTTCCATTCCCAAGTGTCATATCTGCGTACTTTTTCTACGAAGATTGTAAGTGCATCGAATAAGTTATCCTTTACGAAGAATCCTTGCTCTACTAGGTATTCGAAGAACATGCTTGTTCCTGCCTCTTTACCTAATTTGCCTTCAGTTCGAACAGTCGCAAACTCATATTTATTTAAGTACCCTGCAGTGCCATGATGGTCAAGAAGAGTAAACTTGATATATTCCATAATTGGTAAGTCTTGAATTAAATCTGCAGTCTCTTCGTCTACTGAAATATCTGTGATGAATATTAGGTCGAAATTTTCATACTCTTTTGAGTTGATGAACTCAGTCACCTTTGCGCTTGCATCTTTTGGATTCTTAACAATTGTCGTATCCAAATTGTCAAAAGCTAGTTCACCTACAATTTCACATCCAACTCCATCTAAGTCGTTGTGTGTGATTAATTTTACCTTTACTGTCTTGTCTGTTAATGTTTTGAATGTCATCCTAATTCCTCCAGTGTGTTTGTGTTTTGCAATGGTTTTGCTTAACCCATAAATTGATTATACATGCCACCCACTAATACGTCAACTACTTTCCGTAAAATAATTAATAGGAATTTTAAGATTGCTTTCTTGATATTAGGGTATTCTATAATAAGGGATTAATTGCTCCTAATTAATCCTACTATTCGTTTAAAGGACAGGACTGAGCCTACAGTCTTGTCCTTTTTTGTGTATAAAAAAATAGAGAGGGGTTACCCTCTCTATCGCTATACTACAATAATCCTCGTGCTGATAGAATGCGATTAACTGCAGTTCTTTCAATACCAATTACTCTATCGATTTCAACGCCATTATCATCCAATAGTACTAATACTGGAGTAGACATGATTCCGAAATCGCTTGCCTTATCCTGTGCGATTTCCATCTTATCCATGTCATTGTCATCGATGATATAAGTTGCATCTGCCTTTACTCCAACACCGTGTTCAAGATACAAGTCCAACTCTGTGCAAGGCTTACATACGTTTTGTCTGAATTTGATTAGTTCCATGATTTATTCATTCTCCATTCTATTAGTTGAGTTTAAATGTCGTCTTCTACGTCTAATTGTGGGAAGATAAAGTCTTCCGATGTTAATGGGCGGTGCTTAGCTTTTTGGTAAGATTTACCTTTTGTTGAGAAGAAATCGTTTGTACCACTTCCAGTATTTAAACCATTCAGTACTAGTGGGTTAACTTTGACTTCAGCGTACTTAAGTGGCTTGCCTAGTGTCATCAGTGCTTTATTTGCGTTGTAGTGAAGGAAGTTCTTAACTTCGATGTCTAGACCAATTGGAGCATAGATAGATTCAGTGTAGCGACACTCATTCTCCATTAACTCATCAAGTAATACATCCATCTCTCTATCAACTTCTACGCGGTCTTCTAAAGAGAACTCTTCGTATAGTTCCTTCGAAAGCATAGAGATATATACTCCGTGGATACTTTCATCTTGAATAATCTTGTTAATTATCTCTCCACTGGCAACCATCTTGCCTTGTGCTGATAGCCATAAAGGTAAGAAGAATCCACTGTAGAACAAGAATGACTCAAGGTATACTGAAGCTACCATAGCAAGATATAAACTCTTCTTGTCTGTGATGTTCTCGTAGTAATACGCTACCTGTTCAGCTTTGTATTGCAGTTGAGGATTCTGTTCAACCCACTCAAATACTTCAGTTATATCATTCTCATTTAATAGAGTTGAGAAGATTGTTGAGTAGCTTTTGGCATGGATGTTTTCCATCATTGCCATGAATGATAGTACTGACTTGCGTTGGAAATGTGGTACATGTTCGATGATTGCAGGCATGCCTAAGTTGCCTTGGTATGTGTCTAATAAAGTAAGACCACCGAGTACTTTTTTATAGGCATCTTGCATCTGTGGGTCTAATCGATTCCACACGTTTCTATCTTTTGATGGGACAAATTCTGTATCGACCCACATCTGTTTTATGTTTTGTTCTAGAAATGATAATGTAAAGCTATCAACACTTTCATTCCAGTTCACAGCGCTAAAGATTCTCGGTGTCTTCATACTGTGAATTTCCATTTCTTATGTGTCTTCTGCTTGCCTTCTAAAACTGCTTGTACTGCCTCAAGGTCTAGACTGTTTTCATCACAGAATGCCTCTAGGTCTGATACTATAATTTCATCGCCTTTAGGGTTAGTTGCAGTGATTTTAGGTACTACGATAACTCCCTCTGATTTCAATTCATGATGTAGTTCACGCATCTCTAACTCAAAATCATCTTCATTAGTGATTTCGATTTGCGCTTTTCTATGAATAGCCTCTTCTACTACAATGATATCTTCGAAGTCTAGACTCTTAACAACATCATGTGGGAAGACTAATTGATTTCCTGTTTCAAAGAATTTAACTCTGCAGTATTCAACTATTCCTTCTACTTCTTTAATTCTAAAAAATCCTTCTTTTGTAAAAGCTTGATTCTTCTTGTTGTATTCCATTATGGGTGTCCTCCATTATTTGTATTTTTGAGGACTGAATTAACAGCCCTCTTGTAGTGCAATGGTTTTGCTTAGATTAAACTGAACAAGATACGCAGAAGTCTTCTGTAGACGTTGCTCTAGTTCTTGTGTAGTAAAGTGTTTTCAACCCTTTTTTATGAGCGTAAATATACATACGAGCAAGGTCTCCATCGGTGATAGTATCCCCTTCAACGAATAAAGTCGTTGATATAGATTGGTCAACGTGGCGTTGGATAACTGCCATAAGGTCAATAAGTTTGAACATGTCCATACTATATGCTTCTTTGTAATACCAAAAAGTCTTAGCATCCAAATATGGCATAGGGTAATGAGTAGTTGAATCTCCATAAGTGCGTGTCTCAACTCTTTCTGTTATGGGCATGACCGATGGGGTCGCATTCACACAATATGAAATTGAACCAGTTGGTGCAATTGCCATAATATAGGCGTTGTATATACCATATTCCATAATTGACTTATTAAGGATTGCCCAATCTTCTTGAGTTGGAATATAAATTCCTTCGAATAATGCTTGTACTTTAGCTGTCTTAGGTGCATGTGGATTCTCTAAGTAGCGAGTTAATGCAGTCCCTTTGGCATATTCAGACTTGTCAAAGTCCTTGAACGCTCCATGCTCCATTGCAATCTCATTACTTCGCATTAGTGCGTAATATCGAACCATTGCGAAGAATACATTTGCAAAGTCTCTAGCTTCTTTGCTCTCATAGTTAATCTTGTTCTTAGCCAAGAAGCCATGTAAGTCCATTGCGCCTAGCCCAATCGAGTGGAATGCCTCGTTCGCCTTTTTGACCGTTGGTACTTCATCGATTGAAGTCAACATAGTAACAGATGTTAAAGCATCTACAGCAGTCATTACAGTGCCTTTGATATCTTTGTTTTCCATAGTGTTAGTAATGTGTAATGAACCAAGATTACAAGAGATATCATAACCAAATGTGTCTGTACCTTTGTACGACTGGATATCTGACTCGGTCTGTAATTGCATTATTTCCACACATAAATTCGACATCTTGATGTCACCAATGTCTTTAAGCAAGTGGACTCTATTTGCTACATCGCGGTTCATGATGTAAGGATATCCACTTTCAATCTGTGTTCTACCAATCTCTTCGAAGAACTCAGTAGCTAATCCCATTGGTTTCTTGCGAACATCGGGGTCATTGATTAACTTGTCGTACCATTCATCCATGTGCATATCGTCCATGTGAATGCCGTATTTCTTGAATACTGAGTTAGGGTAGAATGAGAACCACTCTTCGCCTTTTTCAGCAATCTCATATAGTTTAGATGGAATGATTACACCTAGAGATAGTGTTTTCAAGCGCTCTTTTTCATCTGCGTTGATTTTCTTAGTTGCTAATAGGTCTTTGATATCTGAGTGGAATGCATTTAGGTAAATTGCTCCTGCACCTTCACGTTGTCCTAATTGATTGAACTTAGAGAAGATACCTTCTAGAATCTTAGCGATACCAACGATAGACGTTGATGCGCCATCGATTTCTTTGATTGTCTCATCGCCTGCTCGTAGTAACGACAAGTTGATTGCTACACCGCCACCAAAGCGTGAAAGTTGCGCTGATGCTTCGTTTACATACATAATGCCTTCAGTTGAGTCGGGCATCTGTAATAGGAAACATGAAACTAATCGTCCTGCTCGTTTTCGCATAGCATTCAAGAAAGTAGGAGTTGCAGTTTGGAAATTCTGTTTAATCAGTTGCATAGCTATTGCTTTAGCAACTTTGTAATTACCATTACCTAAGAACAATGCATTTGCGATTACTCTATCTTCGTATCGCTCAAGGAAGTTCTTGCCATCATTAGTTTTCAAGGCGTAGTTGTTATAGAATTTAAAGGCTGACATGAATGATTTGAATCTGAATTCTTCACCATATACCAACTTATTAAGTTCTTTGATTTGTCGGAACTTATACTTGTCCAACACTTCTTTTTCGTAATAATTGTGCTTTACTAAATACTTTAGCTTCTCTTCTAATGTTAAGAAGAACTGCATGTTCTTGTTAATGTGGTCAACGAAGTATGAATGAACTGCCTCTTTATCTTTGTGATACTGCAGTTGTCCATCATCACCCTTTTGCTTGACCTCATTGTTTAATTCAATCCATTTTGACACTATTAAATCATCCCTTCTAATTCCTTGATTCTTTGTCGTACCACCTTAACGTCAGAAGGATATCCACTCATCTCAAACTTGTGAAGGAGTGGTACTTTGAATCTGTCTGCTATAGTTATAGCACTTCCGCAGAAGTTCTCTTTCCAGTTAATATTGCCACTGCCAACTACACCTTTCAGATTCTGTATATTGGTTTCGTTACTCAGAAATGACTCGACATCTTTTGGTACTGCTCCTTTTCCGAAAGAGACTGTTATTAATACATATGGAGCATCAATAACTAATCCACTTTTGACTTGAACAGACTCTAAGCCAAGATTTCCTACGAACCTTCCTACGTTACCTGTTAAAGTTGAGTATGCTACTATCATGATATTCACCCCTTAGTGCAATGGTTTTGTTTAGTGATAAATATAAAATATGCATATCAACATAAATACAATTATAACACAAACGGATAACCATTGCAATGAATTTGTTTAGTATTAATTTATGAAACTTTATCCATTTCATTCATTGTCTTGAGATACTCTGCGAGATAGGTTCGTTTATTGGATACCTCATCTTTTTGTATTGCGCTAGAGATTGTTTTCTTAGTCGCTACGATAATACAATGCTCTCGAGTACGAGTGATAGCAGTGTAGAATAGTTGGCGGTTATTTAATAGGAAATGGTAAGGTAATGCGATGATAATAATCTTACTAGATGAACCTTGGCTCTTATGCACAGTGATGGCATACGCTAATTCTACTGTTCTGAATGAGGATTCAAAAATCTTAACTCGTCCAATCCCCTCGAAGTTAACAACCATGAATTTGTCGCCTTCTTCATCTTCATCAAATCGTTCAAGGATACCTATATTACCATTAAACACTGGACACTCTTGGTCATTTTCATCAACTGAACTATAGTTATTCTTGATATTGATTACCTTATCGCCTTCTCGCAAGAAGTACCCAACTGTCTCTTCTACCTCTTCGCCAAACTCATTCTTCTTCTTAATCTTCTTGCCCATTAAGACTTCTTCTTTTGTTGTGCTTGCAGGATTGTAAATCTTTTGACAAGCGTTATTTAACGCCAAACAAGATGTCTTGCCCTTCTCTCTTACTTGAGTAAGGATTTGAACGTCCATGATATCCTCTACCTTACTGTACTTATGAAACTCTCGTACAACATGTAGAAATATCTCATCGTCATTCTCGACCAGTTCATATTCTAAATCCTGTAGTTCTCCATGTATTACTCGACCAATTCTCTCTTTGACTACTTGCTTACCTTGTCGGATAGCAATGGAGTCTGTAACGACTGCAGACTTCTTAGCTTGTCGGTGAATCTCTGTCAGTGTCATTGTTGGGATTAGTCCACTGTTAATCATCGGTAGCATCACAGGGATACCTATGGACTCTAACTGTTGACTATCTCCTAGCATGATTAACTTTGCTCCATCTCGTACTGCAAGAAGTAGGTGACCAAATAGTCGAGCATCAACCATTGAGATTTCATCGATGATAATGATGTCGAATGGAAGCTTATTTCTAGCGTTGTAGAAGAATCCATTTAACCTTGGAGAGAACCCAAGTAGACGATGTATTGTACTACCATCCTTGCCAGTTACCAACGCTAAGTTTTGACTAGCCTTGCCACTAAGAGCGCATTGTGCATATAGGTATCCTTTTTCCTCAAGGAAATCTGCTACTGCCTTCAGAGTAGTTGTCTTACCTGTACCGCCATAACCTTGAAGGATAGATATGTTGCTCTCGAGCATCATAAGCTTTGATTCTTTCTGTTGGTCGGTGAACTTCCAACCCTGTTCCTCTTCAACTTTCTCTACTGCTTTCTCCCAATTGTCATAATCAAATTCATTGTCTGCATTTAGGATACGCAGTAATTGAGTAGCAACTAACTCTTCTAGCTTTTGGAGTCCAGTAAGGGAAACCTTCTTCTTATTCTCGCTGAGATAGAATGTATCTACCTCTGTAGTAAGAGCCTTGCCAATGAGAGTCTTGTCTGCATTAGGTATAAACTGTACAGTAGCGTTAACTAAATCTAACAGAGTAGACCAAGTATGACCTTTACTTGCCTCATCACTTAAGAATGACACTAGGAAAGACCTAATTCGAATCTCAGCGTTAACATCACCGCCAAGCTGAAGGAATATCTTATCGCAAGTCTTAAACGCATATCCATCGATATCCATAAGTGTGTATGGATTAGATTTTACCTTCTCGATAGCTACCTCGGGAGACCCATAAAAGTCTGTGATTTTTCTGATTGTCTTAGGGGTTAATCCAAACTTACCTAACTCCATATATGCAACAGTGTAGTCCTTCTGTGATTCGTAGTGGTCTATGATGCGCTGAGCAGTTTTCATGCCAATACCATTAGCCTTGACTAGTGTATCTAAGTCCTTGTCTTCAATAGCCTTGATTGGATTATCCATAGCATCATAGAGTGCTTTGACCTGTCTCTTAGTTAAGATAATCTCCAAGAAACTCTTTACTGACTCTTCGTCATGTTCATCTAAGTTAACATTTTGTCTCATGAATACCATGTCGTATCCTAATCCAAATGTGGGATGTCGCTCACCTTCTTCTATTACAAAATAATACTCACTACTCTCATTCAATGGTGGCATTTCACCTTTGATAGAGAATGTCTTGTACTGTTTATTGATTTCGATGTTGCCTTCTTCTATATTAACTGGTTCAAATGAGGCGATTGCAAAGCCTCCACCTGTTGAATATGCGCCCCTAGGGAATAGGATTCTCTTTAATTTTGCTGTACCTTTTACTGTCATGTTGCTCCTCCTTTTAGTGCAATGGTTTTGCTTAGCACATTAATATAGTGTAGCATTTCTGCCACACTAGGTCAATCATTTTATTCCGTGTTTTATACCTCATCTAATAGATGTTGATATCTAGTTTTAAAGTGGGTCTCAGTACCTACTTGCTTAGACATACTACGATATGATGGGTGGTTAGGTGTCTTGTCCATGGCGCTATTATACTTCACCCTTGCAGAATTTGGAGTCTCTTCAGAACCAATGTATATCATTGTCTGATATACTTTGCCCCACGTAAAATGCTCTTTAATTGGATGACTA
>Ga0079039_1053521_pt1 | contig 11851 bp, 12 predicted proteins | sample Mud3Dept4metaT_FD_168610 | JGI IMG/M metagenome (GOLD analysis project Ga0079039, IMG submission 168610) | Metatranscriptome of freshwater wetland microbial communities from Ohio, USA, analyzing the effect of biotic and abiotic controls - Mud... | ecosystem: Environmental > Aquatic > Freshwater...
GGCTGGCGGGCTTTAGGCCGCCAGAGCGTAGCTGTCGTCGTTGGCAACTATATTTTGCAGCCTGATTAACGAGACGAGCTGCATTCTCGACATGCGCCTCAGGTTTTGCAATCCACGTCGAAACCGGTTCATCGTCTTCGTCCTCATCGTCAAGCTCTTCTATTAGTTCGTTGTCGAATACAATAACCTCGTCATGGTCTAGGGCTTTCAAGCCTGACCCTCCTGAGCTATTCTTCCTAGCTCTATCTTCCATTTTCTTCGATTGGTCTTCTACCCATTTGTCTAATAAATCGTCATTGTCGATAACTTTCTGAACTGGTCTCTCAGGGTGTTCATATATGCTGTCATAGAAGTTACTCCAAAATACTAAGGCTACCTGATTAATCGTCCAATCCATTACTGGACCTTCGAATAATGGGCTTCCTGTTTTTGTACTTGCTTTCCATCTAGCTCTCCACTCTGCTCCGACTTCCCCTTGCCCCCTAGCTAGCAATCTAAGAACCCTAATCTACACTAAGGAAGGAATTGGTCTAGTAGATGTTTTCATAGGTAGCACGAACATAATAGTTGTTCCTAGTGGTGAGTGGTTGAATTGGGGCAAGGGTCATATATAAATATATTGTAGATGTTTGTTCGCAACACTACTAGTTGCTTATATTTTATGTTCTACTATTAATATATGACACCATATCTCTCACCTACTAAGGAACGCTATGCATATTCTAATCTATCTATTACTCTGCACTACCTTCTCCTGTTTCCTCTGTATCCTGTTGTGTAGAAGGGTTTGAAAGGAAGTCAGCAGGTAGACCGTTGATGAATGTCAAGAATTGATACACGATTGTATTAACCGTACCTTGGTCCTCTTCATTCTTGAAGTCATCATATGTTTTCCAAACTTGTTTTCCTGTATCAGCGTCTTCTGAACACTTGAAGATTAAGAAGGACATTTTCGATTCCTCTGCCTTAGATTCAGCAGTATTGTTGTAGAAGACTTGTTTCTCTTGTTGTTTTTTAAATAACAGAGTACGATACTCTTCAATCTTTTGTTCGCTATCACCAATACGCTTTGCACTATCCATTTTGCTTAAAATCAATAGTTGCTTATCAATGTCGCCTTTTATTTTTTCAATCTCTTTATCGTCTTCTTTTGTCCATAAATTTCTTTCCTTGATGAGTCTGTCCATTTCTTTGTTAGTGGCAATACCATCCAACATTGCTTGTTGTAATACTTTTGAGTATTCCCAATCTGCTAGCCTGCTTTCCTCTACTTTAGGGAAACGAATTTGAACCAATCCGTATTTATTAGTATTAAACACCCTACGACCTGTTTTAATTTCAGTCATAGCGTCACGAACTTCCTTCTCTGTTTTATCCTTTGCATGCTCTGCCATTTCCTTTTCTCTCCTTCGTACTTATAGTATATTTTTAGACAATAAAAAAAGAGACATCATTCCATTTGGAAGATATCTCTCAGTAATTAATCCTACAGAATTAGTCCTCAGTAGTGAAGTCAATTTCCTCATTGTATTGAGGGGTGTACTTAACCTCGTACTTGCCAAGTTCTTCTTGTGTTTTGCGGATTTCATCATTACCTGCCCTGAGAACCATCTTCCTAATTCTTTGGAATTGCTTATCTTCTAATCCCAACATTTCTACCAATGCTAAAGAGTCTTTAAATGTTCGAGTAATGGCTTTAGAAACCATTCGCTCCAACCTCTCGTCATCGGCACTACGCTTGTTAGTGCTCATAAACCTTCCCTCCTTACTCCTTTATTCCTTCAATATTTAGTTGTTACGTTACCCCCGTACTCGAAAGCAACAGGGGTTCGTTTATAGTATATATTTACGATTTGATTACTTGATTTCGTCAGAAATTGTAATGTTGTGAGCCATAAACTCAAAGTTTTGAGTTGCATCACTGTCTACACGAACATCCCAAGCTTCACTTTGTGGAATTAGATTTCTAACATACAAAGTTTTAACGGCATACTTGTCAGGGTGTCCCGCAGGTAACTTAGCTCTCTTAATATCGTTTTCACGATAAATCTTAACTAAAAGACCCATGTTCTTAACAAGGTCGTCAAGAGCAATTTCAGTTACAGTGTTTAAGTTTGCGTAACCTGCAAGGCGAGCCATCAATTCTAAATCTGAATCTTTAAGCTCTAAAGAAATAGTAGAGTTGATTGGTAGTTGCATTGGACGGTCATATGGATAAGATGAACCTAACTCATCTAGTGCTTCACGAGTCAAAGGTACTCCGATACGAGCAGATTGAACCCTAGTAGTTCTCTCAGCGTCAACAACACCGTTTTTGTCAACTAGGTAAAGCTCAACTTGACCTTCTTTTATACCACCTGCCAATTGTGGATGTGGGTCTTCAATAGCAGGAGTTGGAGCGAAGAAGCTACCACCAGTAGCAGACACATAACGAATCTTAATTAAATCGCCCGCAGTTGGAACAGGAGTAAAGGTAACAATATTAGTAGCAACAGTGAAGTCTGTTCCCTCTTTCTTCTCAACACCATTAACTTTAAGTTTAAGAAGCTTGTTTCCGTTTGCTAATGCATTCGGAGTTTGAGACAGAGTAACTGTTCCTGTTGTGTACTTGAACTCATTCACAACTACTTGTGCAGAGCTGTTTAAGAACCAACGCTTGTTGTCAGTTTCTAAACGATATGAAGCAGTAGCAACACCGTTTACTTGGAAGCTGAAATCGACATTGTTAAGGAATACTCTTTCCATGTACATAGTACGCTTGATTACATTTCCGTCACCAGTTTGGCGAACAGGAACAAAGATATCAACCTTAGCTAATTCAAAATCAACCTCTGTTAGAGTTTTGAATGGGCGGTTGTCGATAATATCTGCTTGCTTAATAACTCCTGCATCAATAGCAGTCCCTTTAAGTGTCGCAATTTTAATAGCTCCCGCAGGTAGTGTTTTAGCAAATCCAACTTTTAGACCCTCAGCGATTTCAGCTTTTACGAATACGAACATATCTGTTCCCGCAGTAGCATCAGCAACGATAGTTAGTGTAGTTCCTAAGAACAAAATACGGTTACCATCTACTCCGCCTGCGTAATATGAACCCGGTAATACTTTAACTTGTAGAGTACCGACAGCAGTAGTAGCAGTATTAGGAACTGCAACGACATTTAGTCCGTATCCCTTGTTAGCAAACAAACCTAAAAGGTCATTTGTTCCGTTTTCATTTTGGTCAACTGAAACATCAACTTGAGGCACATCGTCAACAATCTCAACGATATTCAATGTACCTAATTCTTTCATGTCCTCCATTGTTAAACGAGAAGAACTTCCAAGTGCTTGTACACGATTGGCTTGTGTATCATCAATATAAGGTGCGATTCCGTTGTAGCGAACTCTAGTAGCTTTTTTAGCCATTATATAATCTCTCCTTTTGTAGTTAATTATTATTAAACTAGCAATGCTAGCTAATTTCTTCTAAATATAAGACAATTCAGCCATTATCTCACTGATATATTTAGGCTTATCTCCTATACCTAAACTTCCTGCGTTGCGTTTATTAATGCTGTCACAAGTGATGTATCCAATTGTTTGAATTTCCTCATTAAATTGCATATTCTTAGTGCCATCAGCATTGATTGGGAACGCAATATTATAGTCCACTATAGGTATGTTTCCTTCTTCTGATATAGCTCTGTATATCTTGTCTGATATGTCATGCCTTTCTCCGCCCTTTTCAGCTAAAACCTCAAAAGACCATATCCCGTTTTTCTCTTTAATTGAATTGCCTAGCTCGAAACCTTCATCTCTCATCTCAACTTCATATATCGCTAAGGCAGGGTATCTAAAGTCATCGTCAAGTGGATTCTTACCCTCGTCATAGATATTTACTTTGTTATACTCATAGGTAACTTTTACTATGTCAGATGAAGATAGGGTATTATCGAAAATAACAATGCCTTGTAGATAGTTAATAGCATATCCAACTGAGACAGGTATACTGTTGACCTCTACTACTGGACTAAAGAATAAGGATATATTTTGGTACTTTAAGCTATAATTTTTATAATCTGAACTACTAGGTGTTTCATTCGTTTTTCTTATTGCTAATGCTTTCTGCACTGCATAGAAAAGCGATAGCTCAACTAGCCTTGTTTTTTCCACTAATATCACCACCTATATTATTTAACATAATCCCTTATTGCATCTCCATACTTCTCTATTATGATTTCCCTAGAGTCTCTTAGACCTCCACTAAAGAACCTACCGGGCTTTATACCGGGATGACTCCTTGCAGGAACACCATAGTTAGCACCAGTTTTTGGAGACATCATTAAGTAGGTTGGCTTTCTGTATCCGAATCCACCCGAAGTCTTAGGTGCCCTTGGAGTTTTTGCTGACTCTGCGTTCTGCGTTAAAGTTCTCATAGTGCCCGAAGGACCCATTAGCATATCCTTGCCAAGTCTTCTAGAGTAGTTAACAGCAAATTGTTTTGGTAGCTTATCCGCTTTTTGTGTTGACCCACTCCTACCAAACTCTGCAATTATCCATTTTGGCATTTGTGTTTCTGCTTTAGTGGTTATTGTTACATATTTTCCCCATGCACTAATCTTGTGCTTCTGTATTTGTCTCATGTATATGGTGTCATTGAAATCCATCAAATCACCAAATCCGACTTTTACAGATGAAGAACTTGTTTGTGCGTGAAAACCTTTGCTTTCGTTTCTCAGCATGCTAAGAAAGTCACCAGTTTGGTTGTAGTCGTATCCAGTCTTGTTGAGGTTGTTCATTACATTCCTGTACATGACCGTATGCACTTCTTTTGAAGCACGATTTATCTCTTGACTCTCAAAGAAATCCTTACCAAACTTCTTTTTAAGATGCATTTTTAATTGTGTGAAATTAGTATCTACTCCCATGACTTACCACTCTTCCAGTTTCATCTTCATGCTGATTTCATAGAAGATTCCTTGTAGGTAGCTAGCTTCAAAAGATGCCATCTTATATTTGGCGTTGTGCCATGTGATATGGTCATACTGCTCTACGAATTTCTTGATTCCTTGGTGAGTAGATAAATCGTGACTCTTATCGAGATTTAAAACCTCTGATATCTCTTTGCTGTCAATTGTCAGAAGTATTTCTCCTTCTGTAATCTTTCCTGCATTCGTGAATCTGTACTGAGTGTCTTTCTCTGTCTCAATTGAAACAGGGATTTCGTTGTACGATAAGACTTCCACCATACCTTTGCCCTCGCAAGTATCACAATCAGGGTTTGTTGATTCTTTTCTAATTGGGTCAAATCCACAATCAGGGCAGTTGGTTTTTGCAATCTTAAATAACTTAGCTCTCTCGTTGAGGACATGGTTACCTCTACTTATTGCACTTAGCATATTCCTTACATTAGCTTCTGATAGCATAGGTCATCACTCCATCCTTACGCCTTTAATAGAAAGACCACCATTCTTCACTTGAAAAAGAGTCTTCTTGTATTCTGATGCTATTAGTTCTAGTGTTTCCTTGTGGTCAGAAGATTGCTTTGTGTTATCTAGCGTGAGGCTTCCTTTTCTAAGTAAAAAATTATCCCTATCAGCCTTGTCTTTGGTTCTCAGTTTTATTAGGTAGTGGGCTTTAATAGCAAACAATATACAGTCAGGCTTTGTTGGCTCTATATTGAATACTCCCAAATCAACAGCGAATCCTCTTGGCAAGTCTAATTCCACCTGCGAAACGGCATCTTCTACATATCCAGTAAGGGTTTCATCTGTAAAAACAAACGGTTCTACTTCATCGCCAATTCTTCTTCTGAGTGTTTTTATGACATCATTCATTACCACGAACAACAACTCCTTTCGATATTACTAAAAAATCCTGCCGACAAATAGCCAACAGGATATCATCGAACTTATTTTAGCTCAGCTAATCTTTCTTCAATTAGCTCGAACTTTTTACCTTTAATTTCTAATTGACTAGCGACATTTAGGATGTGCTTTAACTCATCTTTGTTTGTCATATCTTTTAGCTCTGATTCGATTTTTTTCCAATGGAGTTCTAAGAAATCCTTAGCATCGAATATTTCACTATTATTTTCTACTTTAATGGCTTTTGAATCATTTAAGCCTTCTGTGACTTCTACAGATTTGCCTGATTCAATAGCTTCAACTTCAATTAGTTTAGTTTTCTTAAACTCTTTATTTGGATTGTAAACAACTGCATCCTTAGAGGTTTCATCACTCTTAATATGCTCAACATTAAGGACTTCTTCTGCCGACTCAACCTTAACGTCATAATTGACTTTTAATTCATCTCTGCGAATACCTGCATCTATTCTGTCTAATGCATTAAGACTATATTTTGCGGGTTCAATTGTTTCAGTGTGTAAGTGTGGAATTGATAGTGCCCCTACTACATAGCGACCTCCACTAACATTCTTAATTTCAAAAATCTTTTTTCCTTCAAATACATGTGCCATTCCTTCTTCTCCCCTTTTCCTTTTCAAAATAAAGACCCACCCCCCTTACATAGAGGGGCGTGGGTTTAGTATGTTATATTTATAATATATCTAGATTAAGCAGAAAGACCATTAGCATAAAGCATAGCTTTTTTGTCGATTACTGCAAATCCGATTTCTTCCCAAGCTCCAACACCAACACGAAGACGCTTAATAGCAGTTGGGTCATCGAAAGTAGTAAGCTTAGTACGGATAGGCATTACTCCGAAACGAGAAGTGTCAAACATGAATACTTCACCGTCTCCGATTGTGCGAAGTTCGTTAATTTGTACATTCCAAATTCCGTTCATTCCGCCAACATTGAAGATTTCTCTACGAGTTACAGGGTCGATTTCAGTGTCAGTCCACATACGAATATCTTTAGCTCTACGAGGAGATACATAGATAGCAGATGGGTTGTAACCGTGAACTGCTCTCATTTCAGTAATCATGTCGTTGAATAAAGATTTAGTCAATGTAGTTTGACCATGACCTGTCATTGTGTTCTCAGCGTTGATAGCACCACGAATAGTGTCCCAGCCTGCTTTTTCTTCTGCACGAACAAATGACTCAGCTAATTTCTCAAGTGCTCTCTCAACGATGTTGAAACGACCATCACGAACGAAAGTAAGTTTCCATTCTACTGAGTTAGCTACTTCGAAAGTAGGAACGATTAAACTGTCACCTACTACTAGGTTTTGAGGAATTGCACCAAGGCGTGGCATTACTACCGCAGTCTCGATGTCATCAAGGTCGATAGGATACTCAGCTAGTGCTCCCGCAGGAATTTCATCTACTGCAAAGATATCACGAACGCTAGTTTGCGGTGCGATTGATTTTAATACTGGTACTGATAGACTAGCCGCAAATGATGTACGAAGTGTTTCGCTATCAGCAGTTGCTTTAAAGTCAGCAATAAACTTTTCTAAGTTTGTGCCTTGTAATGATTGGTTCTCTTTATAGTCGTGTGCTAAAGAAATATTAAATTTCATTATTATTTACCCTCCATATCATATATTTATATTATAGTGCGTAGCGAACTCGAACTTTTTCTCCTGCTAGTGCATCTTCTAAAGCGATTGCTACATGACCAGTGAAGCCAGTTGCAGGTGTAGCTTTAGTGAACTTACCGTTTGCTCCAACATATAGTTTGTCGCCATAAGCTACATCAACTAAAGTGTTGTCAGTGTAATACATTCCACCTTCAACATAAACACCTGCTAATTCATCTTTGTAAGCAACAAAAGTAACAGAATCTAGTTTGAAGTTATCAACGCTACGGTCTACAACATCTTGACCTAATACGCCATATGGTTGGTCTCCTGCTACGGCAGGTAGTACATATCCGTCTTTAGCAGGATTTAGCACTACAAGAGTACCTGATTTTAGTAAAGTGTCGGCTTTTAAGAAAATGTCGATATTACCTTCGAAAACTGGTTTAAACATTATTTGTTTCCTCCTCTAATTTTAATTAGTCAGCTAAGTGACCAAATGGTTTTACTACTACAGCAGGTGCAGTTTCAACATTAATACTTGCAGACGCTTGGTCTGTATTATCAATAGTAACTTCTACATTTGCTTCGTCCTCTACAGAAACTTCTTGAAGTGCCTCAGTTGATGCACTAGCAGTCTTGCTAGCAACTTCTACTAGTAACTCCTTGTAATCTGCATAGTCTTCACTAGCCATAGCTTTAAGTTTTGCAACTTCTTTTGCTAGGCGAGCTTCTGAAAACTCTACTCCACTTTCTTTCAATTCAGCCAAACGAGCTTCTGCTAAATTAGTAGCATCAATGTCATCTAACTTAGATTGTAAGTCAGCAACGGATGTTTCTAATTCACCTTTCTCTGCTTCAAAAGTAGCTTTCTCTGCTTCAAAAGTAGCCTTCTCTGTTTCAAAAGTAGCCTTAGCTAATTCTAAGTCAGCAATAGTAGCATCCTTAGCTACGATTGAAGCCTTTGCATTTTCTAATTCTAAAACAATACCATCTAACTTAACTTGTGCTTCTGCTTTCGCAGTTTCTACCATTTCATTAGCAGTAGCTAATTCAACAGTTTCAGTATTTTGTATAGTTGTCATTTCTTCTTGTTCCTCCTTTAGATTGATGTCGTCAAGCGAATCTTCACTTGCTAAACCCTTATAAAAAGAATTATTGAGTTCTGATAGCTCATTAGTAAATGAACCTAATATATTATTAATCTCGCTAAGCATTTGCTCCTTAGTGATGGACTCACGACCATTAAATAATGCAACAACAGAACTTTTAGCTTTATCAAAAGACCTAACATAGTTAGATATAAAGACTGCATCTGCTATTTCTTTGTTTTCAGACTTATCTTTGAAGTCATTAATACTTCTGTTGATAATATCTGCTATAGCTAAAGAAACATCTTTCTCTACTGTGCCTTGACTAAGGTCTTTAGCAACAGATAAGAATACTGCTTCTCTGTCGGCAGGATTAGCTACTACGCCTACTCCGCCAAATATTGCTTTTTGAAATACTCGCATAACTTTTTTACCTAGATATTCTCTACCTACATAATTTGAAATACCGAGTTCATCAGCTTGTTCTTGACTATAAAGTGTTTCTCCGACTATATAATTTGCATCAGCCCAATAACATTCCATTGAAAGTCTAAGCTCACCTGTTTTTGATTTCTCCTTAATACTTGCAGATAATTCGGGATAAATGAACTTCCAAATAACACCGATAGCTTCGATGTATCCTTTGCCCTGCGAATCCTCCATATATCTACTATCAAGAATAGTCCCAATCATAGGTTGTCCATGCTCCCAATCAATAGGCTTCCACCTAGGAGTGAACTGAGCTTCTTGAAGAACCTCTTTTGTAAAAGTATCACCGTTTCTATTGGTACCTTCATGGCACATAATGAATCGAGCATACATTAAATCGGGGTCTAACTTGTAGTCGTCATCCATAAAAAAGGCTAGTGATTGGTTGAACTCTTCGTTGTCTTTTTCATAAGGTTCAACGGATACAACCTCAAGGTTAATCTTCTTAAACAAATCTTCCTTCATTTTTTTCACCACCTTTTCTAATTGAATATGAGACCACATCTACAGCCACTGTGCGGTCTTGGTGGAACTTTATCAATCTCGAAAGTTTGACCATGTAATCCACGACAAGTAGCACATGCTTTATCATCCATAGTAGTAGCCCAAGTAGCATTCCCCTTGCCATTAAACAAGTTAGCTTTTATTTGTGCTTGCCTATTAGACTCTAAAGCTCCTGATTCTGCTATTAAACCTATACGATAGAAGTTAGTAGAAAACGAACTATCCAATGCACTCTTAAGGTCTGAACCATTAGCGATTGAATCCTTAACTTTCTCTCTAACATCAACAGACAGTTTATCAATATAACTATTGTTCCACTGCTTCAATTCAACCTTGTTTCTAGATATAGTTGCAAGATTTACATTTGTTGTATGGTTGTATAACTCATGGTCATACATGCTATCTATATATCTGTTGCCAATCTGTTTCATAGCCATAAACATACCTATGATAGTTGCCACGATAATACTTTCAGCTAGGTTGCCATCTTCCTCTTGCTCTACAATGTTATATAATTCCTCTTGAATAGAGTTATAATATTCTACTAGCTCAGTTTCATATTCTTCCTCTAAGTGGAAATATGATGCTGTTGAAGTTTTCTTTGGCTTAGGTGCTTCACCCTGTTCATTAGGAGAGGTATCTCTCTTCTTGTAACCGTTTTTATTAGGTCCATTAGGCTTGCCATCGTTAGGTCCACTTTGACCACCTTGGAATGGTTGTGCAGGTGGTAAGAACAATTCTGCATTCTTTTCATTTTTCTTTTTGATTTCAATTATTCTGTTGTAATCTCTGCCTGTTTCAACTAGAATATCTTCCTCATCAATAAGACCTCTGTCGTACATAGCAAGAAGTACATCTCGAATGTAGTTGTCTTCCCTTAAGTTCATCTTGTTGAATCGAGCCTTAGGGTAAGTTGGAAGTTCGTTTTCCTCTGCGATACGCTTGTACTCAGATTCCAACCAGTCGCTAACTTTCTCCCTTGCGTTATCTAGTCTTTCAATTAAAGATAAAATTGAAACCCAAGCAGATGAGAGATTAGCCCCTTGTCCATCAAGTAGTGCTCTACTTACGCCTAGTCCTGCCATGATATCTTCATTGACTTGCTTGTACTTATCTTGAGCAAGAGTATCAATACCTTCGGGCTTGTGGAAATTAACCTCTAATGTATGATTCCAAAAGATTGTATAGGCTTTGTTGGGAGTTTGGAATAGTTCTGCAATTGCTATTAAGTCGTCATCTGATGCAGGATAATCATCATTACCAACTGTTACTGTGATTAATTGATTAACTAATCCTTCAATAGTAGACATGTCCATCTGTCTCAATTTTTGTTTGTAGATAATAGGTTCAAACACTCTCTCTAAGAAAGGACTTGCATACCTTTCGTATGGTTGTTTCTTCCTCGTAATCCTAGTGGCTAACTTAGGGTCTAAAGTAATTCTTGCAGTATCTCCTCTGATTGCCTTAATCATCTCTTGTGGAACAAGCTTTTCGATAAGCTTACTGTCGCCTTTACCTTTTCCTTTTACCATGTCAACTGTATCTTGATTCAAAGAAAGCTCTAATACCTCTTGGTTAAACATTAAACTACCTTCCACATAAACATTCATGGGATTTAGTATTGTGTATCCCGCAGGAAAATTGTAGCTATTCTTTTCTGTTTTCGTTTTAGTAAGTTTGTCTACCTTATTAGTAGTTACCTTTGCATTCTTATCGCTACGATAAACTGTTACATTTCCTGAACGGTAAAACTCTAAGAAAACACCTTCTATGAGATTGTTCATATTTATATCTTTACACCAAGCGTCATATAGTTTTTTTACATTTTCGTCATCACATTCATTTTCAAATCCGCTAGAACTAAAATCGACCATCATATCTACTACAGTACCTACTATCGGTTCTTTGTGATATAGCTCTACTGCTAGTGCTATTTTTTTATGAGGGTCATCAGGCGTTTCTAGTGCTTGTGTATAAGGGCTATCATTAGAAGTATACGGATTTCTTTGATTTGGCATATATCTACTCTTAACCGAACCCTTACCAATGTTGTAACCTCCAACATCTTTAACTATCCCTTTGCCGTAAAGTTCTTCTATGGTCTCGTCAACACTAGCTGAATCCACTGAAAAAGTTACCTGCTTCCTACCATTGCCCAAATCTTTTTTCTCTATAATTCTTCCACTACTCTTATTTTCTTCCACACAGGCGACCTCCCTTCATGTATATATATTTACGATTCTGTGATAAAAAGTGCCCAATTACTTATGTCTATTAAGGAACGAGTTTTTAGTAAAGCC
>Ga0079039_1569769_pt1 | contig 11840 bp, 4 predicted proteins | sample Mud3Dept4metaT_FD_168610 | JGI IMG/M metagenome (GOLD analysis project Ga0079039, IMG submission 168610) | Metatranscriptome of freshwater wetland microbial communities from Ohio, USA, analyzing the effect of biotic and abiotic controls - Mud... | ecosystem: Environmental > Aquatic > Freshwater >...
AATAATGGGTAACAAGCGTTATGGTTTAAAAGAAGTAGCAAATGTAATTTTCTTCGATGTAGTTACAAACAAACCTGTCATCTTCTTTGACACATTAAAAGTATCAACAATCGAAAACGAAAGCGAATCTGCGGAGGCTCGTGGAGGACAAGGAAATAACCGCCTAATGGTTTGGGATTTTGGTCGCACAGCTTCATTAACAATGCAAGATGCACTTTTATCTGACGTATCTCTTGCTATGTTAGCAGGTACAGCAGTTAAAACTACAGGTATTAAAGCTGTAGGTCGTGAATCTCTACCATTCATAACTGATTCAACAGGTCTTAAACTTTCATTAACAGACCTTCCTGTAAACGTTGCAAGCATTACTGTTTACAAAATGGAAAACGGTATTATGACTGATGAGTTAACAGGATTCACTTTGACAGTTAAAGATGTTAAGTTCGCAACTGCACCTGTAGGTCAAGTTGCAGGTAACCTTGCAATGGTATTCTATGAATACGCTGTATTAGGTACTGATGCTTCACAAGTTACCTTCTCTGGTAATGCATTCCCTGCTACATATAAAGTAGTTGGAGACACAATCGTTCGTGACGAAAATGGAGTTAATCGCAAGATGCAATTCATTATTCCACGTGCTAAACTACAATCTAACTTCTCTCTAGCGATGGATGTAGAAAACGTAGCAACTTTCGACTTCAACCTAGAAGTTCTAACAGAAGCAGGAACTAACCGTCTATACGACATCATTCGTCTATAATCTTAACAGATACAACGAATAACTACATAAGGGTAGAGAACATAAACATTGTTTTCTACCCTTATTTTTTTATCTAATATAGCGTTGATAAAATTGACATTTTATGAAGTTTGTGGTATAATTGTATTATGCATTAAATGTGCTTACTTGACATTGTTTTAAGTAGGTAGATAAATGCAATAAATAATGATAAAAGGGGTATTAAAATGACAGAAACAAAAAAAGAAGTACAAAAATTAAAAGGTCTTACAGCATTAGACATTTTAAATCAAAACAAAGCTTTAGATGGTAAAGGTGAATTTTTAATCACACTTGGTAAAGATGATTTAAAAAAGGATTACTTAATCGAGCATGACATGCTTTTCCGTAAGACTAAGCAACAAAAAGTTCTAGAGGACATGGTTAGATTTTTTGATGAAGTGAACAGTTTTAATATTGAACTTTTGGAAATGGTTACACCATACACTTCCCTATTGATTATTAAGCATTTCACAGATATCGATGTTCCAGACGAAATCGAAGATGCAATGTATTTACTAGAAGCACTAATTGACTTAGGAGGTCTTGGAGCTATTATAAATGCATTACCACAAGACCAAGTGGTATTGGTATTTGAATTACTAACTCAAACAATTGATAATATTAAAAATAATGTAGAAGAAGCAGAAGCAGAAGCACTTGCTCTTTCAGAGAAGGCAGAAGCAGAAGATACAAAAGTAGAAGAAGTTGAAGCTGATGGCGAAAAAGAATAATATTCTATTTTTTGACAGCGAAGAAGAAGCTGTTAGAGCTTTGGAAAGAGAAGGAAAGAAACTCGAAAAGATAGCTAGAAAGATATGGAGAATGTATGAATCTAGCTATACTCCAAAGCATTATGTAAATGGAACAGGTATTCGTACAGGAAAATCTATGGAGTCTGTGAGATTAGGCAGAGTAAAGAAACATGCTGATGACACATTAAGTATCGAGCTTACATTTAGAGATGGTTTGGCTTATCATAACTCTGTTTTTAAAGGCGGTAAAAAAGGACATTCAATAATGCTTATTTCCGAAGGATGGAAAGTCAAAAAAGGCAAGCATAAGGATGTCTATAGATTTGGATACTACGAAGGATTTAACTATATTGAAAAAGTTAAAAGTGCTTATGAAGCGTCTAAAAATAGCAAAGTAGAACTTGAAGTCCAATGGGCAGGCGGTAAATTCAAGAAGAAGAAGAAACAGGCGAATGTATTGAAGTAAAGGTAGGTGAAAAATATGGCACAAAAGAAAATTGAAGAAGTATCGACAGAGTTTTGGAATAACGAAGTTAATGAAGAGAACAAAATGTTTATAGAAGAGTTCCTTCAACAACAGCAACACCTCTCCCCTGCTACTATCAGACAGTATGAATCTGGTCTAAAGATATTCGCTAAGTGGGTTCATGATTTCTGTATACCAAAAGGTAAAAAGAAAATCACACAACTAAAACCTAGAGATGCCTTAAAGTATCAGAACTGGCTAATTGATAAAGAGCTTAGTCCTAATGCGGTTAAGTTTAAGCGTTCAGCAGTTTCAACATTTTGTAACTACATAGAAGTGTACTACGGTGAAGAAGATGAATATAAAAACTTTAGAAATATCTTTACAAAGGCTATTCCAAACGTTGCGAAAAGTAATGTAAAAGAGAAGATTCCTTTAACAAGTAAGGAAATTTTAGAAATTATAAAAGAACTAACTAAGCGTGAGGATTGGCAGAAACTTGCTTATGTATTGTTTACATATTCTACAGGTTGTAGAAGAGAAGAATCTCGACAGCTACTAGCAGAAGTTGGTACATATGAAAAGCATAAAGATAGTAAAGGTATCGGAAAAGAATACTATGTAACCCATAATATTCGTGCTAAAGGCAGAGGTAAAGCAGGTAAGATAAGAAAATTCCAATTTGATGATAAGGCTATGTTAGCTATTAATAAATGGATAGAGTTTCGTAAGACACAAGTTGAAAACGATGAATGTCCATATTTGTTTGCTAGAAAGACAAAAGAAGGATACAAGCAAGTATCAGCAAACACTTTTAACTTATGGTGTAACGAGTTCAGTAAGATTCTTGGTGGCAAGGCAGTACATCCTCACTTATTCAGAAGTAGTAGAGCTACTAATGCAGTGGTTGAAGATGGATTAGATATTAAAGTTGTACAAAAATTACTAGGTCACGAAAGCTCTCAAACAACAGAGATATATGTTGTCAGAGATGATTCGAATGATTTAGATGGATTATTTTAAAAGGTTAGGGTATCTCCCTAATCTTTTGATTAGGGTGTACTAGCACCCACACAGACTAAAAAGGGGTGGAGCATTTTGGCAGGTAGCAATGAATTAAATATGCTTTTAAAAGCAAAAGTAATAAAGATTAAAGTTGAGTTAGATTATAAGAATAGTAACTTACCATCACAGGTAAATGCTATTACAAAGTTCCTTAAGACTAAGCCTGTAAAATTAAAAGTAGAACTTTCTGCTTCTATTACAGATTTAAATTCACAACTTGCAAAAATCAACAAAACTATACATAGTAGTAAATCATTCAAACCAATGAAGATTGGTGTAGAGATAGATATCAAAGGTTCTGCTATAGCAATAAAGAATCAACTAAAAGAAATTCAAACTATAGTAGATAACTTTAACAAGAACTATAGAAAACAATTAGAAAAAACGCAACAACAAATTAGTAAGACACAAACTAGTAATCAAAAAGGTGTTAATGTTCCTAATTCAACACCTGTAGGAAACTATAACAATATCAAACAATATGTTGCTCAGATGAAAGAAGCTGAGAACATGATGAAATCTAAACTTGGCAAAAACCAAAGTGGATTATTTAGCTCTTTTGAAATAAAAGATGCAAAAGGAAATCTTAATGGATTTATTGCTACTTTAGAAAAAGCTAATGGAGTAGTTGAAAAAGTAAGATATACTTTCGACCAAGCTAAAGGTAAATTCGTTGTTGTTGACCGTTCTACTGCTACTGCTACTGAAAAAATGATTCATCGTCAAATGCAAGCTCTACAAGACTTGCAACGTGAATTAGAAAAAACAGGAAAATCTTCTAAACAGTTACAAAAAGAACAAAACGCTTTAATGACAGCAGGAGCAAATGGTACTCTAACAGCAGATATGGTTAAAGCTCACTCGACAAAAATCAAAAATACACAAGCTGAAATGCAAGCTACTAAATCTCAAAATGATTTAATTCGTGAGCAAGCTAAACTTATTAATGATATTAATCGAGCTAGAAAAAATGCTAAAGGTTCAGATGTAGATGCTCTTACAGGTCTTAAAGATAAGGTAGTTGGAATTAGTCCTAATCAGTTTAATGACCCTGCTACTAAAGGCAAAATATCTGATATGAAACGTGAGTTCGAAGTAATCAAACAAGGAACTTCTGATAGAATAGCAAAAGAAAAAGATTTGTATAATGCACTTGAAAAGAAAAAAGATATGATTAACAAGATTAATATTCTTGAAAGAACGACCAACGTAAAAACAGGTACACTTGGCACGAAAAATTTAGCAGAAGTTAAAGCATTAGCACAGACAATTGACAGCATGGAAAAATACATGGTAGTCAAAAAACGCATGAATGAGATTGATAGAGCTAAGAAGACAGCAGATACTAATGGTAAAATTACTGCCGAATTTAATCGATTAAATAAAGCTATGACTGATTATGCGATAGCTACAGGTAAAAGTGCTAGTACAATTGAGGCACGTTTTAAACAGGTTAAAAAGAGTGTCGGTGACAACCTTGCAGGAGCTTATGCTGAAACTCAAAAATGGACTAAGAGATTAAATGATTTCAAAGTTCAAGAAACGGTTAACCGTAAAGCTAATTCTGTAATCAACAAAGACGATAAGGGTTTCCATACGAAAATCAAATCTGCTGTAGACTCTAAAGATATCAGTATGCTTAAAGAATATATTGGTGGATTAGAAAAGGCTGAAATTGCAACTTTAAGATTGACAACTAACAACAAAGGTGTTTCAAAAATTACAGCACAATTAGCAGGTACAGGAAAAACAGCTAAAGAAGTTTCTTATGAAATCGATAACCTAGATAAAAAACTTCGTTTCATGTCTAGCGGTGATGCCTTTAATCGTAATGCGAACTTAGGTATTTTTGAACAGCTAGGAATAGCAATGAAGAGAGTGCCTGTTTGGATGGTAGCTATGACTGCGTTTCATGGGAGCATAAGAGCAGTATCTAATATGACAGGAGAGCTATTAAAAATAGATAAAGCTGTTACAAACATTACAAGAGTAGCTAGTGACAACATTAATGTTGACACGCTAATCGGTAATGCTGTAGATTTGTCTTCTGAATTAGGTAATAATATCCATGACATCTTAGGTGCAATGGAAGAATTTGCTCGTACATTCGGTGACTTCAACGAAAGACAGTTAACAGATATTACTAAGACAGCAGTTCTAATGTCTAATGTATCTGATTTAACAGTAGAGGAATCTACTAAGTCTCTAGTAGGTACAATGAATGCCTTTAATATCACAGCTTCGGATTCTATTCGAATCGTAGATGCTCTAAACGAAGTAGATAATGATTACGCAATCTCGACAAAACAATTAGCGGAAGGTTTATCTAAATCTGCTTCAACTGCTAAGACTTTCGGTGTAAGCATGGAAGAATCAGTAGGTCATATTACCTCTATCGGTTCTGTAACTATGGAATCTGGTGCAATAATTGGTAACAGTTTGAAAACTATTTACTCTCGTATCACAACTCTTAAAACTTCTGAATCAATACTAAAAGGTGTTAATGTTGAGATGTATAAGATGGGTGATAATGGCGAGAAAAAAGTAAGACCTGTAGCAGAAATTCTTTCAAGCCTAGCAGGAGAATGGGCAGGACTAACAGATGAACAACGTCAAAATACTGCTGTATCATTAGCAGGTCGTTACCAACTTTCTAGATTCTTAGCGATGATGAACAATTGGGGAACAGCAACAAAAGCTACAAGAACTGCATTAACTTCACAAGGTTCTGCTATGCGAGAAAATGCTAAGTATATGGATAGTTATGAATCTAGAATTAACAAGTTGAAAAATGCGTTCACTGAGTTCTCTATGTCTGTAGGAGATAGCGTTCTAAATGCAGGTATGTTCACAGTTATAGAAGGTCTTACATCATTAGCTAAAATAGCTTCTACCGTTATAGATAAGTTTGGTGCATTGCCAATCGTATTCGCTGTTCTTGGAATAATAGCATTCAAAGTGGGATTGTTTAATAAGAGCATTGGTGTTACTAAGGGTATGCTCGTATCGATGAAAACTGAATTTATCAGAGCATCAGCAGGTGCTAGAACTTTCCAAGGTGCTTTAGCAGGTTTAAGCGGTGCTATGGGAGCAACACGAGCAATGATTCCACCATTAATAGCAGGTCTGAAAGCAGTAGGCGGTGCTATAAAAGGTATGATAGCCTCTACTATTGTAGGTTTTGCGTTTGTTGCAATAGGTATCGCTGTTGAAAAACTAATCAATGGATTTGAAAAAGCTAAAAGAGCACAAGAAAAGATTAAAAAAGCAAATGACCAATTGATTGATTCTTATAGAAATACCGCAGGCGGTTTGGAAGCTTTAATAGCCAAGCAAGAAAAACTTCAATTTCGTGTAGATAGTGGAGCAATCAAAGAAGGTACAGATGCATATAACGAATATGTAGGTATAACAAATCAGTTAGCTGAAAAAATGCCAACTATCGTTAAATATATCGACCAAAGTGGATTAGCTCATCTTCGTGAAACAGATGCTATTTCCAAACAATTTGATATTGCCAAGAAATTGTCTGAATTAAAAGCATTAGAAACACAGGATAAATTCGTAGAATCACTAGATAAGAGAATTAAGAAGATACAAGAAGAGGTCAAGGAATCTGAAAATCTTCTTAAAGTTCAGAAACAATTAGAAGAAGCAGATGGCAAAAAAGGAACACAATTCGTCAAAAAAGGCAAAGGTAGAAACGTAACCTTCGAAGAAGAAGAAGTTAAAAGTGTTGACAACACCGATAAGATACAAGCTAATAATATGAGTATAATTCTTAGTCAACAGTCGATGGCGAGCGAAGCTCAAAAGACTATGAAACTAATTCAAGATACAACATTGGCTTACATGGAATCAGATAAACAATTAATTAACATGACTGATACAGGTAAGAAAATGATTGAAACGACTGTTCAACAAAATGAAAATCTTCTAATGTATTCCGATAAAGCAGGTAAAAATCTAATTAAAGATGAAGCTGTTATGAAACAACGTGCCGAAGCACTATTAGAAACGAGTAAGGCAATCGGTGAAGTAGTTTCTCAAACATATACAGATTTAGCAAAAGGCGTAGAAGACCCATTACAACTAGAAGAAATAAACGCAAATATGGACAATGTTATTAAATCTTTACCAGACACTTTCTTTAAAATGGAAAGTGTTGACGATGCTGATGTAATCACAAGCAAGTTTAAAGATATACTTAGTGTTTCTAAAGATATTGAAAATGGTTCTGCTGATTGGGATGGCTTAAAATCTAAACTAGAATCGTTAGGTTTTACATCAGATGAGTCAAGCGTATTTGTAGCTCAACTAGGTCTAGAGTTTAAAAACTCTGCTATCAAAGCACAAGCTATGATAGAAGCCACAGAAGGCGAAAACGTAGCGTTACAAGAAATGATTGGAAGTATCGAAGCAGTTGTAGATGCAACGGAAGATTTGTTTGGATATAAAAATGCAGACTTAACAGCTATGTCTGGTCATATTGCAAACATGGAACGCATGATTGCATTAAGTGGTGAAGGTGTTAAATCAAGTGACAACTATAAAGAATCATTACAAGCAGTATCTCAATACTTAGGTATTCCAGAAGCTACTATAGATAAGGACTTAGCTTACTATAGAAACATGGCTGACTTGATGGGCAAAGTTGAATTAACATATGACGAAGCTACAGGGGCAGTAACAGGTTTCAATAAGGAAGGTTTAAATAAGCCTCAGATAGCAATGCTTAATGAAATGATTAAACTTGGTCATAAAGCAGGCGTAGAAACAGATGCTCTTACAGGCAAGTTTTATCGTATAGGTACTGATATTGAAGTTGTTAAAAATAAGCAAGGTAAATGGGTAGATGTTATTGCAACTACTGGCGATGCGGTTGATAAGGTAGTTGAGAAATCAAACGTAGCCAAAGTAGCTTTCGAAACTATGTTTGTAGTTTTACAAAATGGAGATGGAAGCACTAGTGCCTTCACAAACATTATTGGCGACCTATCACTTGTTAATGGAGATGTAGACAAGTTAAAATTAGCTTTCGAAAATCTTCAACTTGGTCTTGGCACTCCAACAGGGAATGCTGTGTTGGATGGCTTGATTGGCAAACTTGACATAGTAGATGGAACTATAGCTGAAACAAAAGGTAATGTTGAAATTCTAAAACAAATCCTTGGTATTCCTGCTAATGTTAATCTTCTTAATGATGAGCAACTAACTACTACTAATACTAAAGTTAATCAAGTAAAAGATGCAGTCGTCAAAACAAAAGAAGAAATACAAAAAGCTAAACAAGAGAACATGTTTAACGAAGCTGATAGTTCTGCTAATACAGTAATAGCTAAAACCAACGAAGTTAAAAATGCAGTAGTAAAAACAAAAGAAGAAATTCAGAGAAATAGACAGGAAAAAATGTTTAATGAAGCTGATACTTCTGGTGCTACAGTTAAAACTAAAGTAGATGAGGTTACAACTTCTGTTCAGAAACTTGCAGATGTTAAAGTTCCTAGCGGTAAATTCGCAGGTATCTATGCTGAGATGGAAGCAGGAGCAGACGCTAACACAGGCAAGCTAGATGTTTTAGTTAATTCTATCAAAAAAGCCTCTGATAGTGCAGGTATCTTGATTGCCCTAGATACCAAGATTGATGATTCTAGTGGTAAAGCAAGAGGATTGAAACAATCTCTAGCAGACGCTCTTACAGGCTTCACTAGCCTTGCAAGTCAAAGTTCTATTATAGCTAATATAACTTCAAACATTAATAGCTTAACTACAAGTTCTCAAAACGCAGGAACAGCTATTGGCTCAGCATTCAGTTCGATAGGTAAAAACCTAGCATCTGGTGTTGGTGCATTACCATTGTCTATTGGAGTAGCAATATCAGCATTGAAAAATGCATACGATAGAGCCTCTACTTTAACGCAAGGTGCTATGACTACTATGGGTAACTATACTAGAAGTGGTCTTGATAGAATAATCAATATGTTCGACAATGCAAGTGTTATGGTTCGTGTTGAAATGGTTGCTATGACAAACGCAATGAGAAAAAGTTTTAAAACAGGATTAGACATGTTAGTCAATGATGCTAGTTCCCTACCTATTCGTATCGCTAATGCAATAAGAGCGAACAGTAGTGCAGGAAATATTGCTATGATGTCTCTTGCTAGAAATATGGCTTCGCAATTTACTACTACTTTAGTAGCTCAAATTAGAAGTGCTAGTAATTCTGCGAGCAGAGGTCGAGGTGGTAATAGCGGTGGTGCAGGAGCATTTGGCTCTCAAAGTGGTGAAGGTAGTGGTTCTACAGGTGGTGGAGATAGTGGTTCATCTGGTGTAATGGTAGGTAATACTTCTACGGTTTTCACAGGTGGATATAATTTTGATGGAGTGTACGACTTCCACGCATTAGCTACAGCTAAGAAACCTGCTGTAAATCCAAGAGAAGGTATTGCTGATGCATTTTCTTACAACTACTCTGACAGACAGATGGCAGGAATACAGTCTTCAATTGCACTTCTAGAGATTAAAATGGGTTCATTAAATAAGGCTACTGTAGCTTATCGTGATACCATGAAATCTATTATCTCTCTATCAAACATTGACTTAGCTATCAAGCAAAGAGTGTTGATAGCTACTGAAAAACGTCAAAAAGTAATTGCTAGTGAGCTTAAAAAACTTCCTGCTTTAAACAAGCAAAGCACTAAACAACGTGAGTCATATAATAAACTTATGCAAGAATATGATAGCAACTTAACAAAAATTAATTCTTTTAAATCTGATATAGCAAAATCGATACTTGACATCAAAGCTAAGTCTTTAGAAATATTTGCTGACTTTATTGGTGAGATAGTTACTAAGTATGATACAGCTATCGATAGCATTAAGAATAGAATTGACAACACTGAATTTAAAATCGATGTATTAGGATTAACTAATCCAGACGATAAAAAAGCATTGTTAAACGCACAAGCTGATAAAGCTACGCAAACACAAGAGCAACAAGCAACAGGAAGAGCGAAGGTCGATAAGTTAAACAAAGAGTTCCAAAAAGTTGGTAACGCTAAAGGTTTCAATTCTAAAGAAGCTCTAGCAGTTAAAGAAGAATTGTTAAAAGCAAAAGAAGACTTAGAAGACTTTACTCTAGCTGTACTTCAAGCAGAGAAAGAAATCAAAGACACTAGAGCTAGTATTGCAGATGAAGGAATTAAAACATTACAGGATTATCATGGCAAGGTTAAAGATATGGCTATTGAAGCTATAGATTTAGAAAAAGAAGCCCTACAAGATGCTCACGATACGAAGATGGATTTGTTAGGCGAAGAAGAGGAAGCAATTAACTCTCTCTACGATACAAAACTTAAAGGTATGGATGAGGAGAAAGATAAGGCTGATTACCAAGCTACTCTAGATGAGAAGAACGCTAAAAAATCTGAACTATTGAATAAAATTGCTCTTTTATCAAGAGACAGCTCTCTAGAAGGACGTAAAAAAGTAGCAGATTTAGAAACGGAATTAGCAGATATTAATAAAGACATAACTGAAACACAAGCTGACCGTAAAGATGAATTATTACGCAAAGATTTAGAAGCACAAAAACAAGCACAATTAGATGCAATCGCTCTTGAAAAAGAGAAGGCTGAAAAAATCCTTCAATTTGGTGAAGACGGTGAAGATGATGGTGTAGGCGGTTTACAAGGTCTTGATGCTACTAAAGATAAAATCACTAAAGACTACGAAGACTTAATGAACAACGATGCATATTGGGCGAAAATGCGTGATGATGCAATTTTAGGCAACTTTAATACATTGAGTGTAGAACTAGGTAAGATGAAAGTGAATTTAGACAACATGAACAAAGGTATATTTGATGGCTTGTACGCAGGGTTCTCTGGCTTAACAGAAGAGGTTAAAAGACAAGTTGCAGAGCTTAGTGAGATAGATGTTGACAACATGCTAGGTGGCTCTAAAGCACCTATTAGTGATGTTAAAGAAGCTGTTGACTCTAAGGATTATACAATGACTAATGGTGCTATAGCTCCATCTAAAGGTACTAAGGTGACATCTCCAATTGTCACAACACCAAAAGCACCTGCTAAGAAAACTACTTCTAAGAAGAAAGCGGAAGATAAGAAGAAAGCAGAGGAGAAGAAGAAGAGAGCAAAAGATACCAAGAAGAAAGCTACAGCCGATTCAAACAATAGAAAAACTACTTCTTCATTGAATATGAGAAAATCTCCTGCTTACGGTAACAATGTAATGTCAAGTATTCCTAAAGATGCAAAAGTACAATATATTGGAATGGAACAGGGTTGGGCTAAAGTTAAGTATAATGGAAAAACAGGCTACGTTGGTGCTAAGTACCTTAAGAAATTTGATACAGGTGGTTACACAGGCGATTGGGCAGGTAACGATGGCAAGGTGGCAATGCTTCATAAGAAAGAAGTTGTACTTAATGAACGTCAAACAAAAGATATCTTAGACTCATCTAAGATTATGGATAAGATTACTAGTCTTATGCCAAATCTTAAACGTAATGTAATGGCTAATGAGTTAGCTACAGGTTCAATGAGTATTGTTAACAACTATGAACTACATGTGAATATCGAGCGTGTAAATGGCGATAAGAAAGGTGCAGAAACAGTTGTAACGCAAATCATGAAAGGTCTTAAAAAGATGGGGAAATAAACCTCCCCTCTTTTTATTTTTTAATTACAAGGAGTGAAAAGGATGCCAACTATTAAAGATAAATTACATTTCAATTTTGATGGTGTTTGGTCTG
>Ga0079039_1330143_pt1 | contig 11501 bp, 17 predicted proteins | sample Mud3Dept4metaT_FD_168610 | JGI IMG/M metagenome (GOLD analysis project Ga0079039, IMG submission 168610) | Metatranscriptome of freshwater wetland microbial communities from Ohio, USA, analyzing the effect of biotic and abiotic controls - Mud... | ecosystem: Environmental > Aquatic > Freshwater...
CAGCTCCACAAAACTTAGGATATATTGAATAACCACTTCCAAAAATAAATACTTCTTTACCTTTAAATTGATCTTTATTTCTTATAAGAAAATCTTTAAGTTCAAGAGGAATTTTTCCGCCCGCCCAAGTATAGGTACCAATTATCAGTTTTCCCTGTGAAGTTATATTAGCAGAAGTATCTGAAATATCTACACTTATATTTCTTTGAATGAAATCAACAAAAGTTTTAGTATTTCCAGTTATAGAGGTAAAAACAAGAAGGGGATCCATTACAGATCGCCCCACCCATTGTCTGCTTCACTAGCTTTAACATAATTTACTTCCTTAACTTCAAAGAAATCTGATTTAGAATTATTTAAATTATCAGGATCAAAAGATGTTATCCAAGGCATAGGATTTTTCTTAACAGAAAATATCTTATCAAGACCCAAACTATCTAATATAAGATTAGCTCTAAACTCTACATACTGTTTTACTTCCTCAATATCAATTCCAGGGATATTTTTATATAGATCTACACAAAAATCCTGCTCTAATTGAACTAATTCTCTAAAGAAATCATATATAAAATTAGCTAATTCAGGAGTATTATACTCAGGATATTGAGATAGAATATCTCTTACTAAAATCGTTTGGAAATAAGTATGTTGAGCTTCATCTCGCTGAATAAACTGAATAATAGTTCCTGTTCCAAACATTTTATTGTTACGATTCAAATGATAAAAAGGTGTGAAACCGTTGACGAAGCATAGGCCTTCTAAACCTGACATAGCAACTAAACCTTTGATAAAATCTTCAATACTTCTAGTTTCAAGGAATGTCTCGAACTTATCCATAATAAGACGATTTCTTTTAACTACAAAAGGATTTACTTTAGGTTTTTCAAATACTTCTAATGCTATATTTTTTGGAACTAATGATGAGATAGTATAAGTATAAGATTCATTATGAATAGTTTCCATCGCACCAATGAAGGCCATATTAGCTTTAATTGCTGAATCTCTAATAAAATCAGCAGCAATACTATCAAAAACAGTAGCAACAGAATCTAAACTAACTAAAACTCCAATGCCATCTTTATATAATTCTTGTTCATCATAGGACATTTCTGAAGTCCAATTTTGAATATCTTGTGACATACTAACTTCATCCGGTACCCAAAAATTCCCTCTCATTTCCTTAAGAATTTTATAATAGGCTTGATTATTAATATCATCCCAATATAAAACTCCACTAACATCGTCAAACATTCTTGGCGATGAATTTGGTAGGTGTTCATTTAAAATTCTGACTTGTCTTGTAAGTTCCATTATTTTTCCTCCGTATTTTAAAAAGAAGGAGCCGAAGCTCCCACAATTATGAACTGCACGCTAAACATGAATCTTCACGTTTCTGATCCCATGAGCGAGTGTAATAAGATGTTTTAATTCCTTTATCCCAAGTTTCAGTGTGTAAACGTAGGAAATTCACAGCTTTAATTCCTTGTGGAATATATAAATTATGTGATATAGCTTGATCTACCCAAGGCTGACGAGCAGCATTATGTTCGATAGTCCACATATGAGCAAGTTGTTTTTCGCCTTCGTAAGTCATTTTCATTGTTGGTTTATAGAAGAACCAAGTTTTAGGAGTAAGATTAGGTACAACTATTGGAAGTTGGAAATCTTTTTTACGTTCAAAATAAATTACATCAAAGATAGCATCAATACCAGGAGTTGAACCAGCAAGAACTGAAGTACCACCAGTTGGGGCAGGCGAACGCAAGTAACCATTTCTCATATATTTCATAGCTAAACCTTTTACTTCTTGCCATCTACTATCAAATAAATCTCGAGAATCAAACCATTCTCCAGTATTCCAAGCAGATCCTTCATATACTGGATATGAACCTTTTTCTTTACCAAGTAACGCTGATGCTTTAACAGTATATAACATAATTTCTTCTTCAAGAGCAGCAATATATTTAGTTGCAGTAAAGCTATCCCACATAATCTGTTCTGAAGCAAGCAATGCAGCAATACCTTGCTCACCAGCCCCGATAGCACGATATTTATTATTTGTGAATTGTGCTTGTGGTACAGGAACCTTACCAAGTGAAATTACATTATCTAAAGCTCGAACTTGAATATTAATTACTCTTTCTAATACATCGTCTCGAACTACATTGTTTAATACAAGTGAACTTAAATTACAAGTTACAAGATCTCCAATGTCTTTAGTGATAATTACTTTTCCTTCTTCCCAATCAATTACTTCTGTTTCAACATCTGATGGAGATTGATTCTGAGCAATTTCAGTACAAAGATTTGAAGAATAAATCATACCAGCATGAGCATTAGGATTCTCACGATTTACTGTATCACGGTAGAACATATAAGGAATACCTGTTTCCAACTGAGCTTTCATTACTTGTTTCATAAGTTCAATAGCAGGGATACGAGTTTTATCTAAGTCATTATTATCTACACATAAGTAGTAATGATATGTCCAAGCATGATCTTTAACATTTGGAACTTCTTTATGCTTTAATTTCTTTTTGTCATAGAAATCTTCTAAACTGAATCCCATAACTTGACGTACTTCATGAGGATCAAATAAGTAGAAATCGCCACGTTTGTTAACTTGTCTCATGAATTCATCTGGAATACATAAACCTGTGAAGACATTGTAAGCACGCTTATCTTTATCTCCTGTGTTTAATCGTAAGTCAATAAAAGTTTGAATATCTTTGTGCCACATATCAAGATAGATAGCAACTGCACCTTTACGTTGACCTAATTGATCTACTGAAATAGCAGTATTATCTAATTGTTTTACCCAGCCAATAATACCACTTGAAGCGCCTTTGAATCCTCGGATATTAGATCCTTTTGAACGTAATTTACCAAAGTAAATTCCAATTCCTGCACCAAATTTTGAGAATGTGGCAATATCAGTATTGTCATCATAGATACTTCTTAATGAATCGCTAGTTGTAAGTACGAAACAACTTGATAATCCACCTGTAACTCGTCCAGCATTAGTTAATGTAGGAGTAGCTAAAGTGATATACATATTGGAAACTCCCCAATATAATTCAATTGCTTTCTCAATACGATTTTCAGTTTCAGGCATCATTATATGAAGTGCAGCAATCATATTTCTTTCTTGAGGTAATTCATAAACTGAACCATCAAAATCTCGAACAGTATATCGACTTGTTAAGGTATGCAGTCCTGCAAAGTCAAATAAATCATCTCTTGAACTAACGATAGCATTTCCTGCTTGAACTAATTCTTCATATGAATATTCTTTTAGAATATCAGGAGTATACAGTTTCTTTTCTGTTAATGTTTTAATTAAACCATAAAAGTCACCATATCTTGAGGCTTTACAATTGTAGGTACGATTTTTTGAGGCACGCTTATATTGTTCTTGTAATAAAACAAATCGGGCAAACTTGTTGAAGCCAATATTTTTAATTGTCTCAGGAGTTACTAGCCCATCTTCATTTTTAATATCATTTGTAAGAACTAGTGCACTTTGAATAAGTATTTTACGAATTTCTTTAGCATCAACTTCATGTTGATTTGTAATTTGTCTTATTACTTTTAGGATATAATCCTTTTTTGTTTGTTCATTCACAACAATATTTGCAAATCCTCGCTCAATAAATCTTAATAGTCGAGCTTCATCAAATTCTAATTGTCGAGAACCTTTATCTTTTAAAACTACAGTCATTATAATAAAAGCTCCTTTTCATATATTTAGAGAGGGCGCAAACCCTCTCACATTTTAATTATTTAGTTGATACGGCACCTAAAACTTCGCCAACATTAGGTTCTTCATTAGATTCTTCAGGTAATTGAACAATATCAATTGCACGAAGTTCTTCTAAAATTACACTAACCGTTTCGGCTTGACCGGCGATAGCTTGAGTTAATAATTTACCTTGACCTAAATGTTTTTCTACAATTTCTGTAACTAAACTCATTTTACCTTGTTTATGAAGTGTAAGTGCAATAGTTTTAGCTTCAGCCATCATACCAACAAAATCCAATTCTTCTTCTACAACGAAATTATTTTCTCGTTCAGATTTTAGATTTTCTTTACCAAGTAATTCAATTGCTGCTGTCATAGCATCAATATAAGCTTTAGCATCAAGAGGTAATGCTTGTGGCATACCACCGAATCGAGATCCAGCCTGGAAGTTCATTGTTTCTCGAGTATAAAGTACTCGTCGTTCCGCTTTTGTTACAGGATCAACAGCAAGATAAGCGAATAGAATATTATCTACCATTTTAGATGCAAGTTCCATACCACGTTTTGGTACTGAAGGAATGTACTTGTCAAATTTATCATCAGTTCCAGGAATTTTTTCAGTTTTAATTGCTGAGTGTGAGATAAATGCAATCGAGTATCCTTCATTTTCAATAAGTTTCAAAGCATCAAACAGTAAATCAGTTAATTCAGCATGTCCTGCTCCCCAACCACCATTTGCTTCTTTAATATTGTCAACAGACCATTTATTTTTAACATATTTTTCAAGATAGCGATAAAGGTTATCAACAGTATCAATTACAACAACTTTAAATTTAGCCTTTACTGCTTTCTTTTTAAGTTCTTTGATGAACTTCATGAAATCAGACCAGTTACCAATATCTACACCGAATAAACCAGGAATAGCTTTTGTACCTTTTTCAGTACGAGCAAAGATAGCATCTTTACCATATAAATCATGAATAAATTTTGTTTTACCTGCTTTTGGTGGGCCATAAATCATTGTTGTATAAGATGAAATATCAGTACTAACTTTCTGTCCTTCTAAGTTCTCTAAATCCATTTTTTAATTCCTCCAATTGTTTTTCATTACAATAATATTATATACAGAAATTACAATTCTGTAAACAGAGTTGGGAAACTTTTTTCCTCTTTTTGTTTAACTCTAATTAATAATTCTTTGCCTAACTTTCTAGCTTTATCACTTCTATCACAGTTTACCATACCAGTTTCATAAGTAGAATCTTTTATATAAGCCCATTCACCATATACTTGGATCATAGGATAAAAACCACTATGAACATCAGTTTTTTCCTCATTTGTGAATGAATTATACCTAACTCTTACTTTTTCGCCAAATTTCATGAAATATCTCCTTTAGCATAAAATTCTCATTTTATATTAGAAATGCCTCCCCGAAGTGTTGTCTAGTCAACCTTCGTGGGAGACACATTTTGCAAAATCTTAATTTAGATGAAAAATGACAGTAAATCCTCAAAAACCACAACAGATTCATTTAATTCTTCACTATAGATAATAAATTGTCGTTTTCCGTTTTCAGACCTTACTTCTCTAACAACTTCAACAACTTCATCAATTTGGAACTCTTTTACTACGTCACTGCCTAATTCTTGCGTTTGGAATGACCAGTTTAATTTAGCTTTCGTTTCCATTAAATCACTCCTATTATTTAATAATTATTGTAAATGAAGGTCAACATTTGATAGCAACCCATCATAGACAACAGTTGATTCATTTAGTTCTTCACTATAGATAACAAACTGTTTATATCCATATTTTTGCTTTACTTCTTTTAAAATTTCAACCTCCATGCCTTTTTCAAATACTGATTCTTGAGCATAGATATCATCACTTACTTCTTTTACTGTAATCGTTTCTTTCATTATTGCTTTTAACATATTAAATCACTCCTATGATTTTGTCTATATCATCAATATGAACTGCTCTATCATCAAGATAAAAGTCACAGAATATTTTTCGCCCTTGTTCTCCACGTAAAGCATATGGATCTTCCGGGTTTTCATTAATATAATGATATGGAATATCATTTAAATCAAGAAACCACTTCGCCTTTTTTAATGCTAGTCCTGATCGAGCTGTCCAAATAATTACTAAATGTCCATTTTTTATTGCATCTTTCATAAGTTGAACAGTTTTAGGTTTAATTGCACCAATTTCTGGAAATGCTTCTTCTACAATAGTTCCATCAAAATCTATTCCTAATACTAATCTTTTATTCATACTATTTTCCTCCTATGTGGAAATCTGGGATATCTGCCAAGGTTTTACCTTCATACGGTTTAATTTCACCAGAATCAACTTTTGCTCGGAATTCTTGTACAAAGTTTGGATTATATCGAGCGATAATGGTAGGATAGTTTTCAATAGCAAACGTTCGGAACCAACCTGAGCAAAGTGTAGTAGAAATTCGTTTAACAGATTTGTGGTAACAATCAAAATAATCATTCCAACCTTCTGCTTGTGGGACAATATATCGCTCAAGTGCTATAGCCATTGCTTCTTCTTGAACACATTGAATTTGGTAATCGTATGGTAGAGCGAAGAATTTATCCTTCTCACACCAAGCTGAGTCAAAATTGCTTTTCATCATTTCATAAACGGGTCTTTCATGGTGTTTTACCATCTCATGAATATCATCATGGACAAAGTAATGATCTACGGCAAGCTTCGAACTAAAGAAATCTTCATTAGTTACGTTAAGTTTTGGAGTTTTAAACTTTTTATAGCGTTCCTTCGCTTCATTGTTACGAAGTTCGAAGTACTCCTTCATTCTGTCAATTAAATTAAAATCACCTAAACATTCCTTTAAGAAATGGTAATCTGAAATATTTTTCTCCCAATGAACAGGATAAACAATATGAGATTTTTTAGTTAATAGCTGATATTTTGGTGATAAAACATTATATAGATCACCAAGAACGTCAGTTGAAAATAAATATGTTACACAATAGAGATTATCAAGTAAGAATTTAGAAGATGTTCCATCGAATCCCAGCTCTATTTCGTATTGAATTTTTCTACCATCTTTAATAATGATAGCTTTATATTTATTTTCACCTTTAGGAACTAAAGATTTAATAAATTTATCATACCTTTCAGTCCATTTGTAAAAATCTTCAGGAGACATTATTACATCAAAATCTGCTTTTTCTAAACGTTCCTGAGATATTCCTAAGTGAGCTAGTGCTTGAGATCCTATCATAATCATCTTCTATTTTCCCCCTAATAATTTAATTTATTAATCCCAAGAATTTACTTCTTCATCCTCGTCTTCATAGTCAGATTCATCATAATAACTACTTGAATCATCACAGCAATCAGGTTCAGCGTGTCGGTCAATAATTACATCAAGATCTAATTTAATCGGAACTCCATTTTCTTTAGCATACTGTTCAATCTTCTCAAAATCATCAATTACACGATTTTCCATTTCAGAGTAAGTAAGGTGGTCATTTTCAGAACAAAAACTTTCAATTTCTGCAACCTTTTCTGCTACATATTTAAAGTGATTTTCCATTATTTTTTCTCCTTTTTACGGTATTTGAGAACTAGTGCAGTAACAATAATTGCAAGTCCCAAGTTAAATGCTTCAGTAACCATATATCCCCAAGTACCAAACTGTAAATATACAACGATAGCATTAGTTAACAACATAGCAAGTGCTAAATCTAATATTAACCAAAAACGAAGATCCATTCCTGATACATCTTTAGTCCGTAATGTTGTCATAATTTGTGGAATATAACAGAATGCAAGTACAATTCCTGCAAGTGATGGTAATAAATTTAATAAAAAGTTAGTCATTAGATTTTTCCTCCGATTTGTTTTTGAGTTAGTAATTGTTTTTTATATTTAACCATTTCATCAGCTAGTTCATTGACGGAATGAGTAACAGTTCCACGTAGATTAACCAATCCTTTTGTATATAAGTTAATGTAAAAGCGATTATCACCTTCACCATCACGTCTAATATCAGTATATAATCCGAATATTCGTTTTGCTCTTGGTGAAGCACATAGACGTTCTTCGGATCTTGCTAAACCGCTAAAGTATCCAATTTCTGCACTTACTCCTGAGTCAATTTCCACACCATCAAGACAAGCAACAAGAATGTCAGAATCTTCAAGATGTTTATTATCACCATTGGCAATATCCATATCTGTAACATTAGAAGCATTTCCCGAAGTTTTATCATTTATTTCTCCATTTTCTTGTGGGATATATACATCAAAACCTAAAGATCGTAGTCTATAACCGATTTTTTTAGTATATTCAAATGTAGCTTCATTGAAAAAATTTGTAGCAAGATAAACTTTTAACATATTTACCGTCCTTTTATAGAAAACCAAGGATATGGGAGTTGTTATTATCATATCCTTGGAATTATTATTTATTATTTAGTTTGTACTAAAGGAGTAGCACCTTGAATTGTAACCCAACCATGTTTTTGTCGAGCATCAAGTTCCATTTTCTTCAATACATTTTCAGTTAATGAAACATTCATTAATTTATTAGCTTCAGCTTGTGCTTTAGATTTAACAAGTACAGATTCAGCTTCACCACGTGCTTTTTCTATTTGAGCATCAGCAACACCAGTAGCTTCAATCTTTTGCTTTTTAGCAGTTTCTGTTGCAATTTGTTTATCAAGAATTAATTGTTCTAATACTTGTGCAGCTTTAACACGTTGGTCAATAGCAGCTTGTGTAGCTTTATCAACTTTTGGATTACCAAGTGTAACATCAGTAATGATAAATCCTAGTGGAGCAGAACTCTCACGCATAGCTTCAGTTACTTTAGATGATGCTTCAGTAGTTTTTGTACCAAAGATTTCTAATACACTGTATTGAGAGATTGTTGAACGTGAAGCTTTAAATAATTTTTGGTATAGATATCCTTCTTGAATTTGCTCAATATCTTGTGAACCTAATTCTTTAAAGATTTCTAATACTTTTGCTTTGTCAACTTTCATTTCATATCGAGCAGGCATTGTAATTTTTTTTACCATCAGTAGTTGTTACACTAACATCGGTTTTAACAATTGCAATACGAGTTGGATATTCTTGCGTTTTCTCGAACAGTCCAATTAAATGCCAACCTGGATTCAATACTTCGGTTGCTCCACCTGATGGTGAATATACAACTGATACTTGACCTTCAGGAACACGCTCTGTGAATGTGAATAACCCGATAATTAACAATACTACTCCGAATACTAGTGAAACTAACCCTACAAATGCTTTATTACTCATTTTATTGTTTCCTCCGTTTTTTCTTCTATTTTTTTATTATCATCTATATCAAGCGATTTATTAAATCGTTTAGCTTCTGCTTTTCCAAACTTTTTAAAATACTTAACTAATGGAATAAATAAATAAGTTATAAGTATTGTTAAAATAATTAAAGATAATAGTAATCTAATCAATTTGTTTTCTCCTCATAGTGAAGATATTGCCGTATTAGAACGGCAAATCATCATCTGAAATTTCAATTGGTCCACCGGTTTGTGGTACAGCGAATGGATCACTACCAAAAGTATTTCCGCTAGCAGCAGGTGGTGTGGCAGGTACAGCATTTTTAATTTCCTGTACTTTTAAAGCGTGAATTTGTTTAGCGAATTTAATATCTTCTTCACTCATAGCACGGTCATCAAAGTATGGTGGGAATCCGCCAATAACTCGTAACTCACGAATATAATTTTTAATTGGGCCATTACTTAGATCAACTTGTACGCCGAAACCATCTTCACCAGCAAAAGGATCTTCAGGAGGTTCTTCTTCAGATAATTCTACATAATTGTTCAAAGCGAATGTTAGTTTACCAGTAAGATCATTTTCATAGTGTTCAGTAATTACATCAGCAAGATCTACACCGACAACAATATCGTGAATCATATGGACTCCACCAGAGTAATCCGTAGTGAAAGCTTCAATTGAATATTCTCCAGTTTCAATACCGTCTTTGTCAGTTTTTGGACGAGTATTAATAACTACAAGTTCCATTTGAGCAACAGCAGAATCATTAGCAAGTGTTGGATCTTTAGCAAGTGCATCAGCATCTACACGATTAACGAATGCTCCACGGTTATTGTTAAACTCACGAAGCTTTCCATCAGCAGGTACGTATATATTTTCACTAACATTACCAACGACACTCACACGATCTGCTAAATCTTTACCAACAACATCAATTGCTTTAAGGTCGTTTTTAAGTGTTACATAACCTTTGTAAGTTTTTGCAGTGTGTTTAGCAAACAATTTAACTTCATGTTCATGAGCACGGTTGTTAACCTTGTCTTCTACAAGAACTGTAATACTACCCATAATTTGCATAACTGATGGATCTTTTTTGTTCGGTTTAATGTCAAGATCTACCGATTTTACTGTACCAACGATTCGTAGATTATTCTGTAATTCGCGTAGCTTTTTTTGTTCTGTCATTTTTTAATGACCTCCATGTTGTTTTTTTTATTACATTATTATTATATATAGAAGTAATCAATTGGTAAACCATAATTAATTATTTTTTCTACATTTATTTACTATAAACGGAGTTACCAGCTTTAACATTACCTTTAATCTTTTGAGCATGAACTGAGTTTCCAGCATCAACATCTCCTCCAACATCTTTACAATGTACAGAATTACGAGCTTCAACTGAACCTAGTACAGATCCCTTAACTTCTACGCTACCATCAGATTTGAGATTATTTACATCTCCATGAATTTCAACAGTCAGATTAGGATTTCCACTTGTATGAATTACTTTACCATCTGCCATTATTTGACCGTTATTAATAATAATAGAACTACCGCTTGTGAAATTGAAAGATCTTCCACCAATAATAACTTGATTCATCTTTTTTCCTCCTAATTATTTTTTTAATTACATAACAATTATATACACTTTAGGCAAAACTGTTTACCAAAATATTTTCTATTTGTTTAATTATTTTAAAATTATCAGTTAACTTTATTTCTACATTGTTAAAGATAATAGTATTTTTATCCTTATAGAAGACATAAAATACTTGTGGTCCGAACTCTTCAGTAAATCGTTTATGGAACTGTAACTCGCTCCCATTATCATAATTTTTGAATGATACTGGTTTAATTTGTATACTTAAACGGTCAAGGCCTGCAAGTTCAACGATTCCGTCAACTTTATATAGAATATCTACTTCTTTTTCTGTTTTAATACAGGTTATATAAGGTGCTAAGTTATTAAATGTATTTAAAATCTTATTTTCTATCCACATTCCATTGTAAATATTGCCCATTCTAACTACTAAACATGCTCTAACTTGATGTGAGTTTGTTAGTAAACCTTTATTATTAGACTCTTCAACCATTTTTACTATATGGCTTTCAATGAGGAATGATTTATTTTTTACATGAAAATCATAAAAGTCAGTGAAGTTATTAAAATCTTTGGCACTTTCCAATAATGTCTCATAGGTAAATATTTTTGTAATATGCCACTTTAATACTGACTCATTAAATTTCCAATAGAACCCTTGTACTTCTCTTTTTAAATTTTCGTATACTGTCTGATTTACTTTCATAATATCCTCCTAATAAAATAGACAGGGAATTAACCCTGTCCGGCAATCTTACAAATTCTTTTAACTAACATGTCAATATTTTTAGAAACATTTTGTTTTGAAATATTTAGTTCAGCACCAATTTCTGTTGGGCCTTTA
>Ga0079039_1043337_pt1 | contig 11371 bp, 11 predicted proteins | sample Mud3Dept4metaT_FD_168610 | JGI IMG/M metagenome (GOLD analysis project Ga0079039, IMG submission 168610) | Metatranscriptome of freshwater wetland microbial communities from Ohio, USA, analyzing the effect of biotic and abiotic controls - Mud... | ecosystem: Environmental > Aquatic > Freshwater...
AGTTACTGCAGTAACCTCTAAAGGCTCTTCAGTAGTACTTCCTTCTTCAAAAGTAACAGGTGCTACAGGTGCAACAGGATTCTCATCAACAGGAGTTACCTCTTGAGTTGTAAGATTATCTTTTTCCACTGTTTCATCTCCTTTCTCTTTAATAGCAGAGAAGTGATAATTAAATTCAGTTAACATATCGCTCAGTTCAATCTTCAATTTATCTGCAACAGAGAATTTTTCGATTGTAGAACTAATCATTGCAGGGGTAACGCCTTCACCTAAGATGCATAATCCATCGAATTTGGCTTCTGTAAATACAAATAGCCCTTGCTCATTGGTGTAGCCTTTAACGCTTGAATGTTGTAACTCCATGGATTGTGATTTGAAACCACCATCTCGGTCAAAGATTTTCTCAACCTCTGCGAACTTTTTCCATAGGAGACCTTCGCACACTAAATACTCGCGTTCAACCCCATCGCTTCCATAACGTAGTTCAAAATGAGCGTTGTGGTCTACAGGAATCATGCCGAAAGCATGTCCCATATATCTGATTTTAAATTTACCATCCTCTACCACAAGCTTCTCTTCGTGACCTTTGAAGTCAACATTGCCTTCACTGTCGATAGCTAAGTACCCAAGTATAGGGACGTTAACTAGTGATGGAATCATAGACTCTAAGACTTCCTTAGATAAGATTGCGCCATTTCTATTCTCGCCTTCATGAGCGATGAATATTTTAACTCTCGTAAACCTATCGTCTAGAACACTTGATGAATAATTCATTTGTTCAAAGGAGATAGGAAAACTTAAGTTAGGACTTTGTGCTGTTTTCACATTTGTCACCTCCTTCCACTATTTAGAATCTTTGATTCGAACTGTAGTGTCAGTAGGGTCATCTGATTTTGGTGCGCCTGCCTTACCTTCATCTTGTGGGTCTCCACTAAGAGTATTGGATGTTTGCTTAGCTACCATAAAGTCGTCAATTACTAATACTCGTTGCTCGAACACAAGCATGTTAGCCACTTCTAGAGGAGTCATGCCAGTGTAGGCAAGGTACTCTAATCGAGAGCCACCGAAAGTCAATTGGTCTTTGGCTGTTTTAATAGCTTCGTCCTTGCTGAAGTAAGAGATAGATGGTAACTTAATTTTCCATATCAATTTCTTACTAGCTTTCTTCATTTCGTAATTGTAGTAATTTGTATACAAAGGTAGTAAGAAGCTATAAAGCCATTGCTCATCAACTTTGATTGAGCGCTCTAACGCTTGAGAACTTGAGTTGTCATCAGCGAATAGCTGACCACTAACCCCTGCACCTTTGTATAGTTGGTCAGAAGTCTTGTCTAGCAATGCGAACTTTCCATCTTTACCAGTACCATTTAGAGTGATACCTTTTGTTTCGAATGGATTTGTTATTGCAACAGAGCCATCGGGCAAGGTGCGTTTGAGCGCATTGTGATATTCAAGAACAACTGGAAGTTCCATTAGGGGTCTTCCCTTTTCGTCAGTCTCAATTTTAGAATGAACGATTTTAGTGTTGTCTAAATTAGAAGTACTTTCCATTTGGTCTTTAGCATTTTCCATTTTAATAGCATCTATTAAAGAGTTAGCTAGAGGTGGTAATGCGACTCCTCCTTGTGAGAGGATTTCTGTGTCTATGGTGAAAGCTACACCTTTGTCAGATACTTGATACCATTTACCTTCAACTAACTTATCCGTTGCGCCATTCTTGTAAGAAGTGTAAGCAGTTTGGAATTCTTTAGGGAAAGTAAGCATTGATGTATCTGATAGCTTAGTGACATCGAATTGGAATCTGAAGACTCCATCTTCTACATAAGAAACTCTACATAAACTTAGTGGAATCTCTTGGTAAGCCACGCTTTTAGAATCTTCGATTTTGTACTGGTAAGTAACACCTTTTGAGAACAACTTTTCAGTGAAGATAGGAAGGTTGAATTTGGGGTTCAATCTATCTAAGAAGATAGCTGATTGTGCAAATGGGATTTGAAGTTCCTGTGGACTTTCAGTAAAGGCAATTGGATTCTCTAGTACTGGATAAATCAAGAGGTCAAAAGTCAAGATTGAACTTAAGTATTTGATAATACGCTTGTATTCACCATTTACTTGTTTCATGGCTACCGATAAGCCTGCTACTTGTTGAGCATTCTTAGAAGGGTCTTGAAGCATTGCTTTTAGACGTGCCTCGTTAATCCCTTTGATATTTGAACTTCCTGCTGTACCACTCACCGTTGCTGATGCTGATGCAAAGTGTCTATACTGCATGGTTTGTTCTCCATTGCTGTTGCTGTTACGATTGCGATTTGTATTCTTTCTAGTCACTACTGTATTTCACCGCCTTTAGAATAAACAGAATTGCAACATCTCATCATTACGCATGTTTGCGCGAAGGATGTCTTGTTCTAGTAATGTAGCTACATAATTCCCATATCCAATACTGGAGTATCTATCTTTGGTAGTTGTACCTACTTCTTCGATTTTGATATATCCACCTTGGACTCTGTAGACTAGGTTTACTAGTTCGTTAGTCAATGCTGTAGCTTGCATGTAAGGTCTTAATAGATAGACTTTTTCTTCTTCAGTCTTCTTAAGGTAGCCTTTTGTTTCAATCAAATCTTCTTTAGCTTCAATATCATTGATAAGAAGTCTGATTTTCTTTTTCTCAAATGCACTTCTTAATCCTGTAGCGACCTTATGGTTCAACTCGGGATGTGCCTTGATAGAGTAGATTAAAGGAATGGCGTTTTTGTCCATTTTTCTTTCATCCATCATTTCATCATTCAATACTGTCCAAGCAGGATATTCGACATCTCTGTTCTTGTCGTAAAGAATCTTAGTAGCATTATCAAACACTGCAATACCATTACCCATAGTATCCATAGCAACGTAGTCACCCTCGAAATCATAATAAAGTTGCTTCAAGCGTATAGCCTGCAACTCCGAGTGCTGTCCTGCCATCGATTCTTGGTACACAACATCACGTCTGTACTCTTCGCCCTGTGGCATGAGTCTAATTAAAGTGAATGCTGTTGTATCGTTTTTCAGTGTTTTGTTAGAACCCATAAGGGCAATATCCATAGAGACAATTCTTATCTCTCCTGCTTGTTTCGGCATGTTAGAAAGCTTCTTGCGCTTATCCTTATTCTCTACAAATTCTCTGTCTGTAGGAGGATAGAATGCTTTCGGTAGGGTACGACATTTTTGTATGTCATCTAGTTTGAAGTAGGCATTTTCATTTTCGCCTACGAACAGTGCTTCGAATTCCATGTCCCATGACATTTGGTCAAAGTCATCTGCTGTTCTCTGTTGTTCAACACGCTTCATAGATAGTAGCTTGTGATATACAGAGAGTTGCCAAGGTAGTACTGCAACGAAAGAATCTTTACCATCTGTCATTGCAGTTAGGTAAGATTTGAATGAATCCCATATCCAGTGATTTTTGTACCACGCGGAACTGATAAAAATCTCCTTGTTCTCTTCGCCCAAGTGTGAATACTTTGGATTCTGAAGATATGGAGGAGTTCTATTAAGGTTAAGGAAGGGCTTGAGGACTGTATCAATAGTATTTTTGGAAATAAGTCTAAACTCATCCACTATTAGTATATTCGCCCTGTATCCCCTAGCATTGTCAGAAGATGGAACTGCTGTAATTTTACTTCCATTTCTGAAAGCAATATAAGTCTCGTTTGCACCTGTCTTAAACTCACTGATTTCCCTCGCAACATTAGGCGAGTTATTCTTAAGTGAGAATATCTTCTCGGTTATAATTAGACGAGCCTGTCCTTTTGTACCCGAAGCTAAAACTATAAGGGTATTAGGGTACAGTATGGCTCTAATTACGCAATAGATTGCGATGAGGTAGGATTTTCCTTGCCCACGCGCGGCTATATACATGAAGAAATTGTACTTGTTCATCGCCCACAGGAGAAGAATTTGGTAAAGGAACAAATTAACCCCCAAGTAATCCTTTGCGAATCTATGAGGGTTTGACCTGTAGAATGAAGTCCAAGTTTTAAAGCCTTCTCTCAGTTTACTTTGAGGAATAGCGCTCTTTTTTTTAGCCATCAGATTTCACCTTCAAGCTTCTTGATGTCTTCATCTTTAATCTTTCCAAGTATTCTCTGCATCTGAACAACGAAGAACCTCTCGATGTAATCACGAATGAACTTAGGTTCAAAGCGTAACTCTTCGAGAATTGGCTCAGTGTCTTCTATTAACTTAGTCCACTCTGACCAACTAGCTATTGCTCCATCTTGTGAAGCAGACTTGATTTGTACAGGTTTGATGTTGGCATCATTCATTTGAGAGGATAGCGTTTTCATCATTTTCTCGTACTTATTATGGTCTCCTTCTTCAAGAGCCTTGTTTCCCATCCATTGAGTACGAGCCATGTTTTTACATAGTCGCTCTTGTATGGTAGTGTCAGCCTCAAATCCACCGAGTGTCTCAAACTCTTCTTCTAAGAAGATATAGTCTTCAATCTCTAGGTTTCTACCCCATCGTTTAATGATTGTGTCTGTTACAACAAAGTCATCGTAATCCATGAGTTCAGCCTTACTTGTTTTTCCAGTGATATCGTCACTGTCTCTGAATCTAAGTTCTTTATTTTGCTTTAGTGAGTTTAGATTTTTTAGATATGTGCCTATGGTCTCGTTCTGAGCCTCATTAGCCATCTTCCAAAATTCCCTTAAGTAAGGGATATCCATCGTGCGAAGGAAACCATAAAGTGTATCCATGTTGTCTAGGTCTACATTCTCTTTCACACATCTCTTGCAAAATCCAAATCGTTCGTGAATTAATGAGTTTCGATGAGAGTAAAAGCTTGACACCGCATAATCATTACCACATTTCAAACAGGTTTTTTTCTCCGATGCAACCTTAACCATCTCATCGCTCCTTTCAAAACACGAACAAAAAGAAGAGGACTTATCCCCTTCTCTTAAAAGTGTTCTATAATTTCTACTAGAGACTTGTAAACGTCACCTAGCGTAAGTTCGATTGTCTTATAACTATCGCATTCATAAATCAAATGATTCTTAATATGAAGTGGAAGATAGTGTGGAAGAATTAATATGTCAGTTTCATGATGCTTAAGAATACCTTCTCCATCAGTGATTGACTCAGCGAAGAACGCTGTGTGTCTATCTACTATAGAAGTAACGATAGTGTACTCTCCTTCTGTATCGATAGAAACTTCACTATATAACTCTGTATTGATGTCTTTTAAAAATTCAAGCGTATCTGCTCTGTCTAATACAACAGTGATATCTGAGCGATTCTCACCGAAGTGATGACCACCTATTAGGCTAGAAATGTCTTTTAGAGTTAGTGCTTGCGACTGAATAGATAATTGATATCTAAGCATTACTTATCACACTCTCTTAATCTTGCGATTGACGATACGATGTGTTTCTGAATCTCTACATAACTTTTAAGGTCAAGAATTGCCTTAACATCCAAGTTAGTATAGGTTTTAATTTTGTCTATTTTACCTTGAATAAATTCAAAGTTCTCTAATAATCTACGTTCCATTTATACTTCACTCTCTCTCTCATTTCAAATACAAATGTAAATCCACAGTGCGTTAGGCTATGTGGAGTAATTGAATACTCCACGTCAAGCGAAATGACGAGTGCAACTAAAGTTAATAACACTAACACAAAAGGAGGCAATGGAGGTGCGTACCACACACCCTAACGCACTGAAGAAATCTAATTTGTTTCGCATTTAGGGTAGCGAATAACCACTAGGAGAACCGCGAGGGAATTGAACCCCCTATCCACAGCTTAGAGGCTGTTGCTGACCATTAGCACACGGAGCAAGGGTCGTCTGCTGATTGTGGAATTGAACCACAGCATGAGAGGTGACTCATCACATCAAGACTATCAGCCATAATAAAATTGGTGGGAAAGGTAGGATTCGAACCTACGAACTCCGAAGAGATGAGAGTTACAATCTCACAGCTTTAGCCAAACTTGCATACTTGCCCATTGGACAACAGGGTTATAACCTTTAAGTCGCCTGCTGAGTGTCTGAAGGATAAAAGTCTATCAGTCACTATACTTTTCGAATTGTGTCGCCACAATCCTTAACCTATCGCCATTGACATGTGTATGCGATAGTAGGTCATTGATTAGAACGCACTGCAGAGAAATTCTGAGTGGTCAGTGTTACGCCCCCAAAAGGACTCGAACCCTTAATGTGGGAATAGAAATCCCATGTGATATCCAGTTTCACTATAGGGGCAATATGTACGGTGACCAAGGTAGGACTCGAACCTACGACTTTCCATCTAATGGGTACTCTAACCAACTGAGTTACTCGGTCAAAAGGGACTCTAGAATCCCTAGTTGTCATGGTGGGAGTCGAACCCACAAAAACGCATCAACTGCTGACTTTACCAATTTGTCCACACGACTTATGCTGAAAGTAGGACTCGAACCTACGACCTCTTGCTTACAAGGCAAGTACTCTACCAACTGAGTTATTCCAGCGAATCTCCCTAGCGCTCGTAAGCACTAGGGCTGTTCTTATTATTTTGCTAAGTAAACATTAATAGAATAAGCCATCATGTTATGACCTGCAGGTGTCCAGTGCGTACCAGTTGAATCGATAAGACCACTATTAGCCAATTCGATATCTCCTGCACCACCACCACCGCCTGCTTTAGCCCATGCGTTAGCGTAATGGTCTACCAAGTAAACTTTCTTAGCTGTTCCACGTTCTCCTGCAACCTTACGAATAATATCGTTATAGCCATTTGCCCAAGTTCGAACACTACCTTTTAATCTATATTGTTCAACAATCTCGGGAGCAGTTCGAGCGTAGAAAGTTGTTACATGAATAGGTGCTTCAGTCATTAATAGGACTTTGATACCTCTTGCAACTAATGAATCAACCATTGCGTTCAATGTGTTTTCGAAAGTTACCTTAGATACTGCAGGAACGCCACTTGCATTCAAACTCATGTCTACCATTCCAAACATAATAGATACAGAAGTAGGATTCTTGTCTAATACCATAGATTTGAATCGTGAACCACTTGTACCATAAGCATTAGAGATGTTATATCCTCTTTGTACGTCTGTTACGTTAGTCATACCAGTTAAGACTGACCATCGCTTAGCTAAGTCATTAGGATAAAGAGTATAAAAGTTTGAACCTTCTGTGTTACTGTTACCAAATCCAATAAATCCTGTCATGTAAAAACTCCTTTAATTTCTCTGTATTTGTTAAAAGGTTTAGCACTCGTAAGCACTGAACCTTAGTTAACCTTATTTAAGTTAATTATATTGTTAGAGTTATTCTTCGATAAATTGTTTGATTTTGTTTTTAAACTTAGTAGCTTGGTCTTTCTTAGCAGTTAATTCGTTAAGTTCTTCCAAGGCTTTTTCAAGTTGTTTACGTTTAGTTTCTTCAACTTTTGCAAATTGTACTTCAGCTAATTCAGCTTCTTCAATTGCTGATGCAAATTGATATTGTGCTGAGTCAATCCATCGTTGTGCCTTTGCAATGTCGTTCTTATGACCCTTGATAAGTTTACCAAGTAGTACCTTTAATAGTTTTTTCATCTTTACTGCTCACACTCTCTCTCATAGATAAGGTTTTTGGCGGTTCTAACGAGATTCGAACTCGTGATACCTCCGTGACAGGGAGGCGTGATAACCACTTCACTATAGAACCAAATTTAAAAGGCTCAGATTAGGGGTCTGAGCCAAGGAGGTAGGAGGTTCTCGCGTTTTGGTTTAGTTTTTGGTGGTCATATGACCATGATATGGCTGTGGTGGCAAGGCTCGAACTTGCGACTTTCTGATTAACAGTCAGATACTCTACCAACTGAGTTACACCACAAAGGAGGTGCAGGGAGTGCCGATTCTCCCTGCAAGGTAATTACTTATGAGACTGGTGTACACCATCAGATAAAGTAACATATTTTAATCACACGAAAGTAAAACTAGGAGGAGGTCGCTGTCAGATTCAAACTGACATCTCTACCGCGCAGTAACGCATTCTATTATGCTACGCGACCAAGAAAAGAGCCAAGTAATTAAACATGGCTCTCTTTATAATAGGAAGAAACTTCGTTCAACCTTCTGTTGTAATTAGAATTTGCGAAGACCTTTTGCAAGCTTAGCAGATGATTTACGATGTGCTTCAACAGTTACGTCAGCACCAGTTTTTGGATTTTTAGCTTCACGTTTTTCAACAGCTTTAGAAGTGAAATCAACGAAACCTTTAAGTTTAATATCTTCTCCACGCTCTAATGCGCCTTTTGTTACTGCTTCAAATGAATCCATGAATGCCTTAACAGTGTTTTGTGAAACCTCGATTGCATGAACCTCTTTCAGTTCTGCTTGAATTGCTTTTTTTACGTCATGAGTTAACATTGTCATGTTATCATTACTCCCTTTCTCTCTCACATTTATTTAATAAAATGCTTGTTATATTAGTTTTTTTTGTATCGAAGATAGGAGTTGAACCTATATGCCATAATCCTTATTGGGGAAACGCTTTGCTTAAGCTACTTCGATATAATAGGAGGAGTACGATGGTAGGATTCGAACCTACGACTGTTCGTTGAACTCGAAAGACAACTACTGAACCAACACCCTGTTGGTCACTCTACCTCTGAGTTACATCGTACATAGATAAAAACCCAAGTGGGAGGAATCACTTGGGTTTTTGAGTTTGTTTGGGGAAACAACACTACGAGGAATTTCATCATTATGTTTTGTATAAGGTTTTGCAATGGTTTTGCTTAACCCCTACAATCTATATAGTATCTAGTGGACTAAAAGTAAGACAAAAAGTTATGAAAAACTTAATCTTTTAACCTCGTACTATTTTTAGGTTATTTCTAATGCGTTCTCGCTGTTGTTCTATCTGTTTTTCGTAGGTCTTTACGACCTTCTTAGCAATGCGTTCTTCCATCTTCTTAATACTCTGCTTAGAGATATCAAGTTCATCTGCAAGTTCGAATTGTCGCAATCCTTCTCTATATAGGTTCACTACTTCTTGCTCTCTTTTAGATAGATTAGATTTGTCAATCAAGCAATTAAGGTCGTAAACAAGGATACCAAAGTCTTCCATTAGATTGCCTTGACTCAAGGACTGGATTAGCGCTTTAACTTCCTTCTCTTCCATAAAGTCAAAGTCTTCCAGTTTGTTAGATGCACCTTCGTCCTTCAATACGTTCTTGAATCGAATCGGACGTTTGATAGCTTCTTTAATTAGTATCTGATTATCAGACATCGTGCTTGCCCATTTGTTAACGTAGTTCTCAACGTTTCTTCTAATAGACTTTAGCTTAGCCAAGTCCTTTTCATCTTCTATAGAAGGAATGACACTGTCTATATACTTCTCAGTCTGTTTAATGAAGTGTTCAGTCTTAATGGTATCAATACCATCTTGAAGAGTTTTAATCTCGACAATCTCCTTAAGGTCTTTGGCGAATAATCTCTGATTTGTATCCTTCTTGTAGTTCTTATCATCATGAGAGAAGAACATATCAATGACTTCAGTGCCTTCTTCCATTCCTGCCTCAAGTGTGGATATGTTGACGTTGGTAGACTCCTTATACTGCTTAAACTCGCGCTCAGACTTCCAAAATCTATACTTGACCTTTCTGTTGGTCACGATGTCTTTGGCGTTTAGAAGGTACGTTCCGAGTCCCTCAATGGTCTTACATACCGCATCTTGCTCGGCAGTATATCCTGTCTGTGCAGGACTGAAATCGTAGTACTCCGCAAAATATGTTGTCATGAATTTATGTAGGTTACCTTCTTCATCATTAAGTAATCCTAGTACCAACTCCAGTCGGTCATCATACTTCTTTAAGGAAGCATCGTATTTTTGGAAATCAGATAATCGTTTATCGGCTATTGAACTACTAAAGTATTTCACTGTGATTGCTCCCCATTCTTATATTTTTTCTTTTTTCTCTTAACTGGTATTACTTTCGTTCTTTCAAAATCGTCATACATCGTGTCTAATTCGCCACTCATATACATTTCATTCATTTCATCTATATTGTAGTTTCCTAGTTCAACTTCTAACGGTGTGTAAGTTCCCATGCCTTTCATAATTACCTTCATTCTCCCTTTGTTCTTTAATGGTTTTGCTTAGCGTAATTTAATTATAGCAACAACTTGAATATAATGCAATGGTTTTGTTTATAGTTGTTTTATTGAAGGGTCTAAAACTTAGACTCTTCAATAACATTATTCTTTTTCAATACATTAATGTAGTTATTGTAATCTTCGTCAGCGATGTTCAACTTCTCGTGAAACTCTTCTTTCCATTGCCCATTGCGGAATGTGAACTTTAGTTTATTTTTGTTTCTAATGAATTCTTCTGTACTTCTATAAGCGAATACCTTCTCGTACACTTCAGCAGTCTTTGTTTCAAGGTAGCTATTTAATGAATCAAACATTATCTTGCTTGGATAATTTCTTTCACTAATACAGTTCATATAGAAGTTATAGTTGATATTATATATGCTACAAAGTTCTTTCTTAGTCAAGTTTTCTACAGAACGTTTTATTTCGGCTTTCTTAATGATGTCTCTAAGTAATAATTGGTGTTCTTGTGTCTGAGTTTCTTTGAATTCCATGTGTGTGTAAGCCTCCGTTGTTGTGTTTGTGTTTTTACTATAACACTGTGTTAGATATTAAGTCAATAGTCAATTGCTCTCAGCAAAGCGTTTGACCAGTTCTCTGTGTTCCCAACGCCCATATACGTTCTTGGTTTTATCCGTTGCCTTACGCATTGATATATAGTATATCAGTTTGTTCTCCATCAAGACTTGAATGTACTTGCTAATCGTCTTTCTATTTATCCCTGTTTCCCTTTCCATCTCGTCAATATTCGGCAGAGTATATCTATCGCTACTAACTGAGTCGTACATCCTAGATATAATGTTAAAGTACACCGTGAATACTTTCATCTTATTCTTTTCTTCCATCATAATGAACTTATAGAAGTCCTCATGATAAATCTTGCTGAAGAATCCATCTTCGAAAGGATTGTCTGTAACATTGAAGAAGTATGTATCTGAGTACTTTACCTCTAATACTTCATTCTTACATTGGATGTCTGAAAACATCTTTATAATATCGCCATTGATTAGCTTCTCAATCGATTCTTTTATTCCCTGCTTATTCTTCGAGTTGATAACGAATCCTAATACACTCAATATAGAATCAACACTTGCTATCGATATGTCACCATACCTTTGATGAGAGAATCCTTTTAATAGAAGATACACGAACTGGTCTCGAACATCATACTCTTGATTAGTCATGAAATCCTTGTACATCATTATGAAGGGTCTCTCTACTGCTTCTTCTTTCTTTTTCTTCTGAAC
>Ga0079039_1188696_pt1 | contig 11077 bp, 12 predicted proteins | sample Mud3Dept4metaT_FD_168610 | JGI IMG/M metagenome (GOLD analysis project Ga0079039, IMG submission 168610) | Metatranscriptome of freshwater wetland microbial communities from Ohio, USA, analyzing the effect of biotic and abiotic controls - Mud... | ecosystem: Environmental > Aquatic > Freshwater...
ACTTCTGAATAAGTGAGGATGTACTGACTTCCCACCTATAATTTTACTGAAATCTTCACACCATAGATTGAATGTGTTTGCAGATACTTGTTTATATCCTTCTTTAGTATTACTAACGAATAAATACTCACTGTTATCCTGCTTTGCTTTTACAGCTCTCTCATTCATCCATCTTTTAATCGCATCCATAGTTCGAATATCGAAGGTGAACTTTCTTACCTTACCTTCTTTACCTCTACCTTTAGCACGAATGTTATGAGTGACATAGAAACTCTTTTCAGATTCTTTCTTAGTCTCTTTATCTTTAACTATAACTTTCTTCAATTCATATTCTGCAACTTCTGCTAGAACTTGTCTGGCTTCTTCTCTTCTACAACCTGTAGAATATGTAAACCATAGATAAGCCAATTTCTGCCAATCTTTTCTCTTCGTTAGTTCGTCAGATATCATTTGCATTTCATCAACAGTTAAAGGTATTTTCTCTTTAACATTTGATTTAGGAATGTTAGGAATAGCCTTTGTAAAGATATTTCTAAAACCTTCATATTCTTTTTCTTCTCCATAATATAATTCTATGTAATTACATAAAGACGATACTGTAGAACGTTTGAACTTTACTGCACTAGGACTAAGACCTTTCTTACTAAGCCAATTCTGATACTTTAAAGCATCTCTAGCTTTCAGTTTAGTTATCTTTTGCTTACCTTTAGGCATACAATATTCATGTACCCAAAAAGCAAATATTCTCAATCCAGAACGGTACTGTTTCAAAGTTGATAAAGATAGATGCTGTTGTTGGTCAAGGTATTCATCAATGAAAAACTTATTCTCTTCATCAACTTCGTTATCCCAAAACTCATCTGTTACCTCTTCAATTTTTTTATGTGCCATTTAATCTCACCTACTTTTTCTAGTAAAGTTATCTTTACCTTGCCATTGAATTTCTAATGTTAACCTTTTATCTGCTGTTGCTAAGTAGTCTTTTTTAACTTGTTCTAGGTAGTCGAAACCTTTATAGTTTCCAAACCTTGCAACATTTTGAAACCTACCTTTAGTCCTCCAACCTTGACTTATAAGCATTATTGCGTGACCTTGATTATGGCTACTTTTTCCACTTTTTCTTTCGCCTTTTTTAAAGACTACTGAATCGTGATAAGCTAAATCATTTATGAAGGTTAACTCTATTGCCCATTCATTATTATCTAGCTTCTTTATAGAACCTAGTTTAATAGATTTTAATGAGTTTCCTGTACGAAAATACTCTTTAGGATTATAGCTTGCTTGATATAGTCTCCATATCTTTTTCGCACTTTGTACTAATTTCTTGCCTTCAACCCTCAAAACTCTGATAGCTTCCGCATCAGAGTCAAAGGTTAGTATGCTATTATTATTCGTTGGTATCGGTAGCCCCATCTTCAACCACTTCTTCCACTTCGTTTTCTTCATCTTTTTCTACAGCTAAAATAACATCGTTATCTACTTTGTCAGAAAGTTTTTCTACTTCCGCTTCCGCTTCTTCAATATTTACCTTAATGTTGTTAACTGTTTCTGTAAGCAATTCATAGATTTTTAAAACTTCGTCTTCTGGTAATGCGTTGACGATTGTAGCAAGTACTCCTAAATCAATCAAGATACCTAGTAAAACCAATGCTTCGCTAATATCGTCAGATACGTCTAAGCTAGTGAAATGCTTGATGATAAGTAAAGCTGTATATGGAGAAGCCATTTCTAAGTCATCCATAGTATCTTCGCCAATTGAGTTGAAGAACAGCAACATATCTTCCAAAACTTCACGTTGTTTTGTTTTGCGGAAATACACATCATGTGTAAGTTTATATTCTGTGTCGCCAATTGTGATGAAAAATTCTGCTGTTTCATCTAGTTTCTTGCTTTCTTTTTTCAAGTCTACAAGAGTTAATTTTTTTGATACTCTTAGAGATATCTTTTACTGCTTCGTTTTTAGATTCTTTCGATACCTTGATTTCTGGCATACGACTTACGATTACTGCTTCTTCTTTTTCTTCTACTTCTACTTCTAATACTTCCTTGTTTTCCTTAGTCACTATAAAAACCCCTTTTATTATAATTATTTCGTACACTTGTTACTGCATTTAAACCTTGACAATAGACAGGCTTCATGCTATAATACTATTATACCACAAAACAGATAAAATGTCAATTTTATTCACATGATAATATAGAAAAAAAAATAAGGGTAAAGAACTATTATGTTCTCTACCCTTATATGGTTATTCGTTATATCTGTAAAGATTATAGACGAATGATGTCGTATAGACGGTTTGTTCCTGCTTCTGTTAAGATATCTAGGTTGAAGTCGAACGTTGATACGTTTTCTACATCCATTGATAAAGAGAAGTTAGATTGTAACTTAGCTTTTGGAATATAGAATTGCATTTTGCGGTCAATACCATCTTCACCACGAACTACTGTATCTCCAACTACTTTGTAAGTAGCAGGGAATGCGTTACCAGAGAATGTTACTGATGTAGCGTTAACATCCGTTACTAAGTATTCATAGAATACCATTGCTTGGTCGCCTTGTGCCATACCTGTTGTGAAAGTTACATCTTTAACCGAAACTGTGAATGTAGTATTTTCAGTAGTCATGATACCATTTACAACTTTGTAAGTTGTAACAGAAGATGCGATTGGAGTTTCTTTAAGCGTAACCTTGAAAGGTGTAGCTGAAACTGTCAATACTTCACGAGCTACAGCACGAATACCTGTAGTTTTAACTGCGTTACCAGAAAGCATAGCTAAACTAGTATCTGATAATAGTGCATCTTGCATAGTAAGTGACGCTGTGCGACCAAAGTCCCATGACATAAGCTTGTTGTTACCTTGTCCACCACGAGCTTCTGCTGATTCTGATTCATTTTCGATTGTTGATACTTTTAGTGTATCGAAGAACAATACAGGTTTATTTGTTGAAATATCGAAGAAGATAACGTTCGCCACTTCTTTTAAACCATAACGTAAATTTGCCATTATTTTTTTCCTCCATTTGAATAGATAATATTTTTATGTATCGAAAGTAAGTTTATAACTTACTCGACCAATGCTTTAAGTCTATTTTTTCTGCTCCTGCCATCATAGCTCGGATGCTGAAATCATAGTTGTCAATCAGTTCCAATCTTGCATACTTATCGTATAATTGATAAAGAGTTAGATTCCAAACATTTAGACTATTTATAGAATGACTCTTAGAGCTAACAGCACTAACAATATCTGCGATATCAATTTCTTCATCGCTATTATCTGACTTTTGCTGTTTTCTCTTTTTACTTTCAACCTTCTTCTTCATCTCTTCCATGTACTCTTGAAGCTTTCTAGTCTCTTCGTTAGCAGGATTGACCTCTGGCTCATTCTTTACAGAAGGTTTAGATAAATAGTTTTGAAGTTTCACAACTTCTACTATCTTGTCAAAGTTTTCACGATGTATTAATGTCACATCTTCTTCATTTACGGATTCAAGAGCTTCTTTGTTTACAGTCATTTGACCGTCATTATCGAATTTCAATATTCCCATTTTTACGAAGTTTATTGCGATTACATTTTCATCTAAAACTTTTATATCTTCTGTTTTGAATATCATTGCCAATGCTATTAATAGACCGTCCAACATCTCTTGTCCACCTAGTTTGATGTAAAAGTCGAATGTTTTAAGTTTATCTTTCTGTTGTTCTAAAGTTATCTTCTTCTCTAAATCCAAGATTGAATTTATAAAATCATCAATGGATATTGAAATCCATTGCAGATTTTGCATATAATACGAGTGTCCATAATCATTGATTTCACCAATGGTATATGGCTCGATTTCAAGGTTTCCCACCTTGATACTACTACCGCTAAGTAAATTTAACTTCAAGTCCAACTCTTTTAATTCCTCAAATTCTCTCATGATTATCTATCCAAGTATTCGCTTTCATTTTCATACTTAGATTCAACAGACATGTAGTTGCCATATAACCTAATAGCATCGAACTTGGTATTAATATAAAGATGTTGCCAACCGTCAAATTTTAGCTTTATAGTTTTACTAAGACCTCTTTTACCAATCATACCTATAACTCTTCCCATAATTTCATATGGTCTAATCATAGAGCGTTCACCATCATCGATAAGCCATAAAGACTTAGAAACAATAATGTCTATATGTAATTGGGAATCAGCAATAGTTTCGCTTGAATCGAACTCTCCATCGTTATAATAAACACGAATGAATGAGCCATCTTCGTCAGTAACTTCTGGGTCAAAAGGATATGGAAATATCTTTGAAACGCTAGAGTCTGGAACGATTAGTTTGCCTCTATCGATAACAGGTAGTGTAGATTCAAATGGATTTGAAACATCATTAACTAGCAGTCTAGCCAATCCTTCATTCTTTGTTAACTCAAACATTATATTAACTATATTTGATGACATTGATTCCATTTTCATTACCAGATTCTACCTCCTTTAGTCGGTACATCCTGTACAGGTGTAGCCGAATCGTTGTTATCATGAGTATTAAAAGCAATTCCATTTACGAAATCATCTTCTTCTTTAATTGTAGTTACCTTAACGACCAACTGTATTACTCCGAAGCCATTTCTGCCAACGCCTGTTGTATCATCTATACCTACAACTTCATAAACTTTGCTTCCGAAAACGAATCTATCACTAAGATTTATCCTCTTAGTTTCATCGGTTAATTCAGCAAAGACGAATAATTGTCCCAATGGTAATCGAACATCATATTTGTTCCATTCGATTTCATTTCTGCTTTGCTTTGCTTTTGAACCTAAGTCCATTGCAGAAGCGATACAGTCTAGTTCAATTACCGTTCCATCTTTTTCTCGCCACTTAAGTATACGATTACATTGTTCAGCCAAAGCTCTGTTAGCTCCGAACTTATCAAATATCAACCACGTTTCTCCATCGAAGATTACTTTAGCACCGATATTAAGACTTTCATCTGATGGTCTAAAAAGGATTTCTCTAAGAGAACCCATTCTTTCCACCCCTACAACTCTTGCATCCATCTCTACAACTAATGGCATCTCTGTACTAGAAACACCTATAACTCGAAATGTTGGTGATGCGTGAAATGTAGCTTCTATAAAAGCAATGGTATTGTTTGCGTAAGCATCGCCTACGTTTTCACCGTTACGCTTTACTCTACTTTTATATTTATCAAAATTCATGGTTACTCACCTTCTTCGAGTCTTCCAACCATATTTTTAATTATATTAATACATTTAAAGATTTCTCTTTTTACTACAGGTTTCTTGCTTTCTTCTTTAAAGATTTCACTCTTTACAGCTTCTAGCGTAGCAAGTAATGAAATGTATTCGTAGCTGTGTTCGATTTTGACTGCTTTTTCAAGATTGTATAGTTCCAACAATAATGATTCCAAATATGTCTTAATACCATAATTATTTTCTTCATATAAAGGAAGAATTTTAAAAACGCTATTAACAACAGAGTTTAGATAAACAACTAACATGTTATTATTTTCTATCATTACATCTTCTCCTTATCTAATCCGAAGTAAGTGTATTCTGTAATCATTTTATTAGCTTCTGATTTAAGTTCTCTTCTTAGCAATCTAAGCTCACGTAGTTGATTAGCTTGTGAGTAAACTTTGAAATCTTTATCGCTTAATGATTGCTTAACTACTTCACTGGAATTTAATGTAGGAGTGATATGTTCGACTAACATTAATGTAGCTAAAATTTCCACTTCAAAAGGATGTAAACCCAATGGGAAGTAAAGCTCTTCTAAATCATTTTTAATAGGAGTTAGGTTGCTTTTACATCTGTAGAACTTAGTTCTTGCCGACTTAAAGTAGCGGTACAAATCTTCCTCAATCTCTGCATCTGTTAAAGTTAATAATGTGTAGTCAGTTACTTTTGATAGAAATGAATCATATACCTCGGATATTCCGATTGCTTCATACATTTCATATCACCTTACCTTTTATCTACATAGATTATATTTTGTTGACCTAAATCACTTTTTAGTGCATAGTCTTCGGTAGGTGCGTTGTCTTTCAACGAGAATCCAAATGTGTCCTCAATCAATTCGACTACTCTCATACTGTCTAACTTCTTAGTATCAAATAGTTCTTGTGCTTTATTAATGAAAGTATTTTTCATACCCTCTGGTAAGTTCTTGACTAACACTGTTAACTCTTCAATATCTTTATCAAATACTTCATCGATATTGTCTGGTGTTAAGATATTTTTGTACATTTCAGTTAATTTAAATTCTTCTTGTACTTTAGCATCTAAAACAACAATCCAACCTTCTCTAAAATATCGAGGGAATTGATTTCTAATTGTAACAAGCTCACCGTAAGGCATGTTATCCATTTGACCAAATTTGGTAAATTTCCACATTCTACGACTAGTATCTGAACGATAAAGAACCGTTCCAGATGAACCACTCATCACTTTAACTTTATCCTCATCTTTTAGACCTGTTGTATCTTTCAAGATAATGCGATTGGAATTTGCTTCCATTTCTTCTGAATCTGCAATCTCTGCATTAATCATTGCTTGAAGTTTAGCATTTGTATATGGATTACCATTTACATCAAATTTCAAATCTTCTTTTTCGTAACCGTATTGGTCTACCAAAATTGTAATTAATTCACCTTTGTTTAATGCCATTTTTAACATTCTCCTTTTTCCCCTTGATATTATCTATTGATTATGATATAATATAAGAGAGGGTAAACCCTCTCAATATATTAGTTATTTATTAGAATCCGCCTGTACCTTGTTCTACACTAGGAGCAGGAGTTAATTCACCTGTACCTAATTTAACGAAACCAAACACTTTAGAAGTGATAATAGAGATACCGAATTTGTTAGCGATGAAATATTCTTGCATCATGTCAGAAGAAACTCCTGCTTGTTGGTCTTGAATAATTGCATCCCCTTCGTTTACTACTTTTACCATCTTGTCAGCATTTTGTGGAAGTACTAGAATCATAGAGTTATCGATAGCGAAATTATCAGTACCATAGTCATGAGACTGTGCGATTTCACGTAGTTCGATTCCTGCGATAGTTCCGTAGTAACCAACTTCGTTTCTGCGGTCAGTCATAGCTTCTGTAATTGCTTGTGGAGCTAATTGACGTAGAGCCAATTTAGTACCGTATACTGCAACTTTTTCGCCTGTACGAGCTTCGATATGCATTGCTAGTTCAACTAGGTCTTGCTCTACCAAGTTACCGCTCATGTGGTATGTACCATTATAACGACCATAAGAAGCCATTACAGCTTTGTGAATACGTGCAGTTAAGTCACGTTGGAATGATTCAGCGATACCGCCCATCAATTCTGCCCACTCAACTCGACCTGCTAAGAATCTATGGAAATCTTCACCAATTTTAATAGCATACGTGTCTAAGTCCACAGAGAACTCTTGACCATCACGTAAACGTTGTCTACGAATGTTACCGTTACCATCTGAAACTAGTGATACTCGGAAAATGTTATTTGTTGGAACTTTGAATAGGTTTGTATCTCCCCATGCTAAGTTACGGTATTCTGCGAAACCGTCAAATTGAGATTTAAGACCTTCTTGAAGTGTTTCATTGATGATTTCTTCTAAGATTTCGAAAATTTCAACCTTGTGCTTACGCATTGTTTTACGACTAATTTCGAATTTACCATTAGTTCCTTCTGTAGAAAATTCCATTAAATCAGCGAAAGCTTTACGAAGTGTGTCATTTGAATCTGATGCTGAAAAATTTTGGACTTTGCCTTTAGCTAAGTCAACTGCTAATTTAACAATCTCTTTACGCATTATTGTTTTCCTCCTTGAAAATATAAGTTTATTTTATTTTTTTTTAATATTAAGCACGAATAACTTGTACTGCTAATGCATCCATCTCTGGGTCTAACTCTCTACCTGCATCTTCAATAACAACGAATTTAACTTTAGCTGTTGCTGAACTTGCATCTTTACCAAGTTTACCTGCTGTGTGAGCAACTAGTACGTCACCAACTACAGGTGTACCTACGAATAAGTCAGTAGTAAGAGTCATGATGTCACCATTGAATAAACGGTAAGCACGAGCTACTTTACCTTTTGCAATACGGAAATCTGCCAATTTGAATTTCTTCGAATCGTACATTACTTCACTGTTGTGAATGAAAAGAACTTCTTCTCCTGCATCTGCAACTTCTGCAAGTACCGCTTTCTTAACTTCTCTTTCACCTGCGATTAAAGCACCGACTGTTACGAATAGACCATTAGTAATTTCTAATGTTGCATCTGCTCCGTTGTGAACGATTACTGATTCTAAGTTACCATTGTAACCTGCTAACATTTTATCTTTGCGAACGATAGCCATTATTTGTTTCCTCCTGTTAATAAATTATTATTTATTGTATTTTTCGAACAATCCGCCATAAGGCTTATTAGATTCTTCTTGATTGCTTTCGTCACTAAGTTGTAAACGAATGCTACCTTTTGATTCTTTTGTAAATTTCTTAGACTGCATTTTACGACCTAAGATTGCATAAGCTTTTTCTTCGATTTCTTCAATAGAGAACTCGTGAATATCTAATCCTTCAACATCTTGTTCTGTTAATTGGAAATCATTGAATAGTTTTTCTGCTTTAGCTGAATGCTCTGCTTTTTCGATATTTAACTTAAACTCTTTTAAGCTTTCAAACTCAACTAATTGTGCTTCTAAATCTGCGATGCGAGTTTCGTATTTTTCTACGTCAACATCTTTTTGTGCATTTGCTACCTGTTCTGTTTGTGCTTTTTCTGGCTCAACGCCATCTGGTGCATCAACTTTTTGGTCAACATCTGCAACATGCTCTGGTGCTTCTGGAACTTGCTTTGGTTCTACATCTAATACGTCACTAATATCTAAATCACCATCTGCTTTAGGGTCTAATTTTTCTGGCTCTAAATCATTTAGTTCTTCATCAGATTTAACATCTTCTGGTTCTTCATTAGCTTTATCGTCTTCGATTTTCGCATCGATTTCCATAGCTTCAACTATCTTAGCTTCTAAATCATCTTCTGAAATGTCTTCAAAATTAAGTCCTTTAGCTGTCAAGTCTTCCATTGTAACTGAATATTTAACTAGTAATTGTTTTAATAAATCCATTTTATTTTCCTCCTTCTCCTGTAATAGAGTTGTTCTAGCATCGTTCATCATTTTAGAATATTCTAACTTGAAGTAGTCAGAATCCATTGAGAAACTTGCTGTGATATTTGCATCTTCAAAAGCAGGTTCTACCTCATCGCCTAAAATACATAGTGCAGAGAAGTGGAAATTCTTGATATCATAGTATTCTTCTTTCTCGTTCCAATTACCATCAGTCACTTCGATTTCCATCGATTGACCTTTGCCTGTTTCAACGATACTAAAAGCTTCTGGATATCTACCTGTCCATAATCGACAGCCATCCACAACTAAGTACTCACGAGTACTACCATCTTTCATCTTAATATCTTCCCATGAGAAAGTTGCATCATCTGCTACATAACCATAAGGCTTTGTAGTATGAACAAAATCATAAGAGTCTAGGTCTATCTTACCACCATGACCTTTAAAATCTTTGCTATCCATAGCAAACTCTCCAACGATAGGAACACCTATAATAGATGGCAACGCCTTATCAACCGCATCTCTAGAGATATTAGACATATTTCTATTTCTCCCTGTATACAAGACACGCACTTTACAGGTAGAGAAAAGAGGGTTTATTTTTTTCACATCACTAATTTTAGTTCCTGTGAAATCTAGTATTTTTTTACTCACCCTTCTTCTCACCTCCTTTCAAGCTAAATCTTTTATGCATTTGGTTTATCTTGACCTCTAGCTGTTTCATCTGAAACTTTAGAAGGTTCTTTCTTAGGTCTGCCATCACTGCCTTTTTGAGCTAGAGCGTCTTCACCGCTCATCGTGTGACTGTTTAAGAGAGGGATAAACTCATCATTCATTTTAAGCAATTCGTTTTCCAAGTAAGCCATATTCATAGTTTCAATAGGTTGTAATCCTATCGTTGCACTTAGATGACTCTTTACAGGCAAACCGTATGAAGCTGATTCTAAGTACATCTTATGCATCTCTAACTGATTAAGTCTTGTGATAGGAAGTATAGTAGAGTTGAACATTAAGTTTTTAACTTTGAATCCTAAGAATCTATTTAACCAACGTTCAATTTGTGCTAATACTCCGAATACAATTTCTTCATCTGTTTTAACAGACATCAATAAACCTTGCGAGGTTGACTTGTCAGCATTGAATAATAGTTGTGAAGTACCACTACCAGACCAAAAATCTCGTTCTGCTTTAGCCACTCCATCTCTATCTGCTCTATCTTGGTCAAACTTAACTGATTCAATTTCCATTGGAGATGTTATTACTCCAACGTTATCTGGAACAGTTTCAGATGCCATATTGTGGAAATACTTAAACATATTTTCATCAATTAAGAAGTCATTGTTGTTTTCCGTATCTGTTCTGATAGGAAGCTTTTGAGTAATTATCATATAATTACCTAGCTCTTCTTTATCTTTTCTTAATCGTTTAAATCCTTCAATGTCAAATATTGCATCGAATGAACCTGCGAAAGGTGGGAAAATTTCTCTTACTTCTTCATTAATTTTAATACATATCGTATTCTCTGCATCCAATTCTACCCAAGGACTAATCTTTCTATTATCATTAAACAATGACTTCCATTGTCTAAACTTAATTCTAATCTCATCTGGAAGACCAATTAGTAGCTTCTCATTTTTCAAGTAGAAGTTCATATTCACACTGTAATTAAATACTCCATCTTCTGTAGATGTAGGCTTACATACAGCAGAATCCATTGCTTGAATGTGGAAAGATTTAGTATCTTTGTAGATATAACCGTAGAATATATCTTCTTTAAAAGCTGTTGATAATACTTTATTCATCTCATGCTTGATATTCATCATCTTCAATAGTTCACCGATTTCAGTGTACTGCTTCAAGACTTTATCTTTATTCAAGCTTTTGATATCTTTAATTGGTGTAATGACATGTGCAAATAATGCCATACCAGAA
>Ga0079039_1332521_pt1 | contig 10414 bp, 17 predicted proteins | sample Mud3Dept4metaT_FD_168610 | JGI IMG/M metagenome (GOLD analysis project Ga0079039, IMG submission 168610) | Metatranscriptome of freshwater wetland microbial communities from Ohio, USA, analyzing the effect of biotic and abiotic controls - Mud... | ecosystem: Environmental > Aquatic > Freshwater...
CAGACAAGTTAAAATATTGAATTTGCTTGCGAAGCGTAATTTAGCTAATAATCCATTGTTCTTACCAGTGAAAAAACTGTATTTTGGTAATGATAAAGAGGTTATTTTCCCAATGCTTGAAGAAGTATTGGCTAAAAAATTCGAGGGTCTAATGGTAAATACTGCTGATGGCAAGTATGAAACTAAAAGAACTGACCAATTATTAAAAGTAAAAGAGTTCTATAACATTGATCTTCGTGTAGTTGATACTTATGAATATAAACACCCAGGAAAATTAGGTATTCATTTGTGAGTATAAAGATGGTGGAACAGTTCGAGTTGGTGGAGGATTTAAACTTCATGAACGTGAAGCATGGTGGCCGATTCGTGACGAAATGGTTGGTAAGATTATTGAAGTCCGTTATTTCCAGGAATCAACTAATCAAAATGGTAAGAAATCTATCCGACATGGTCACTTTGTGGGACTTCGTGAGGATAAGAATGAGGTGTCATATGATTAAGTATAGATATTTCTCCATTGAATCAGGTGGGTGGCACCATACGTATACTTCTTTCTTCAAAGTTAAGGTTGATCCTAATACAGGAAAAGATACTGGACAGCCAATAAGTATAAGTTATGAAGAATATTCAAACAATTAAAATTCTGGTTTACAAATATATTAATATATGTTATAATTATATTTGTAATACAAATAAAACTAAAGGATGATTTGATGAAGAAGATAATTGTTACGGCTGGACTTACGGTGGCGTTATTAGCTAGCTCGTCTTTCGCTACTCACCAGTATTTCAAAGTGGAACAGTTACAGGATAAGATAATTGTAAATGAACATTTAGTAAAAATGCAACAAGAAGCATTAACAAGCTTAGGTGAAAAAAATATTAAGTCTGAATCAATTTTAAATAATTACACCGAACTAAACGAACAGTTAAGTATGAAATATGATAATATTTCAAAAGACTTGGTTAGTGAGCAGTTAAAAAATGAAAAAATAAACAAAACTGCACAACAAACTCTTGGAAAATTAAGAATATCTAATACTAAACTTAATAAAGTGAAGCAAGAAAATAACAAATTAAGAGAATCTGCCAGGCAAATAATAATTACTCCCAAAACTAAAGTACAAGAAACTAATGTACAAGCTAAATCCACCAACACTAATTCAGTTTCACGTGGTACAAGCATAGCTAAACGAACAGTTACTGTTACTGCTACTGCATATACTGCTTTCTGTGCTGGATGTTCAGGAGTAACTGCTATTGGAATTGATTTGAGAAAAAATCCAAATCTTAAAGTAATAGCTGTTGATCCTAATGTTATACCCTTAGGTTCAAAAGTTTTTGTTGAAGGATATGGCTATGCTGTTGCTGGTGATACTGGTGGAGCGATAAAAGGGAATAAAATTGACTTGTTTATTCCTAATGAAAGAGCTGCATTCAACTATGGTAGAAAACATAATATAACTGTAGAAATTATTTCAAAAAAATAGAGAAAAAACAAAAGGGGAATTGGATATGAAAAGAATTATTCTAAGTAACGGCGTAGTAAAAATGATGAGCTATGAGGACATTTTAAAACAGTTTGAGGCTATGATTCATCAGTTTGCTAATTCAGCCATCAGTAAAATTGTTTTTAATGCACCAGAAAAAGAAGAAGTTATGCAAGAACTACGTATTCAAACATGGGAAGCATATCGCCGTTACAATGGAATAAATGCCTTTTCTACTTATCTAGTTCCCCGTCTACAACACGGAGTTCATCGTGCCACTCAAAAATTATATGCCAAAAAACGAACTAATAAAAATGGCGTAGAGAGCCTAAATAAGTTAATAGGTGGAGAAAATGGTGAGAATGAATTAGCAGATATTCTTGGAGTAGAGGACACCGAAATGGTGTCTGCTGCTTGGAGAGAGTTAACAATTCATCTAGAAAAAACATTAACTGATGATGAATTAAAAATGCTTCGTGTCTTGATAGAAAAAGAGGATGGTTACTCTGTACAGGACTTTGCCGATGAAAATAAAATGTCTAGACAGGGTGCTAATAAGAAAATCAATAAATTTAAGAGTAAAATGGCTAGCATTATGACAGACTCAGGATATGTGGAGGTGTAGAAAAAATGGTTACAATGGAAAAAGAAGATTATGCTCAAGAAAATATAGAACTATTTGCTAAATATTGCTCCGAAGAATGTAAGATTACAAGGAAAGAGTTAGAAAACGAAATTGCTGAATTAAATATTAGATTAGCTACTGTTATAGCTCACAAGTATTCAAAAGGCGATACGGAACAATTTGATAATTTTTTCTCAATGGCTTCATTCGGTTTGGTTAAAGCTATACGTGGTTTTAAAAATGATAAAGGTATTAAATTTTCAACTTACGCTGGTATGTGTATGAATAATGAAATTTTAATGAGTTTTAGAACTAACAAGAAAGAAAGGTCATTCGACTTTATCAGCATGGATATTAACTTGTCATTTGCCAGTAACGGCTCTACATCTCCATTAACTGAGATAATTGAAGACGATAGGATAAATATTGAAGATTCTTATGTTAATTTAGAACTACTTCGAAGTATTTATGAAAAAGCTGAGAAAATATTAAATAAAAGGGATATGATAATTTTTCAAAATTATCTATTACCTAAAGATGAAAGATTAACAAATAGACAAATGGGATCAGTACTTAAAATATCACAAAGTTATGTTTCAAGATTACAGCAAAGTATAATGGATAGAATTAAAGAATTACTACTGACAGATTGGGGACAAGAATTATGGAAAAATTAAAAGCAGGTTGTTCTATTTCTGATATGGAATATCAGCACAGATACATTCCTAAAGTAGAGATTGATAAAAGAATTGCTCATCAGCTTGCTCGTTCACTTGCTGATGACCTAGTTACAAAAGAAATAGACAAAGTAATGGTTAAAAGAAAAGAATTTTATAATATGGGAGAAACTATCTATGATTTAGAAGTTTACCTATTGACTAGAGCTGAACATAATGAATACCTAGAATTGAAGCGTTTTAAGGAACAAATGCAGAATTTTGTAAAATAATGGCTTCAAAAGGTTGTCTAGTTAACCTTTAAAAGACACTTTTTACTTTAAAATAAAATATGTATTTTATGTTACTTTAAGGAGGAAAAACATGGATTTTATAGTTCTAATACCCATTGAACTTATACTAATTCCTATTGGACTTTTTCTTTGGGGATTGTGGGAACTTGGTAAGATAATGTTTGAATTAATTAAAAATGATCTTAAATAGGAGGAATTATTGATGAAAAAGTTAGAATCATTGAAAAAATTACTTGAAGTAGTAAAACAACAAGATACATTAGCAAGTGGGGATTACTGTTCTGGAGGAACTAACTGTGTTATTGGTCATTTATTAAAGGTCGGCGGAGTTACTGATAAGCAACTTAAAGAGATGGATCGTGGAAAATATGATGCTTATGAAGCAGACTATGCTATTGGCAGTATTCTTAATGCCATCGTAGAAAATAATTTGAAGGGTGACTTTGTAAAGGAATCCTTAGAAACTCTTGGTTTTGATTTATCCAATGATAGAGAATTATTAAAAACACTTCAGCGTAGAAATGATAATTTGGGACTTACTCAAACTATTGTACTGCTAAAAGAAATCATTGCAGAGATGGAATCTATCAATGACTGATACCCAACTTTTAAATATAATGCAACAACTATTCTTTGAACTTGGATATAAGATAGATTTATATCACTTTGAACGAATAAGTGAGATTGTAATAGTTAGACATGGAGATATTCTTAAACCTGAAAATGTAGTTAAATCATATAATTATTAATAAGCCCTTCGGGGTTTATTTTTTTTATAAAAAGTGAATATATTAGTAGAATTATGTTAATAATAACAATGTAACAACAAATGTTACTTCCATCATTTGAGGTTACCAATAAAACTAAGGAGCGAGTTTAAATGGCCAATCGAAATAAGCTTTTAGTTCCTGGTGTTGAAGATCAGTTGCGTAAAATGAAAAACGAAATCGCCGCAGAGTTTGGTATTGAAAACTACGATTCTTTGGATAAAGGTGAATTATCAGCTCGTACCAATGGTAAAATTGGTGGTGAAATGGTAAGACGTTTGATTGAAATAGGTAAAAAAGCACTGATTGAAAGCGGTATGAATAAGGCTGAAGTGATTCCAATTAAACCTGAAATTCGTAAAGTTAATAATTTTCAAAAACGAATGAACGCTTAGTTTTGAAGATATACCAGAGGAACTGTGACCTCTGGTATTTTCTTTTTTATTAATTTACATATATTTATACGACAATTTAAAAAGGGACAAATAAAAAGGTCCAGATGACCTAAATCATCCGGACTAAAAAGGGAGATATTATGGTAGTCCTAAGACTACTTTCTCCTATCGATTACTTTTAATAAATTCATTCCTACGTCTAATCTGTGGATAAGTGAATGACAATTTCCACATAAGACTGCAAGATTAGTAGATCTGTCATCTTTTGAAAGTTGATTATTTCTCCATGTAGTAAAACCTAATTCTCTTGCTTGTTTTAAAAGTTCAAGAGTTTCTTCAAGTCTGTTTTCTTTACGAAGTTTAATTTCCAAATCCCACTGTTCTTTGTAACTAATATGATGAATTTCTACTATTGAGTAACTACATATTTCACATTTATATCCATAAGTTTCTAATCCTAGTTGTCGGTAATCCATATCAGCCTAGTCCTAAAGTTTGAAGTAACTTCTCTTGACCTTTATCTTTTAAGTATGATTCAGTTGTTGAAATATCTGAGTGATTGGCAAGAACTTTAAGCATATTAATATCTAATTTATCAATGCCTAGTTCTTTAAGAACGTAGTGGTGACCTTCAGCATAGTTTTCAAGAGCCGAATGACGAATACTATGCGGATTAAATTCCATAACCTCTACTTCCTCAGTAACTAACAAATCTCTCCAGCTCATAACCCAATTATATAAAGTTTCATATGAAGCAGGTTTTTTCAATTCATTTTTACCAACAATCCACATAGAGTCAATATTATCTTCTCCACGTTGATTCATATAGAGTTCATATATCTCTTTAGATTTACCAAAATATAGTAATTTAAATTCTTTTTTACGCTTACCTGTTACTGTATTTGTTTTATTTTGATTTACAAAATCATGTTTGATGATCTGGTGCACTTCATTCCTACGTCCAGCACTCTCGTATGAAATTGAAAGGTATAATGCCTGTTGATATTTCCCGTTATCTAAGAGGTGTTGAAGAATTGTTTGAACTTGTTCATCACTTAAGAAATAAATCTCTCTAACTTTTTCTTTTTCTAAGCCTTTAATATTTCTCATTATATTAATTTCATAGCCTTCATATTCATCATCATCTTGAGTACAAAACTCTAATAGATTTCTGATTGAACATTGAACTCGATTGATTCGAGCAGGAGACTTTTCTTCAAGGAATAAGAAGAACTGTCTGAAATCACGTTTTTTATATTCAAGTATTGGTTTATTTTTTAAATTTTCATAAGCCCAACAGAAAAACATCCGTAGATCAGCTTTATATTGATAAATAGTCCCATCTGATTTTTTCTTTGATCTTAATTCTAATAAGTAATCGTCTAATATTTCTTTATTATTCTCGTTGACTTTTTCCCAAATTTCTTTACTAAATACTTGTAATCTCGCCATGAGTTATCTCTCCCTTTTTTCTGTATGTATAGAGGACCGAAGTCCTCATTTGTTAAAACATCACATACCAAGTATTAGGACCTACCATACCGTCAGCTTTTAAACCTTTACGAGTTTGATACGCCTTAACAGCTTTTTCAGTACCAGGACCAAAGCTACCATCTACTGCTATATTTAAAGCACGTTGAATACGCTCAACATCTTTGCCTTTGTCACCTTTTTCAACAACTCCAGGGAATGGAATTACTGATGTTGGTTTAGGCACAGGTTTAGGTACTACAACAGCTTCTTTCAAATTAAGCTTTTGTCCGATTGTAATTACGTCAGTTCTTAAACCATTAATAGATTTAATTTTTTCAATACCAACATTATTTTTTCGAGCAATTGCCCAAAGTGTGTCACCTTTTTCAACTGTGTGAACATCTTTATTAACTATAGTTTTTACTTCTATAGCTTTATCTGTTCCGTAACCTTTGTAATTGAACTGAAGATGTGGGGAATCATTAAATTTAGTCCAATCTCCGCCCCATTCAAATCCTAGTTCTTTTGCATAAGCAACTGCAGATTTATAAGGTTCTTTTTTATAAGCAGCTACGACCCAAACAGCTTTTCCAGCTTTGTCAATAGGCACAAAATCTAATGCTTGTCCTACCAAATGGTAAGATCTCATAGTTTTTGAAGCACCACGAGCTACAAATGCTTTTTGTTCTTCCAATGTTCTTAAACCGTCGCAAATAAGCAATTCAACTTTATTTGCTACACAGTGTTCATACCATTTTAGAGCCGCAACCTGAGTGTTTGGAGCTAATTCTTTGATAGTAGCTCTGTTTCTAGCGTCGAATATCATATAATAATCTCCTATTCTTTTGGTCTGTCTAGTGCTGTTGATTTACCAAAGTAAAATGAAATGATGGTGATAATCACCGTCTGAATAAAGTTTACTTCTAAAACCTCCATGAAAGACAATGCAACAAAGAGAATGACTACTGTTAAAGCCATAATCTTCCGAACTTCAACCAAAGCACTAATTTTTCTTAACATGGTTTTCGTCTCCTTTTAAATCTCCAACATGTACTTCAATTTTCTCAACACGTTCAGTAAGTACTTCTTGAGAGTTTGATAATTTTTTGAACGATTCGGTTAATTCGCCAAGTATATCTTGTTGTCTAAGGATGAATATATTTTGTTCTTTTTTCTCTTTTTGCTGATTCCAAAACAAATAAAGGAAAAGAGCAAAGAATACAGCTTCCTTGTTTAGTAATAATTCTATAATTCCAGCTTCCACTTAGTGTCCTCCCCTCAGAAAAAAATAGGTGCACTAAAGTCACATTATTCCTTCATCATCTTCGATTGATTTTTCACAATGCCCTTCTTCAAAAAGATGAAGAACTTTACACATAAACGTACAGAAAGGACAGTCGCCCTTTCTTACACGCTTGCCCATTCTTGATGATAAAGTTTCATCAGGAAACCCACCAAGTATGGTATTAGCTAATTGGTCAATAGATATGAGAAAATTCCACACATATCTTTTCATGTTCTACCACTTGACAGCATCGACTTCTGCAACTGTTACTGCAGCTTCGACTTGTGTCTGTAAAGTATTACGGAATTTACTAATGTTACTATTAATATGTTGGAAAACTTTTAATTTAACTGTATTAAAATCAGTTTGATTTAAAATAACTCGCTCAACAACATTGGTAGCTACATCTACAGCAGACCATTCAGCCTGAGTAATAAAACCGTCTTTAAACAATAAGTCAGTACCAGTAAAATTTGACTGAGCTGATAATGAACAAGAGAATAAATATTCAGTCGTTCCTATAACATGTTTAAAACCGTTAACGATAGCCATATTACAGGCTTCATCTAACTGAGCCATTTTTAATTTTTTTAAATTAATTAGTAAAACACTTGATTTATCGGTGGCAGCGTATTTTTCCTGTGCTGTCGATTGCTTATCCATTATATTTTGAACTTTTGTATCTAATGTAATAGGCTCATCAATATATTCATAGTATAGACCAATATCTCCATACTTAATAATTGAAATTTTACCTTCAAAAAGCTCAGGTTGAGGTAACTGGTCAACGAATATACCATCTAAAAGAAGTTCTTCCCTAGTTTTACCTAGGCCATGTCTTTCATCGAAGGGTTGGAAATTTATAAATTCAATATTATTATCTTTTAATTTAATATATATACTCATTAATTAGTTCCTCCTAGATTCTTTTAATTCCATAGTTATAAACTTTTCCTGATAATATTATTCGGTAATTATCATTATCTTCAGCGCCATACTGACTAACATTATTAGACAAGTCATTATTTTGATATGCAACATCAAAAGTATTTGTAGCAGGGTTAAATGCTTGAACTTTCCCTGTAGTTGTACTTTGAACAATTACACGTTTTTTTAAACTGTCCCAGAATAGACTAGAAGGAAGATTACTTGGTGCATGTTGGGATACGAGAGCCATTGTACTTATAAGACGTTTTTCAATGTTAGCACCGTTTGTAACATAATAATATGTTGATCCATCCCCCACTAGACCTCTTGCACCATTACTGTTGCCTTTAAATAGCACTGGGTCAGTGCCTGCTACAACAGATTTTGACACTTTAATGAAATCTCCTGTTAAACTTCCATCTTTTACTATAAGAACATTATTATCTTCATAAATTTGTCCTGCGCCTTCTGAAGATAAACTGTAAGCAGTACCAGGAAGTTCACTTTCGAGAGCAAACGTAGATGGGTTCAGCATCATGACTTTAGCATTGAAATTAAAGACAATTAATTTACCTTGAGTACTCATATACAAAGCTATAACGCTTGAATTACTGTATGCTCCATAACTTCCAGAAGATTTTACTTGAGTTATGGTAGTAAGGTCGGCGGAAATAGCATAAATATTACCCCAGAATGAAAATACATATCGTCCGTCCGGAAGTTTACATGTTTTAGAGATTGGTTGGGAAGATGATATGTTAGTTGGCATAGCAACTTGTTGTATAGTGCTTATAATCTTATTCTGTTCATTGATAAAATAAACAGTATAAGTTGAGCCACTCCATGAAGAGAAGTGCATAAAAATCCCGTCTCCTAGATATTTTGTCCCATACATCATTGTACCCGAAGTTACAGTTGTAGATATAGCAACTTGTTCTTTAAAAACTGTTGAATCGACATGTACGGTTGCTTTGGAATTTCCGCCTCCAAAGCTTCCTCCATGATCTCTAATATCAATACTCATATTTTAAACCTCACTTAAAAGATCGCCATCAGCGTCATATGTTATAGTAAATATATCAGTTTTAGCAACAGTTGTTCCATTAGCTGCATAAAAAGTTACAGTCCTAGTTGTATATAATGGAGATGTACCACCACTTAAAACAGATCTACGAACTAATAAGTTATCTGATTTGCGTCTGTGTTCCACCGTTGTATAGATTCCATTAGCGTCTTTAGTAATTTTAGTTGTTTTAACTGAATCTTGCTCAATTTGAAGTTTTGCGCCAGCTGGAGTTTCTTTTGCATTCCATGCTGCTTTTTCTGCATCAGTTGTGAAACGGTTAGAAACATCTTGTGTAATAATAGATGGTGGATGCGCTGCTGGATGAACATAGTTAGTTGCACCAGTTGCTATCCCGCTTAATTTTGTTCTTTCTGCATCAGTCATAAATCTGTTAGAAGCATCTTGTACAATAATTGAAGGTGGGTGAGTAGCAGGGTGAGCATAATTATTTGCACCTGCTGCAATGCCATCAAGTTTTGATTTATCTGAAGCAATCATAAATCCATTAACAGCAGTTGTAACAGCTGCATGGGCAGTTGAACCTGTACCAACGTGTCCAATAGGTGTACTTGCATTTTTTGCATTTGTTTCAGCTGCAGATGCTTTTACTTGTGCTCCCATTGATGTTTCCATTTGAATCCAAGCAGACCAAACTGCTCCGATATTAACCCGCTTATAGAATCTTTCCGCGAAATTAACACTGTGATAAATTTGGTAAGCGTAATTAGCGTTAACTGCAATAACTTCTAAGAATCCATAACCATCTCCTGCAACGGGTATGTTAATTCCACCACTAATATAGTAAGTACCAGAGTTCAATATATTGTCTAAATCAGGGCCAGATAGGTTAGAAGTGAATCCTCCAACTCCATAGGTATTTGCCCATGTTTTTACTGCGTCAGCTTTAGCTTGTGCTCCTGCAGTAGTTTCTGAATTGGGTCCTAATGAAATCGTGATTTTATCGTTAGTTGCATCTCCTGTAACCACTACATTTGTACCAGCAGCAATTTCAAAGGTATCAGTTGCATTATCAGCAGCTACAGTTACACCATTTGCTAACACATTTGAGAAAGCATTCTGGTTAATTTGAGCTCCGGTAGCAATACCATTTAATTTAACTTTATCCGCAGCAGCTAATAAACCATCTGCAATCGTTGTTGCCACAGCAGTTGTTGCTTTAGCATTCCAGTTTGATTTTTCAGTGTCTGTTACAAATCTATTACTCACATCTTGTGTGATAATAGATGCAGGGTGATTAGCTGGATGTACGTAGTTATTTGCAGAAGCAGCAATACCATCTAATTTCACCTTATCAGCTGCAATCATTAAACCATTTACAGTTGTTGTAACAATAGCAGTTGGAGCTTTTGCGTTCCAAGCAGCTTTTTCAGTATCCGTAACAAAACGATTACTTGC
>Ga0079039_1162931_pt1 | contig 9873 bp, 7 predicted proteins | sample Mud3Dept4metaT_FD_168610 | JGI IMG/M metagenome (GOLD analysis project Ga0079039, IMG submission 168610) | Metatranscriptome of freshwater wetland microbial communities from Ohio, USA, analyzing the effect of biotic and abiotic controls - Mud... | ecosystem: Environmental > Aquatic > Freshwater >...
CTTTCCAATAGAGCAGGATTGGCAATACCTGTATTAAGTATACCTCGGAATACGCCCATATTGTACTCTGTGTTTTTAATTTTTCCATCAGATAACTCTAACGAAGTCATTAGTTCATCGAAGATTGCGACACCTGTTGGTGTACCAAACTTGATTCCCATATCTGCAACAGCTTTTTCTAAAGCACCGATATCCTGCTTAACATAGTGAACACCAGAACCGATTGTTGTTACATCTATTTCTGGAATTTTCAAATTAAGATTATTGAATACATTCTCCAATTTCTCTTTGATAGGCTCTTTTTCAATAGCTTCTGCTGTCTCTCTAACTGCACCTGTGATGATGTCTTTCGTACCATCCCATGCCAATAATACTTTCTTTTGGTCTGGTGCTAATTTAGAATCATTGATAAATTTCTCCCATGATGTTTTAGAATCATATGAAGCTAGGTCTAAGTCTGTTAACGCTCCGATAATACCGTAGTATTTATCTTTGTTCGTATCTAGTTCTTGTGAAGTGATTCCCAAGAAATCTGTCAAAGCTTCCTGTGAAGCTAGATATTCTGCTGTTTGCTTACCTGCTTTACCTTGCACATCAACTATCAAGTGCATAGCTTGTAAGTGTGATTTCAAGCCTGCAATTTCTGTACCAGAGTAACCGAATAATGTAGCTGTTAAATCAATGGCATCCATTGCTACAGCGTTTAAATCTTCAAGAGAACCTGTGTTTTCATCAATACCACGTGCTGATAATTCTGTTTTAATTGCTAGGTTGTCATGTTCGTTTGCCAATCTGTATAAGTAACCTTGTGCATCTTCTGCCGAAAATCCTGCTCGTTGTAAACGATGAATAAACTTGTCAGTATCTTCTCTACTAGCATCACCCATTACATGACTTACGTTTACTATTTCTTTAAGACCTTCAACGACATCTGTAGATGATTTAACAACGTTACCGCTTGCATCATTTAAAGCATAGAATGATTCTGGAATCGATTTAGCAACGCTGTCTAGCTCTGCTCTAAACGCATCTAATTTCATATCTTTCTTCAAGTCTGTGTTCTTTACCGTTGCAGACATAGTATCGAAAGCTTGTGCAAAAGTTGTACCTATTGCATTACCAACATCATACATTTGTGTCTGTGTTTTAGTATAGTCTTTAGAGTTTCTAAGCATTGCTTCATTGGCACTAACAAATTTCTCTGTTACTTTTAACTGCTCGTCACCGACAGAAGACATCATGTTTTTAGATTCTAAATACGCACCTGTTTGTGCTTGAATAGATTTTATAGTTTTCTTAATGCGTTCTGTTCTTTCTGCTTCTAGCATCATTTCTTCTATTCTAGTTTCTTGTAACTCTTTAGTGTTATCTACTTTTCTATCTTTCATGATAGGCTTGCCACCGTAACCTAATCCCGATGGAACTACTTTACCGTCTTCCGCTTTAAGCTCGTTAGTTTTCTTTCTAACGTCTTCGATTTTCTTTTCAATCTTAGCGTATGCTTCTGTTTGCTTTTCAATGTTTTCAGTAAACTTAGTCATTTCCAAATCTGCATTAGCTTTAGATAGTGCTTTAACAGCTTCTATTTCTCTTCTCATTTCAGCAGTATTTTTCATATGAGCTTTACCGTTTGCATCTATATAGCTAACTGTTGTAGGCAATTGTTTAGCAAAGTCAGAAGTTAAACCGTTAAGTTCTTTTTGTTCTTCTGCTGTAAGGCTTGTTTTCTTCGTTAGTTCTTCATAACGATTCATCATACCATCCATGCCATCTCTATGTTGACGATAACCATCTACCATTTTTTTGTTTAACTTAATTAATTCTTCTTTCTTAGCTTTCTCTTTAGCCATATGGCTAACTAGTTTTTCGATACCAATACCAAGAGCTACAATTAAAGCACCAATACCTGTACCAATTAAAGCACCTTTTACTGCTGTTCCAAACACTCTAGTAGCAACTGTTGCTCTAGTCGCAGAGGTTGATACACTGTTCCAAGCGTTAGACAATGCCACAGTTCTTGTTGTGCCTGTAGCTGTCGCTTTTTGAGTTGCAATAGTCATAGCTGTCATACTTGCTCTGTAGATTGAAGTGAATTTTATAATACCTGCGATAAGCTTAGTGAATACACCCATCTTCAACATTGCTCCTGCTAAAATACCGAATAAAACAGGTAACACTCCAATTTTATCGACTACTTCAACACCCATAGAAGCAAGCTTTCCTAGTAATCCGATTGTAAGCATTAATCCATCACTCAATATAGCATTACCTACAGCATTTGAAAATTCAGTCCAACTGTTTTTAAGTTGATTAATACGAGCTTCGAATGACTTCATGTATTCTGCATTTTCTCGCATCGCAGAACCTTCTGAGTGCATTGCTGTTTCCGTAGCTAATGAAGCAGTTTCCCAACTGTTCATAAGTGCTAAGAATCTAGATAGTTGGTAACGCCCTGCTACTTTAACAGCAATGTTCTGACGTTCTGCATCTGTAATTTTATTCCAACGACTAGCTACATCACCTAAGATATCTCCAACTTTTCTAGTTTCTCCTGCTGAATCAACAAGACTTACGCCTATTCCTCCTAATACTTTGTCTACGCCTTTCATCGTTGTGATACGAGAGTAGATAGTTTTTAGTGAGTTACCAATAATTGCACCAGATTCCATAGTTACAGAACCAATAGCAGTTATATGCCCAACAGTTTCTTCCATTGTTACACCGAAAGTTTTAGCTGTTGAAGCCGATTTAGATAGACCTTCTGATAATTGTTTAGTAGAAATCGCATAGTCATTATCTACTTCATTCAAAGCATCAACAATGTGAATTGATTTTTCGGCAGAAATATTGAATGCGTTCATCGTACCTACTAAGTTTTGTGTAGCTTCATCTGCTGTTAAATCAGATACGTTCGACATTAATGTAGCAGTTTTTGTAATTGCCAATAACTGTCTTTCATTAAAGTGACCGAATGTACGAGATAGTTCTCCTACAGATTTCATTACATCGTGAATATTGTTACCTAACTCTTTAGAAAGGTCAATTGCTCCTGCAAATAATACGTCAATAGACAGTGAATCACTTGCAACTCTTCGTAACTCTGTAAGAGCTTGGTCAAGTTTTAAGATTTCAGATGTCATACTCTTAACAGCACTAACTGTCCCGTAAAACGCAGTCATAGCAACCATCCAAACAGGCACACGAGCCATGGCAACCTTAAGTTGTTCCATTACTCCTAAGTTTCTGTTAGCGTTAAAATCTAATCCCTGTCCTGTTTGACGCAACGCACCATTAGCACGTTCCATTTGCAATGTGTAAGTTTGAACTTGCTTACCTGCACCTTGCATTTTAACTTTCATTTCAGTAACAGAACGACCAAATTTATCAACTACATCTTTTGTAGAGATGGTTTCAACTTTACCTTTATACATTTCACCAAAGTATTTTTGTAGAGCATCTATATCGCCAGAGTTTACTATACCTTTAAGGTTCGTAGCTTTATTTGTACCTCTATTAAAGATAGTCTTCGTACTATCAGCAAGCTTCTTCATGTTAGCGTCTTCTCTTATTACCATTCTGTTAAGATGTGAGAATTGTCGCTCTAAATCTGCTACACCTTTTCCTGCTGTTACAGAAAGTTGAGTCATCGCTTTTCCAAATTGCTCATTTGTTAATTTTCGTTGTTGCACTAATCTTTCTAATTTTTGTTGAATTTTAAATTGCAAATCAACAGATTTTTGTAAATCCGCATCGTTAGAATTACTAGTTTTAAGCTTATCCATCTTAGATGCAATAGAAACATAGTCTTTAGCAGACTTAGCCTTTTGATTCATAAGTTTGATTTCGCCAATTAGTCTTTGAGATGTTCTGTCTGTAGATACAGTTTTACCTTCTATAGCTCTAAGCTCTCTAGCAACTTTCATTCTAGATTTAGTATTAGCAAGAATCTCTTTCTCCGTAAGAACTTGTTTGGTTTTTAAATCATTTATTTGTCTTAGCTCAAACGCTTGTTCTTTTAAGTTTGAAGGATTTTGCTTAACATCTCTAGATAGATTGTTAAATTGCTTTCTTCTTTCTATGTCTCCTGTTGCTTTCCAGTCAGCATCTTTAGCTTTTTTAATCTCATGTAGAAGTTTTCTTTGAGTTAAAAATTCACTATTAGCACTTTTAACTTGTTGTTGGAGTACCCCTTCTTCTTTAGTCATACGTTGAAGAATGTTAATGTCATCCATTGTAAGTGTACCTTTATTAGAACGTTGTTCTAAACCGCTATGTTGGCTAAATAAAGCAGTTTTACCTGCACCATTTTTAAGCTTCTCGATATCTGAATACATATTTTGAAGAGCTTTCTTAGTTTGCTTGACAACCTTTTCAGTCTGTGTTACAGTTTGTTGAGAGATTGGTGAGAAAGTATTTTTCTTAGAGTCCCATTGGTAACGAATCTTTTCAACAACGCCATTGGCTTTTGTCAAAGTACCAACGAATCCTAGAAGTTCTCCTTCTGCATTTTTCATTTCAGCAGAACTAAATAATCCTTTACCAAATGATTTCTTCATATACTTCTGTGCATCTTTAACACTGTCAGCATATAATTTAGTATCAATTGTTGGAGAAGTTTGCTTACCAACTTTTGGAGGATTAACAGTCATTTTGTTAATCTGTTTCAACTGTTCTCCATACTTTTTGTTGAAATCAGATACAGTATCATGAACCTCTTTTAATTGCTTCTTGATATTATCGGCAGAACCTTTAACATCGATTTGAACAGCAATCTTCATAGGTTTAAAAGATTTTGAGTTACTGATAGTTTTACTAATATCAGACATCTGTTTATTTAAATCTGCAACTGTAGCAGATAATTTTACTTTAATTTTAACATGTTTATTTTCTAGAAATTTACTTATATCGTTTACTTGCTTAGTTAAGCCACTGTTTTTATAGTCTAGCTTTACTTTGATTTCTACTACCTTTGCTTTCAAAAGCAAATTTAAATCGTTACTGCCTTTTCCCATTTAGCTTTCACCCCTTATTTTTCTATAGGAGAGTGCTTGATAAGCACCCTAATCTTTTACAGATTAGGATGTTACCCCTAATCCTCTTAGTATAAATTACCTAAATCATCTGAATCATCTGATACTATGTAAATCTCTGTTGTCTGAGAGGACTCATGACCTAGTAATCTCTGTATGTCTTTAATATCTACTCCTGCTTCTTTTGCGTGAGTTGCTCTAGTGCTTCTAAATAAATGGGGATGCACAGCTTTACCGCCTATGATTTTACTGAAATCTTCGCACCATAGATTGAAAGTATTTGCTGATACTTGTTTATATCCATCTTTAGTATTGCTAACGAATAAATAATCACAGTTGTCATCTTTAGCTCCGATAGCTCTTTTATTCATCCATAATTTGATTGCTTCCATAGCTCTAATATCAAAACTGAACTTTCTAGGCTTGCCGATTTTTCCTCCACCTTTAGCACGAATAGTGTGAGTTAGATAGAAGTTTTTTTCAACATCTTTTTTAGTTTCTTTATCTTTGATAGTAACGGACTTAATTTCATATTCTGATACTTCCGCTAATACTTGTCTAGACTCTTCTCTTCTACATCCTGTAGAATATGTAAACCATAGATAGGCTAGTTTCTGCCAGTCTTCTCGCTTCGTTAATTCTGCCGATATAGTTTCCATTTCCTCGACAGTCAAAGGTATTTTTTCTTTTACACTAGCTTTTGTAACACTAGGAATTGCCTTTGTATAGATATTTCTGAAACCTAAATACTCTTCTTCTTCCGCATAATACAATTCTATATAGTTACATAGAGAAGATACCGTAGAACGTTTGAATTTTATAGCACTAGGACTAAGACCTTTTTCACCTAGCCAGTTTTGATACTTATAGGCATCTCTAGGCTTTAGTTTCACAATTCTTACTTTACCTTTTGGCATACAATATTCATGAACCCATTTGGCGAATATTCTCAAACCAGAACGATATTGCTTGATAGTCTCTTTAGACAGCCTTTGTTGCTGTCCAAGATACTCATCGATAAACATTCTGTTTTCTTCGAGAATTTCATTTTCCCAAAACTCATCTGTTACTTCGTCTATTTTTTTATGTGCCATCTTATTTCACCTACTTCTTACCAATCCACTGAATCTCTAAATTGATTCTAGCGTCTTTTACTTTGTCATACTCTTCTTGTACTTTGCCTAGATAATTAAAACCATCACGATAACCAAAGTGTTTAATATTTTTATGACAACCTTTTTTAACTGTCCAACCTGTGCTGATAAGCATGATTGCATGTCCTTGTGGTTGTTCTTTGCCTATAACAGAATCATGATAAACTAGACCGTTATCATAAGTTACCTCAATACCATATTCGTTGAGTCCTACTTTTTTAACCTTGCCTAGTTTAATAGATTTTTGTGATTTTCTTGTACGTACATAGAATACAGGTTTATAAGAAGCTAGATATCTTCTCCATACTTTGATAGCTATGTATTTAAGTTTTCTACCTTCTGCTTCCAAGGCTTTTATAGCTTCTTGGTCTGAATTGAAAAAGGGACTAAGACTACTTCCCTTCGATGTCGGTATCTGATTCCCCATCTACTTCACCATCTTCAACTTCATATTCTTCTAAATCTACTTCTTCGCCAATGACCATCTGTTTTAAAACGTCATTGTCAATTTGTTCTAATAAGTTTTCCGCATCTTCTTTAGCTTCTTTTTCAGCACCTTCTAGAGTTGCTTTAAATCCTTCGACTGTCTGTGTAAGTAACTCGAATACCTTCGTAGTTTCTTCTTCTGGAAGCTCTGCTAGTACAGCATCTAAAACATCCAAGTCAATTAATACTTTTAATAAGACAACAGCTTCATCGATATCATCTGGAACTTCTAAGCTAGTGAAATGCTTTAAGATTAATAGAGCGGTGTATGGAGTTGCCATGTTTAACAATTCAATACGTTCACTACCTGCATTGAAGAAGTCAACCATATTATCCAATAGTAAGTGCTGTTTAGTTTTACGGAATATAATATCGTGAGTCACATCGTACTCAACTTCCCCAACTGTAACCGTAAAGCTTCTTACTGCATCTAATTTTTTACTTTGTTTGTTAAGCTCTACAATAGAAAGCTTTTTGTTCTTTTTATTAATATCCTTTTGTACCATTCTAATTAACCCCTTTTATTTTCATTATTTGTTGTATTTGTTGCATTTGTTGCATCAACAGAATTATCTCTTTTGAGCATACTTCTATTATAGCATATTATTGATAAAATGTCAATTTTATTCACATGATAATACCAAAAAAAAAAGAGTAGAGGAACTGTTATGTTCTTCTACTCTTAAGTTTAATTCGTTACTTCTTTTACCTCTTGACGATAGACTCTAGCTATGTTAAACTAGAGTTATCGATTGAGAGTTAAGATTATAGACGAATGATGTCGTATAGACGGTTTGTTCCTGCTTCTGTTAGGATATCCAAGTTGAAGTCGAACGTTGATACATTTTCAACATCCATTGATAAAGAGAAAGTAGATTGTAGTTTAGCTTTTGGAATATAGAATTGCATTTTGCGGTCAATTCCATCTTCACCACGAACTACTGTATCTCCAACTACTTTATATGTAGCAGGGAAAGCGTTACCAGAGAACGTTACTTGCGTAGCATTAACGTCTGTTACTAAGTATTCATAGAATACCATTGCTTGGTCGCCCTCAGCCATACCGCTTGTGAAAGTTACATCTTTAGCCGTAGCTGTGAATGTAGTATTTTCTTCTACCATAATACCGTTTACAACCTTGTAAGCTGTAACTGTAGTTCCAACAGGAGTATCTTTAAGTGAAACTTTGAAAGGTGTAGCTGAAACTGTCAATACTTCACGACCTACGGCACGAATACCTGTAGTTTTAACTGCGTTACCAGAAAGCATTGCTAAAGACGTATCTGAAAGCAAGGCATCTTGCATTGTTAATGATGCTGTACGACCAAAATCCCAACTCATTAACTTAGAATTTCCTTGTCCACCACGTGCTTCTGCTGATTCTGATTCATTTTCGATTGTTGATACTTTCAGTGTATCGAAGAACAATACAGGTTTGTTTGTTGAAATATCGAAGAAGATAACGTTCGCCACTTCTTTTAAACCATAACGTAAATTTGCCATTATTTGTTTTCCTCCATGTAGTTAATATTTTTATGTATCAAAGTAAATTTATAATTTACTTGACCAATGCTTTAAATCTATTTTTTTCTGCACCTGCCATCATAGCTCGAATGCTGAAATCATAGTTGTCTATCAATTCTAATCTTGCATACTCATCGTATAATTGATATAGAGTCAACTGCCAAACGTTAAGCTTGTTGATAGAATGACTTTTAGAACTAACAGCACTTATAATATCGGAAATGTCTATTTCTCCATCCCCATCGTCACTCTGCTGTTTCTTCTTTTTACCCTCAATTTTCTTTCTCATTAATTCCATGTGTTCTTGGAGCTTTCTAGTTTCTTCGTCAGCAGGATTTAGCTTTACGTCTTTTTTTGACAGAAGGTTTAGTTAAGTAATTTTGGAATTTAATAACTTCAACAACACTGTCAAAGTTATCTCGATGTATTAACATTATTTCCTCTTCGTTCAAGCTATCTAGGATATCTTCATTAACAGTCATTACACCGTCTTTATCAGATACTAGTACGCCCATTTTTACGAAGTTAATAGCGATTACATCTTGTTTTTCTAAAATTCTTACATCATCTGTTCTAAATATCATTGCTAATGCTACTAATAAACTTTCTAGCATCTCTTGTCCACCTAATTTAACGTAGAAGTCAAAGGTTTTAAGATTATCTTTTTCTTGTTCTAGAATCATTCTTTTCTCTAAATCTAAGACTGAACTTATAAAATCATCAACAGATATTGAAATCCGTTGGAGATTATTCATATAATCCGAATAACCGTACTCGTTAATTTCTTTTAGAGTATGCGGTTTTATATCAAGGTTATCAACCTTAATAATACTTCCACTAAGCATATTTAACTTTAAATCCAACTCTTTTAAATCTTTATAATCTTTCATGATTAAGTCTCAACAGAGAAGTAATCACTGTATAATCTGATACAATCAAATTTAGTATTGACATAAAGATGTTGGTAGCCATTAAAGTTTAGTCTGATAGTGTTAGGGTTGCTTCTCAACCCTATAGTGTCCATAACTCTTCCCATAATTTCGTATGGTCTGATTAAAGAGCGTTCATCTTGATAGATGAGCCACAGAGACTTTGAAACAATAATATCAATATTCAATTGAGACTCAGCAATAACTTCATTGCTATTAAACTCTCCTTCGTTATAATAAACACGAATGAATGAGCCATCTAGCGTTGTAGCTTCTGGGTCAAACGGATAAGGAAAAATCTTAGATGTACTTGCATTTGGAGTAATCAACTTTCGACTATCGATAGCAGGGTACTTGGTTGTGTTAAATGGGTCTGAATAGTCATTTACTAACAGCATAGCTAATCCTTTATTTTTCGCTAACTCGTTCATAATATCAACTATATTCTTTGACATTGATTCCATTTTCATTACCAGATTCTACCTCCTTCGGTTGGGAAGTCATCTTCCACAGTCTCAGTTGTATCACTATCGTATATATTGAATGCGATACGTTCATCAAAATTATCTTCATCTCTGATTGTAGTAACTTTGACAGTTAATTGAAGAACACCGTAGTCATTTCTGCTAACAGCAGTTGTGTCATCGATACCGACAACTTCATAAACCTTGCTACCAAATATAAATCTATCATTAAGTCCGATAGTCTTTGTAATATCTGTTAGTTCAACGAATACAAATAATTGACCTA
>Ga0079039_1439571_pt1 | contig 9683 bp, 18 predicted proteins | sample Mud3Dept4metaT_FD_168610 | JGI IMG/M metagenome (GOLD analysis project Ga0079039, IMG submission 168610) | Metatranscriptome of freshwater wetland microbial communities from Ohio, USA, analyzing the effect of biotic and abiotic controls - Mud... | ecosystem: Environmental > Aquatic > Freshwater >...
AGCGTCTTGCCGCGGTTCTTGGCCACGGTCTTGGCGTCCATCATGTTCTCCACGCCGTTGAAGACCGCGTGCACGATGTTGATGGAGGCTCGCGAGCCCACGCACTTGGAGAGGACGTCGGTGACGCCGCCCGCCTCCATGATTGCGCGCACGGGGCCGCCGGCGATGATTCCCGAGCCGGGGCAGGCGGGCTTCAAGAGGACGTGGGTCGCCTTGTAGTTGCCGATGACCTCGTGGGGAATCGTGCCGTTCTTCACCGGCAGCTTCACCATTTGGCGCTTCGCCCGGTCGATGCTCTTGCGGATGGCCTCGGTGACGTCCTTCGCCTTGCCGAAGCCGAAGCCCACCATGCCCTGGCGGTCGCCCACCACGGTGAGGGCAGAGAAGCTGAAGGACCGGCCGCCCTTGACGACCTTGGCAGTCCTGTTGAGCTTGACCAGCTTCTCCATGTAATTGTCGCGGGACCCGGAATCGTCCCTTCTACCTCTGTCTCTGTTATCCACGCCGTCCCCCTAGAACGTGATCCCGGCCTTGCGGGCGCCGTCGGCGATGGCTTTCACTATGCCGTGGTATTTGTAGCCGTTGCGGTCGAAGACCACTTTGGCTACGTTCTTATCCTTTAGCCGCTTGCCGATCTCTTCCCCGAGCTTCCCAGCGCCTTCCTTGTTCCGCTTGACGGCCTTGAGGGCCTCCTCGAGCGTGGACACGGAGGCCAGGGTGGTCCCGGCGACGTCGTCGATGACTTGGACGTACATGTACCGATTCGACTTGTAGACGGTCATCCTCGGCTTCTCCGGCGTGCCGGAGAGGGTCTTGCGGACGTGCAGCTTGCGCTGCTCCCGCTTGCGGAGCTTGTCGCTCAGTTCCTTGACGCTCATATCCTCGGCCTCACTTCACGCCGGTCTTGCCGACCTTCTTCTTGATCTTCTCTTCCTCGTACCTGATGCCCTTGCCCTTGTAGGGCTCGGGGAGGCGGAGGCTCCTAATCTCGCTCGCGAACTTGCCCACCAGCTGGCGGTCGAAGCCGGTCACGACGATCTTCTGCCCGTTCATCTCGACCGTCGCCGACAGGCCCTCGGGTATCGCCACGGCGACATCGTTGGAATAGCCCAGGCTGAGGACGAGAAGCTTGCCCTGGATCTCGGACTTGTAGCCGACTCCGGTGATCATGAGCGAGCGGGTGAAGCCGGCGGATACGCCGATCACCATGTTGTTCACGAGGTTGCGGTAGAGTCCGTGGTAGGCCCTGGCCTGCTTGGAATCGGACTTGCGGGTCACTTGGACCGTGTCGCCCTCGGCCTTAATCACTACCTCGGGGAGGTAGGTCTGGGTCAGCTTGCCCTTCGGGCCCTCGACGGTCACGAGGTCGCTCGCTACCGTTACCTTGACGCCCTTGGGCACGGCGACCGGCTTGATACCTATTCTCGACATATCATTCCCCCGGTTACCAGACGGTGCAGATGAGCTCGCCGCCCACCTTCTTCTCGACGGCCTTGCGCCCGGTCGTCACGCCCTCTGAGGTCGAGACGATCAAGGTGCCGTAGCCGTTGTAGACCCTGGGAAGCTCCTTGTACCCGGAATAGACGCGTCGGCCGGGCCGGGATACCTTCTCCACGCCGTGGATGACGGGGTCGTTCGCGTCGTCGTACTTCAGGAAGATACGGATGACATTGGAGCCCTCCGCTTGGATCTTCTTGAAGTTCTTGATGAAGCCCTCGGTCTTGAGGATCTTCACTATCTCGAGCTTCAGCTTTGAGGTCGGGATGTCGACCTTCTCATGACGGGCCGAGCTCGCGTTGCGGATCTTAGTCAGCATGTCCGCGATGGGATCGGAAACGCTCATCGCTACCTCCTACCAGCTCGATTTCGTCACGCCGGGAATCAAACCGTCGGAAGCGTACTTCCGGAAGCAGATCCTGCACATGTCGAACTTCCGAAGGTAACCGCGGGATCGCCCGCAGACCTTGCAGCGCCGGACCAACCGGGTCGAGTACTTCGGCTTCTTCAACGCCTTAAGAATCATCGCCTTGCGTGCCATATTTCGGCCTTCCTTATTTTCTGAAGGGCATGCCCATCTTGGCAAGGAGGCTTTTGGCTTCCTTGTCGTTCCTCGCGGTCGTTACGATCGCGATATTGAGCCCCATGATCTTCTCGATCTTGTCGAAGTCGATCTCCGGGAAGATGATCTGCTCCGTCAGGCCGAGCGAATAGTTCCCGTGGCCGTCGAAGGCGTTGGGGTTGACTCCGCGGAAGTCCTTGACGCGGGGGAGCGCGGCGTTCATGAGCCTGTCCAGAAACTCCCACATCATCGTGCCTCGAAGGGTCACCCGCGCGCCGATCTCCTGCCCCTGACGGATCTTGAAGGTCGCGATCGACTTGCGGGCCTTCGTCTTCACCGCGTGCTGCCCCGTGATCTGAGCGAGGTCCTCTACGGCGGCGTCAAGGATCTTCTTGTTCTCCTTGGCCTCGCCGACGCCCATCGACACGATCACCTTAACGAAACGGGGCACCTGCATTACGGACTGGTAGCCGAGCTCCTTGAAGAGCTCCGGAGCGACCTTGTCCTTATAGATCTTCTTAAGGCGGGGGACGTAACCCTTCGGAGGCGGGGCGCTCTCGCCGCCGGCCTTCTTCTCGGCTGCAGCTGCGGCCTTAGCCTTCTTCTTTTCGGCGGCCTCGGCTGCTTTCGCGTTTACTTGCGCCTTTTCTTCAGCCATCTCAGAGCGCCTCCCCGCACTTGCGGCAGACGCGCTTCTTGGCGTCCCCGTCGATCTTATATCCGATCCTGGTCGGTCCGCACTTGCGGCAGACGATCATGATGTTCGAGATGGCGATGGCCGCCTCGATCTCGATGATCCCGCCGCGATCGGTCTGCTTGCGCTTCTTCTGCGCCTTCTTGACCATGTTCACGCCCGCGACGATGGCCCTGCCCTTCTCGCGGTCGATGCGGATCACCTTGCCCTGCTTACCCTTGTCCTTGCCGGCGACGACCTGGACCTGGTCCTCCTTGCGGAGCTTGTACTTGATTTCGGCCATTTCCGGACTCCTCACAGGACCTCAGGCGCGAGGGACACGATCTTCATATAGTCCCTCTCGCGCAGTCACGGGCCACGGGCCCGAAGATGCGCTTGCCCTTCGGGTTCTTGTTGGCGTCTATGATGACGCAGGCATTGTCGTCGAAGCGGATATACGTGCCGTCGGGACGGCGGTATTCCTTGTGCGTACGGACGACGACGGCCTTCTCGATAGTCCCCTTCTTGATCGCCGAGTTGGGAGTCGTGGCCTTGACCGCGACGACGATGATGTCGCCGATGCCCGCGTAGAGGCGGCGCGTACCGCCCAAGACCTTGATGCACTGGACCATCTTGGCGCCGGAATTGTCGGCGACGACCAGCGTGGATTCTACTTGTACCATCTCGATCCTGCCTTATTTCGCCTTCTCGACGATCTCGGCCAACGCCCACCGCTTGTCGCGGGACAGGGGCCGGCACTCGACGACCCTGACAGTGTCACCCGCGTGGGCTTCGTTCTTCTCGTCGTGGGCCTTAATGCTCTTGGACCTAGTAACGTACTTCTTATAGAGGGGATGCAGCTTCCGCATGGTGATCTCGACGACGATGGTCTTGTCCATCTTGTCGCTCTTCACAATGCCCTGAAGGGTCTGCTTTCCCTTGTTGGCGCCCTGAACGGTTTCCACGGTGTCTCCTCGCCCTACTTCTTCGCCGTCTTAGCGACGGCGACCGCCGCTTTCTTCTTGGCGGCGCTTGCCGCGGGGGCGGCGACGGCAGTGTCGGCCTTGCCGACGCTATTGATCAGCGTCTCCACGCGGGCGATCTGGCGGCGGAGATTCCTGGCTTCTACCGGGTTCTCCACGTGTCCGACCACCGCCTGGAAGCGGAAATCGAAATACTTCTTGCGGAGCTCGCCGCGCTTGACGACGAGCTCGTCTTTCTTAAGCTCTTTGAAGCTGTTCTTCATGGCCCCTACTCCGTATCCACGCGCCGCGTGAACTTGGTCTTGACGGGCAGCTTCGAGCCGGCGAGGCGCATGGCCTCCTCGGCCGCCTTAGGCTCGACGCCCGCGAGCTCGAAGAGGACCGTGCCCGGCCTCACGACCGCGACCCAACCTTCCATATTGCCCTTGCCCTTGCCCATGCGCGTCTCGAGCGGCTTCTTGGTATAAGGCTTGTCCGGGAAGATGCGGATCCACATCTTGCCGCCGCGCTTGATATAGCGGTTGAGGGCGATGCGCGCGGCCTCGATCTGGCGGGCGGTGAGCCACTCGGGCTCCAAGCACACCAAACCGTACTCGCCGAAGGCGATCGTGTTGCCGGTGTGAGCCATACCATGCACGCGTCCGCGCTGAACCATTCTGTGCTTGACTCTCTTGGGACTCAGCATGACTTAGCTCCTTGCCTCTCCGGCGTTGCCCCTTCTCGGGGCCTCGCCTTCGCGGCCATCGCTCGGGCGTACCGGGCGTTCAGGCCTCGGCGCGCTCGGTGCAGCGGGACGTTCAGCCCTCGAGTCTCCCGGGCGGTCGTCGCGGCCTCGTCGGTCGCCACGGTCTCCACGGTCTTCACGGGGGTTATCGTATTCGCGACGGCCGTCTCTCTGCTTGCGCACGAGCTGGCCCGCGTCCTCGTTCTTGTCAGACCTGTACACCATGCCCTGGTAGATCCAGACCTTGACGCCGATGCGCCCGAAGGTCGTGGAGGACTCGGCGAAGCCGTAGTCGATGTCTGCGCGCAGGGTGTGCAGGGGCACGCGGCCGTCCTTGTGCTCCTCGGTGCGGGACATGTCCGCTCCGCCGAGGCGCCCGGAGACGCGGACCTTGCAGCCCTGGGCCCCGCCCTTGATCGCGTTCGCGACGGACATCTTGATGGCCTTGCGGAAGGAACCGCGGTTCTCGAGCTGCCTCGCGATGTTCTGGGCGACGATCTGCGCGTTCGTATCGGTCTTCTTGACTTCTTTGATCTTGATCTGGACCTTTTTGCTCGCGATCTTCTGGAGCTCGAGGCCGATCCTCTCAATATTGGCGCCCTTGACGCCGATGAGCACGCCGGGCCTCGCCGTATGGATAACGATCGTCACCCTCTGGGGATGCCTAACGATCTCCACCTCGGAGATGTCGGCGCCCTTGCACTCGGGCAGCTCGACGATCCGGCGGCGAAGGCCGAGGTCCTCATGGAGCGTCTTGGCGTACTCGCGCGGATCTACGTACCAACGGGACTTCCAGTCTTTGTTAATCCCTAAGCGCAGCCCGACGGGGTTTACTTTATTTCCCACGTTACGCCTCCGTCTTCTTCGCGATCTCGTCGATCACGCAGGATATGTGGCACATCCTCTTCATGAGCATGTCCGCGCGGCCGCGGCCCCTGAACCACACGCGCCTCATGCGCGGGCCCTCGTCGATCCGGATCTCCTTGACGTAGAGCATGTCCTCGTCGAGCTTCCGATTACGGTCGAGGGCGTTAGCGGCCGCCGACACGAGGACCTTCTTGATCAGCGCTGCGCCCTTGTTGGGCACGTTGTCGAGTATCGCGACGGCCTCGGAATAGGGCCTCTTCCTGATGAGGTCGGCCACCGGGCGAACCTTCGAGGGGGAGGCGATGAGCCACTTGGCCGTGGCGCGATATCCAGTCTTGGTTTCAGCCATTTCCCGCACCTATGCCTTCACAGCTTTCTTGTCGCTGCCGGCGTGACCGCGGAATATGCGCGTCGGAGAGAACTCGCCGAGCTTATGGCCGACGAGATTCTCGGTCACGTAGACCGGGATCCACGTCTTCCCGTTGTATACGGAGATCGTCATCCCGACCATTTCGGGGATGATCGTCGAGGTGCGGGAGTAAGTCTTCATCATCTTCCGGTCGCCCGCGACCTTGCTCATCTCCATTATCTTCTTGTACAGGCTCTTCTCGATGAAGGGCCCCTTCTTTACGGACCTAGACATCGGCTACCTCACTTCCTGCGCTTGACGATGAAACGGCTCGACGGCTTGTGCGCATCGCGCGTCTTATAGCCCTTCGCCGGCTGGCCCCACGGGGACACTGGCTGCTTATAGCCCTTGCCCCGTCCCTCGCCGCCTCCGTGCGGATGGTCGACCGGATTCATTACGGTTCCTCGCACGGTGGGACGCACTCCGAGCCAGCGGGTCCGCCCCGCCTTGCCCAGTCGCTCGTTCATATGCTCCTCGTTGCCGACGGAGCCGATGGTCGCGGAGCACTTCTTGAAGATCATGCGGAGCTCGCCCGAGGGGAGCTTGAGGACGACGTAGTCGCCCTCCTTGGCCGCCACGAGGGCGCCTGCGCCCGCGGAGCGGGCCAGCTGCCCGCCGCGGCCGAGGGTGAGCTCGACGTTGTGGACCGTGATGCCCACCGGAATGGACTCGAGGGGCAGGGAGTTGCCCGGCTCGATAGCCGCGCCGGCGCCGGCGAGGACCTTCTTGCCTACCTCGAGCCCCTTAGGGCAGAGGATGTAGCGCTTGTCGCCGTCGACGTAGTTGATGAGGGCGATGTTGGCGGAGCGGTTCGGGTCGTACTCGACGCCGGCCACGACGCCGGGGACTCCGAGCTTGTCTCGCCTGAAATCGATCTCGCGATACTTCTGCTTGTGCCCGCCGCCCTGGTGCCGCACGGAGATGCGTCCGTTCGAGGCTCGCCCTCCATGGGACTTCTTCCCGCGGGTAAGGGACTTCTCGGGCGCGCTCGCGTTCGAGGTGATCTCGGTGTTGACCACCTGCACGCGGTGCCTGAGGCCCGGCGTTATCGGCCTGAAAGTCTTGATGCCCATACTTATCCCCTCGCGCTCACGCGCCCTCGAATATGGCGATCTTCTCGCCGGCCGAGAGCCTGACTACGGCCTTCTTCCAGGTCGCGGTCTTGCCTGGGCGGTTGCGGAGCCGCTTCGGCTTGGACTTCACGTTGATGATATTGCAGGCGACCGGGTTCACGTTGAACATTCGGCGCACCGCTTCCATGATCTGGCGCTTATCGGCCCTCGGGTCGACCTTGAAGGCGTAGTGCCCGGTCTCTCGGGCCACGTTGCACTTCTCGGTGAGAACGGGCTCGATAAGGATCGAATCGTATTCCATTTTGTCCGACTCCTTACTTGTCCGCGTAGAACGCGTTGAGTTCTTTCGCGGCCGACTCGAGCACGATGACCTTGCGTCCGTAGAAGAGATCGTGGGCTCGCAAGCGATTAAACGAGAGGAAGCTCAGCCAGGGAAGGTTCCGACCGGCGCGCTTCACGCTCGCGTCGTCGTCCTTGAGGATCACGACGGTGCGGATGGCGTCCTTATCGGAGGCGATGGCCTCGATCTGCTTCACGAGATCCTTGGTCTTGCCGGTGTCGCTGGTAAAGTCCTCAACGATCTGCATGGAGCCGTCCTGAGCCTTGAGGCTCAAGATGGTCTTGAGAGCGAGGCGCTTCACCTTTTTGGGCAGCACGAAGGAGAAATCCCTCGGCTTAGGGCCGAAAGCGGTGCCGCCGCCGACATAAACGGGAGACTTATAGTCGCCCTGGCGAGCGCGGCCCGTGCCCTTCTGGGCGTAGGGCCTGCGATTAGAGCCGTGAACCTCGCCGCGATCCTTCGTGCAGGCCGTGCCCACGCGAGCGTTAGCGAGCTCGTTATTGATGGCGTAATAAATAACGTCATCGTTCTTGGGAAGACCGAACACGGCGTCGGAGAGCTCAATTGACCTAAGCTCCTTCCCCTTCAAGGAAACGACTTTCCTTTCCATTCTGGGTCCTCCGCCTTACTTCTGCTTCTTGACGGCGTCGCGAACGACGACATCACAATTCCGGGGGCCGGGAACGGCGCCGCGGATGAGGACGAAGCCGCCTTCCGCGTCGACTCGAACGACCTTAAGGTTCTGCATCGTGACACGCTCTCCGCCCATGCGGCCCGGGAGCTTCACGTTCTTGAAGGTCTTGTGCGGATAGGTCGACTGACCGGTCGAACCGGGCTCTCTGTGGAATTTCGAGCCGTGGGTATTGCGTCCGCCGCCGAAATGCCATCTCTTCACGACGCCCTGGAAGCCCTTGCCCTTGCTCGTGGCGCAGACGTCCACAAAGCGCAGGCCCTCGAGGGTAGTGACGCCGAGCTTGTCACCGATCACGACTTCCTTTTCGAAGTCGCGCATCTCGCGCAGAATCCTCGTGGGATTGACGCCCTCGGGGAACTGGCCCGCGTAGGGCTTGGTGGCGGCGCCCTTCTTCTTGTCGTAGACACCGAGGACGACGGCGTTGTAGCCGTCCTTCTCCGCGGTCTTCTTGCCGACCACGACGTTAGGGGCGATCTCGATGACCGTAACGGGTATGAGCCGTCCGGTTTCATCGAAGACCTGAGTCATCCCCGTCTTCTTTCCGATAAGTCCGATCATTCGCGACTCCTAGCGTTGAACGCTTCGGCATCTACTCGGCATCGCCGAACGCCAGCCGGGCGTTATCTGCTTGCAACGAAGGCCCTTGCCTCGCCGCTAAAAAGCCAAAAGGCTCTTACTGCTTGATTTCTACGTCTACGCCGGCCGGAAGCTCGAGCTTCATCAGCGCGTCCATGACGTCGGGTGTCGGATCGATAATATCGATCAGGCGTTTGTGCGTCCTCATCTCGAACTGCTCCCTCGACTTCTTATGAACGTGGGGAGAGCGAAGGACGGTGTACTTGTTAATGCGCGTTGGCAAGGGGATCGGCCCCGAAACCTTGGCGCCCGCCTTTTGGACGGTCTGTACGATACCCCTCGCGCTGTCGTCGATGAGACGGAAATCGAAGCCTCTAAGCCTGACTCGAATCCTGTCCTTCATGCGAATCCTCCAAAGATCTCTTGGGTATGTCCCCGGCTGCCGTACCCTGGCGGGCGAGCAATCGAAGCATATCTCCGCGGGGTTGTGGAACCCCGCACATGAACGGCGAGGCGCACGAGGCGCCAAGCCGCGGATGAATATATCATGGCCGCCCCGGCCGCGTATAGCAGTCAAAGGCGCCATTTCAACAAAAAACCGCCGGGAGTATAACCGCCCGGCGGCTTATTTGCCTGATATTACTCTTGGATCTCGACAACCTGACCGGAAGCGACCGTGTGGCCGCCCTCGCGGATGGCGAACTTGAGGCCCTTCTCCATTGCGATGGGATAGATCAGCTCGACGAGAATCTCGGAGTTGTCGCCGGGCATGACCATTTCCTTGCACTCGGGGAGGTTGACCGTTCCGGTGATGTCGGTCGTGCGGAAATAGAACTGCGGGCGGTAGCCTCCGAAGAAGGGGCTATGGCGACCGCCCTCCTGAGTATTGAGGCAGTAGATCTGGCCCTTGAACTTGGTGTGCGGGGTGATCGAAGCGGGTTTGGCAAGAACCTGGCCGCGCTCGACCTCCTTCTTGTCGATACCGCGAAGGAGGGTGCCGATGTTGTCTCCGGCCCGGCCCTCGTCGAGGAGCTTATTGAACATCTCGATGCCGGTGACGACAGTCGACTTGGTCGGCTTGATGCCGACGATCTCGATGGTCTCGTTGAGCTTGACGATACCGCGCTCGACGCGACCCGTAACGACCGTTCCGCGGCCGGAGATCGAGAACACGTCCTCGATGGGCATCAGGAAAGGCTTATCGGTAACGCGCTCAGGATCGGGGAAGAAGGTATCCATGGAATCGAGGAGCTCCTGGATGCACTTCGTCGCCTCGGTATTGTCG
>Ga0079039_1594854_pt1 | contig 9657 bp, 15 predicted proteins | sample Mud3Dept4metaT_FD_168610 | JGI IMG/M metagenome (GOLD analysis project Ga0079039, IMG submission 168610) | Metatranscriptome of freshwater wetland microbial communities from Ohio, USA, analyzing the effect of biotic and abiotic controls - Mud... | ecosystem: Environmental > Aquatic > Freshwater >...
GGAACAACATTTTCCTTCAGCATGGAAAGAATTTCTTAGCATGTTAGATAAACATTAAAAGTACCTGTATACAAACCCAGAGTTAGATCATATAATGATATTAAATCAAACTGGAGGTAGAGACCATGGCTCAAAATCGGGAGATTATTAAGTATCGGGATAAGTATCTTCGATTATTCGGACAAAACTTTCCCAATGAGGAAGTAAAAGTTAAAAATGATGAAGAAGAAGTTGAAGCCATCAAGAAATGTTTGTCAGCTAGCAAGCCAGCAAAGATAGTATTTAATATCGATTACAGAAACGACTACTAGAGGTGTTGACATCATGGGATACAGAGAAACCGCACTTATTACTTACGGAACTAAATGTGAGATTTGTACTTACGGAATTGTAGAAGTTCACCACATCTCATACCAAGAACATCAAGAGGTCGAAGACTATATTCGATACCTGGCTAAAAATGGGAATGACATTTCTAGAGAACTGGAAAAAGCTCGAACATTAGGGTTCCTCTTTTGGGACGGTAGCCAATTAGCGAAAGACGACCGTTCTACTAATTTATCTTGTCTGTGTAGTAACTGCCATTATTTAGTTCACCTCATGAATGTGGGATTAAAGCTATTAAAAGCGATACCTAAAAGAAAATAAATTAGAGGAGCGCTTCTCATGGATATTAGTACTGGTAGATGCCCGACTAAAAAAATAGATTGCGATTGTACAAAAGTATGTGCTAGATTATATGGAGAACAAGTTCGGAAGCTGAGAAGAGAATTATTAGATTGTTCTCCCGATGAGTTTGTAAGAAAGACCAAAGAATTTCATTTATTTGTTAGAAAAGCTGGCTTCACAAAAACCCATAATGATATACCAAAAAACTATCCCAATCCGAATTAAACAAACTCATTTACTTATAAGGGGATAGGGATTATACTCAACTTAACGGGCTATGGGTTTTTTACTAACTTAAAGGTGGTGGTGATCTTGTATTTCCTGAAGTCAAATTCGAGAAAGGCTAGGTGATCACCACATCTCCGAGTTATCGGTAAATAACATTGGGGACCAGACCTACTGATGTCCCACCAAAAAAGCTGATATGGAAATACGCCGACGGGCCAATACGGGAGGAAACAAAAATGGGATTACTTATTCAAGCTTATGTATTTTTAAAATCTTTATTCACTTCATCTTCTGAAGAACCAACTTCAGAAAAGCCTAACTTTCTTTTACCTTTAAACATCCAATTCTTTGCAGATGGAGATGACCCTGAAGGTGATGAGGAAGAAGACGATGCTGACGATGAAGAAGAAAAGCCCTTCGCACAATTCAAAACGAAGGACGAGCTAAACAAACGACTTTCTAGAGCTGAGAAATCTGGAAAGAAAGCATTAGCTAAAGAACTTGGATTTGACTCAATCGAAGCTATGATGGCAGCACATAAAAAGCCAGTAACTAAAGTCGATGAGAAAGATAAAACCAAGGACCAAGTTGATGTGGATAAAATCGTTGAAGATAAACTCAAGGATATGCAAGCAAAAGGCTTTAAACGTATCCTAAACGCCGAGGTAAAGATATTCGCGAAGGAACTCGGATTCGCAGATCATGAAGACGCATTAGCCTTAGCTGATTTATCTGAAGTAAAAGAAAATGATAACGGGGATCTCGAAGGCGTTGAAGACGCTCTTAAAGCACTGGCCGTTAAAAAACCTCATTTACTTAAAACAGCTCCAGAAGGTGGATTTGGTGCTGATATCAAGAACAAAAGAAAGAACGAAAAAGACAATCTTGAAAATATTAAAAAATTGGCTCAAAGCCGAGGAACTCAAACGACTACGGTCAATGATCCTTGGAAACGATAAGGAGGAAAATAAACCATGAACTTACAACCAACAGAACGATTCGAAGTTACTGGAGACGCGGAGATCTTAGCTTCATATGAGGCAATCCGAGAAGTAGTAAATGGTATCACAATCGATTCAGCTGCAGTAGTTGCAGTAGATGGAAAGAAAACAATTCAAAAAGGTATGCCAATGGCTAAGTTAACAGCTAATGGAAAATACGTTCCTTACGCTGCTGCTGGAATTGACGGAAGTGAAAATCCTACGGTAATCCTAAAACGTACTGTGGATGTAACTGACGGAGATCAAATCGTTGGCGGATATGAAATGGCAAAAGTAATTACTGAACGCCTTCCGGTTGCTGTCGACGCTACACTACGAGGCAAAATGCCTTTCATTCAATTCGCTTAATTTTTACCTATCTGAAACTTCGAGGAGGAAAACATAACCATGGCAAATTTTCTATTACGTCTTAACAACATTCAATTCTTTGCTGCACCAGAAGTATTAAATTTAGAACAAGCCCTTACAGGCACGGAGCTTTTAACTTATTCACGAAATCTTGCTACGCCACAGAACTACTTAGCAAACCTATTCTTCCCGTCACAAGAGACTTCTGAATTAACAATCGATGTTATTCGCGAAGGTTCACGCCTTCCAGTAATGGCACAAATTGGTGAACTCGGAACTCAAACAGAATATGGTAGCCGAGAAGGAATGACAGGTTCACGTATCTCTATTCCTAAGATCCAACGCGGACGAGGAATGGATGAAAAATACGTACGCCTATTATTACAAAGTGGTTTACGAGCTAACGAGTTCGCTGAAATTCGCCGTACACAATTGGATGATTCAGCTTATGCAGTTAATGCTATCAAAGCTCGTAAAGAATGGATCGCAATGCAAGCCATCTCTACTGGCGCAGTAGCTTATTCAGAAGGCGGAGTACAATTCACTACTGACTTCGGATATACTAACGAGCAAAAACCTGTATTATCAGGAACTGATTTATGGTCTGATACGGTTAACTCAACGCCTTTACTTGATATTCAAGAATGGGTAAACGCAGGATCTGATCGCGGAATCCAATTCGGACGAGCAATGACTTCTCAACGAATCATCTCGTTACTTTTACAAAATGTGAGCTTACGTAAAGCTTACTTCGGAGACCCATCAGGTACTTCTAATCCACCACAATTAAACAAGTCTCAATTAGACTCAGTATTCCAAGCACAAGGCCTTCCGGTTATGGTTGCTTACGATACTCAAGCTCGAGTTGAAAACAAAGCTTTAGTTAATGGTATGCCATCATTTACTTCGGTTCGCATGATGCCACAAAATCGTTTCGTACTTCTTCCAGATGGTCCACTAGGAAGTTACTTATGGGCTAAAACTACGGAAGAAATGATGAACGAAATTGAAGCTGTCGATACTGACACGGATGGTATCTTCGTATTCCGTAAAGTTAATGAACATCCAATCCGAGTTGAAACAATCGGAGTTAACTTGGCCTTCCCAGCTTTCGGGTATAACGACTCGGTAGTTTCGGCAACTGTAATCGCATAAAAATAATAGACGTCGATTCTTCGGCGTCTCTTTTTTAATCCAAATTAGAGAGGAAGAGAATTCACATGAATTTAGTATCTAAAGGAAATGTAAAACACGATGGAAAATGGTATGAAGACGGGGATAAAATTAGCCAACTGAAAAAAGAAGATGGCCAACGATTAATTGATCTTGGTATCGCTTATGAAGTTGGTACTGAAGATGAAGCACCTGAAACTCCCTCTCCATTAACAGAAGGCGATGAAGATGAGAATCTTAGCTTCGCTGAACTTGAAGACGAAGAGGAAGATGAAGACGAAGAAGAGGACGAAGAAGAGGAAGAAGTTAAGCCTCTTACTAAAGCCCAAATCCGAGCTGCTAATCGTAAGAAAAACAACCAATAAAACGGAAGTAGGTGATGATTATGCCTACAGTTGAAACAGTAGATATGTGGATAACTTTAAACCTACTCGATTCTGAAGCTTGGATTAAATCTGATAAGAAACCCATCGCCTTAATACAAGCGATCCGTAATCTTTCTTATTGGTACCCAGAGACTATATTAACTGATGAGTTTGTTTCTTATCAGGTAGTATGGGAATTACAAGGATTAGATCCGGCACTTAAATATCAGAAGCAAGGAGTAAAAGCTGTTTCTGATAGTGGTGAACGAATTGATTATACAGTCCGAAGTAAGGTAGCTCCTGATATTCTAGATCTTCTAGGTATTCCGGCTTATGAAATCCAAGAAGAAGAACAGGAAAGTCCTCTACAGTACGGAGGCTTTCTAGTATGAGTTTATTCGGTTATCCCGCTGATATTATCCATCACAAAGCCCAACTAGATGCTTGGAATCGAGTTACAGGATTCTCCGAAGTATTTCTAAAAGCTAAAGTTGTGGAAGAACAAAAACTCATTAAAAATTCTAAAGGTGAAGAAGTTCAATCCATGATAGAGGTTCATATCGAAGGATCTCATATCGTTACCATGTTGGATGAATTTGTTTACCAAAAGGATTTAGGAAATGAGATACGATTTCGACCCTTGCATTATGAGGTGAAGAAAAACATCGGGACTGACGATGTAAAGAAGCTGATTATTTATGGCTGATAAATATACCTTTGATATATACGGACTTCGGGAAATGTCAAACGAATTATCCCTATTCGAAAAGGCATTCTTTAAAAACCTCGATGATGTATTATCTAAGCTAGCCGAGATGGTTATAAAAGATGCCAGAAGATTAGCTCCTTTGCTTGGGGGAGATCTCGAAGCTTCATTAGATTTTGATGAAGTAAAAACAAACATCTCCATGATGTATATCGATTTCGGGGTGGTAGCTAGTCCGGAGGTTCAAGGTTACGCTTGGGCTCAACATGAGGGATTTAGAAAAGATAAAAAAACGGGGAAAGTTATCCATTTCTCTCCCGGAGAAGTTACTGAAAGTAAAGGTCCTTACAAAGGATTCACCCCAGGTAAAAAATATCTACAAAATGCTATTACAATAAATGAGTCCTTGGTTTTAGACAGACTAGCCCAGGCCATGAAATTTGGAGGTGGATTATCTTGAAAGCAACGGAATTAATAAGCTACTTAACTCAATTGGGTTTTTCTGTTTATCCAGACCCACATCATATGCCTGAAGTTCCAGAAGCTATGCTTCCATGTCTATTCGTTTTCGGTAGCGGAGGATTTGGAGCTGATGTGGACTTGCCTATCAGATTCCCATCTTTCCAGATTGTGGTCAAAGGTAAAAATGCTAAAATTGATCCTAGTCAAATGGGATTAACAGAGGACACTGCTTCTAATTTAATTGGAGCCTTAGATCAGAGGACCAATTATGTTATTGGGGGTAATACCATTTATTATAGCCGCTCTCAACAATCTAGCCCCATTCCAATCGGACTAGATATAAATGATCACCCAATTTTTTCTACCAATTTTAACTTTAAATTACAAACAGCTTTGAAGGGAGCGAATTAAATTATGGCAGTTGAATATATTGATGTACCTCTAGGCCCTGCAATCGTCGAATATGGAACAGGCGTTGATATGATTACTTTCGATATCACTAAAGGCGGTATCGTTTTTACCTCGGGCTCAACTAAACAAGATATTACAGTAGACCAATACGGAGATACTGTGGTTAAGTCTGTATTCAAAGGACGTACTTGTCAAGTGGTAGTTCCTTTCGCTTTACAAGATTTAGTACGTTTATCTAAAGCTATCCCTAACAGTGAATTATACACAGATGCAACAGATCCTTTAGCTCCGAAATTAAAACTTGAAGTTTACTCAACAGCAGGTTATAATATGACGGCAAATGCTAAGAAGCTAATTATCAAACCTACTGACCCACAGGCTACTGCAAATGATTGGATTGTAATTCCTTTGGCAGCTCCATTAACAGATCCTGAATATACTTACAATGCCGACAACGAACGTATCGCTAACATTACTTTCGCCGGCTATCCGAACCTTACAAATAAAGGTCTCCTTTATATCATGGGTGACGAAACAGTAACTTCAGTATAATTAAATAATCAATAAATCGGGCCTACTATTATGTGGGCCTTTTTTATGTAGAGAGGTGGAAGACTAAATGAATATATTTAAGAAAGTGCTATCTAAAGATGTCGTTCTACTTGGAAACAAGAAAGCCGAAATAAAGAAGCTAACGCCAGCGCTATGGAAAAAAGTATTTAGCTCCTTAGATACTATTCCGGGATTAGTTATGAGTCTTATACAAGCTCCTAGAGAGGATCTGGCTGTATATTTAATCCAGGCCTTTGATATGGCTTTGGACGAAATGCTAGAAATTATCTCAGTCATTACGGGTATTGAAAAAGATTACCTACACGATGAGGCTGGGTTAGACGACCTAATCGAGTATCTGGTATTAACTATTAAAAAGAATCGGATTGATCAAACCGCAAAAAACTTAAAGAGCCTTCTCCTGAAAGAACAAACGGTGCAGACTCCGGAATAACCGAGAAGGCTCCAACCCTAACCATGGAAAAATTTCTACTAGAGGCAAGTTTTATTTTAGGTGTTTCACAAGTCTCTATCGAGAATGATTATTATATGAGAGATATACCCGAATTAATCCAGATGCACTATCGGAAATTGCAATCTGATAAGTTAGCTCAATTACAAACTTTAATTGCATCCAATGGTAGAAATCTGGAAGAGAAAGCCTATGACCAGTATATCAAATCCCTGCTTCCTCCAGAAGCAAATGTGGAAGATAACTTAACATTCAATCGGGATAAATTTGAACAATTAAGAAGAAGACGTTAGGAGGTGGGAATATGGCTCAAAAAGATATTGGAGAATTAAAGGGTCGGATCTCGTTAGAGAACTCGGACTTTAAACAAAAAATGTCTGATGCTCGTAAAGAATTAGATGCCACCGCCAATTCAAGTAAAAACCTTAGCAGGGACTTCAGTTCCATACAAGCAGCCTCTCTGGGAGTTGGAGCAGCCGTCTTAGGAGCCATCGGAGGTTCAGTAAAAGTAGCTGCTGACTTCGAGAAACAAATGAGTCGGGTTAAAGCAATTTCCGGAGCTACTGATGAAGAATTCAAAAAGCTAGAAGCTACAGCATTAGATCTAGGAGCTACGACTTCTAAATCAGCTTCCGAGGTTGCCAAAGGCATGGAAGATTTAGCAGCCATGGGTTTCGATGTTAATGAAGTTATGTCAGCGATGCCAGGGGTAATTTCTGCCGCTGAAGCTTCGGGGTCTGATTTAGCATTAACCGCAGGAGTTGTAGCTGCCGCACTAAATGGATTCCAGATGGAAGCTTCCGAAGCTAGTTATGTGGCCGATGTCCTATCAATGACAGCAAACATATCAGCAGCAAGTATAGACGATATGGGATTCGCACTTAAATATGCTGCTCCTATCGCTAACTCTTTAGGTGTTGGTATAGAAGAATTAGCAGCCTCTGTAGGTATTATGGCTGATGCTGGTATAGAAGGTTCCCAAGCAGGTACCACATTACGAGGTGGACTTATCGCCTTATTGAAACCTGCGGAAAAAACTTCCAAGATGATGGAATCAATGGGAATACAAGTAGAAGATGTAAATGGTAAATTTGTCGGGATGAGCCCACTGATTAAAAACATAAGCGAATCAATGGAAGGTCAAACAGAAGTTCAAAAACTTGCAACTCTTGCCCAATTAGTTGGAACAGAAGCCGCGTCCGGATTCCTAGTATTAATGGAAGCTGGTCCTGATAAAATAGATGAATTTTCAACAGCCCTAGAAAACTCCACCGGATCAGCTAAAGCAGCTGCTGACATCATGATGGATAACTTATCGGGAGCTGTCGAAGAATTCATGGGTTCCTTAGAAACCGTAGGAATTAAATTGGGTCAAGAATTTCTTCCTTTACTTAAAGACCTAGTAGATATGGGAGCTGAATTGATTAATAAATTCGGAGAGATAGATCCAGCTTCGGTTAAGGTAGTTTTAGCCTTTACAGGAATAACAGCAGCAGTAGCTTTTGCCCTATCAACAATCGGTAAATTATCTCTAGCTTTATCTGCCTTTGCCCTTACTCCTGTGGGAGCAGCTATCTTGGGTATATCCTTATTAGTCGGAGTTATCGGAGCCGCTTCTATAGCCCAATCGGCAATGAATGAAGTATCTTTAGAAGCAGCCGAAGCTATGATGACAGAACAATCTGCACTAGATACTAACATCAAAGCTTATGATGCACTAAAAGGCCAGCTGATGCTGTCTACAGACGAGCTAAGTAGATTTGTGGATATTAACTCGTTATTAGCTCAAACTGCCGACCCAGAAATTATAGCTAGACTATCTGAGGAACAAAGATTACTCCAAGAAAAATCTGGATTAACTAACGAAGAATTCGATGAGTTCCTCCGATTAAATGGGGCACTACTTGAAGTCGTACCAGAATCCAATACAGTTCTTACAGAACAAGGTAACATACTCTTAACTAACTCCCATAACGCCAAAGCATTAAATGCCGAGCAACTAGAGAATATTCGGATTGAGCTTGAAGCACAGAAGCTAAAAGCCGAAGCTAATCTTAAACAATATTTAGTGGATGAGAAACGAATCATCTCGGAAATGAATGATCTTAAAAAAGAAATGGCCGGTACAGATGATAAGGCTATAGAAGCCCAATCTAGAAAAGCCAGTCTTACTGCTGACTATTTAATCGCTGAGAAGAATGGCGATGAGTCAGAGATGGCACGATTAAACTTAAAGATTCAAATAGAAAATGCCATCCTTCAAAAATACAAAGAACAGAAATCTGAAACTGCTCAGGAGCTATTACTAAAATCCGAAGAGTTAACTAAAACCCAAGCCAAAATCGGAAAGCTCGATGAGATCAAATACAAGATGGTCCAATTGGAATTAAGCCAAGTAGGAATCAATGCTAAAAAAGGCCAAGAGTTAACTCAGATTGATTCTGCTAAAGCCAAACTTGTCCAACAAAGAGCCGCTCTTGAAAAAATGACTCCTCTCAACCAAAGAAACACCGATGAATATCGAGATGGAGTATCTGCAATTAATAACCAGATTGATTCTCTCGACACAGCCCGATCTAGGATTGTGGGATTAACTGAACAAGCAGGAGTATTAAACGAAGCCCTCAGCAAGAGTATCAATAAATCTGTTATCATCAAAACAGTCGGTAATGCTTCGCTTAAAAATATTCCGGGGATGGATAGACACTCGGGGGGAATCGTAACTGAGAACCCACCTAAACTACATTCCGGAGGACCAGTTGCTAGTATCATGGAGAAGCTCCGTAATGCTCCGCTTCATAACGAGATAGATGTGAGATTACTTAGAAACGAAGCCGTATTAACAGAGTCTCAACAAGCTAATCTTATGCGAATAATAGATGCTGGTAAAACAGGATCAGGTTCTGATATGTCCATGGCCGAAACTAATGGACTTCTTAAAGATATAGCAGCGGCTCTGATGGAAGGTAAAAATGTTAGCATCGTTATGAACGAAAGAATTGTGGGAGCCATGGTACAAGAGCATGTTACTGCTGCCCAACAAAGATCCGATAAAGTATCCAAAGTCTTTAAAGGAGAGAGGTGGTAAAGTATGGGATTTACATTTAATGGGATCAGTAAAAGCTATATAGAATTACTATCTTTGTCCATGAATAGATTAGCTCCTTTAAGTCGACAACTTCTGGAAGTTCCTGGATTACCGGGAGCTCACTTATCAAGAACAAAAACAGAAGTTAGAAAGATTAGTATGCTGGTAGATATTCAGGCTAC
>Ga0079039_1356232_pt1 | contig 9562 bp, 8 predicted proteins | sample Mud3Dept4metaT_FD_168610 | JGI IMG/M metagenome (GOLD analysis project Ga0079039, IMG submission 168610) | Metatranscriptome of freshwater wetland microbial communities from Ohio, USA, analyzing the effect of biotic and abiotic controls - Mud... | ecosystem: Environmental > Aquatic > Freshwater >...
CTAGACATTATCGAGTTGCAACAGAAGGTAGACAACATGAGCAAACAAAGAACTGTTCAAGTCTTGAAGCAAAATGAAAACGGTCAATGGGATTGGACGTACGAAGCCGATGCTACACAGTTAGAACAAGCCAAAGACGAGCTAACTCAAGCCGAATTAGATCTTCAGAAGTTGAAAGAGAAAGCTAACGAAGACTATCTTCAACAGCTACAAAAGATTCTAGCCGATGCTCAGACTGGTCAATATGCGTCTGTAGAAGAGTTCGAACAGGCTATGAGAGAACTAGGAGAAGCATTCGACACGGTAGTCGGAGACATCCCAGAAATTGGTGATGATTACGTCAAGGATTTAGTTGAGGCATACGCTAAATTCATTACTGACAGCGCAGAGGTAATAGCTGATAATCCTGCCAGTGCTTATCTAGTTCAAGCTACTGAGACGATGACTGACGCTATTAAGACTATGTTTACGGATATCAGTGCAAGTCTGGGTGAGATTTTCGCAAGTGCTTTACTAGGCAAACTTCCTGTTACTCCCGTAGTTAGCGCAAATAAAGCCATCTCCTCTAATAGCACGGCAATCTCAATTAACAAGCTTGAATTCCCTAATGCAACAGACAAGAATCAAATTCAAGAAGCAATTCTTGGATTACCACAATTAGCTTTACAAAAGGCTAATTCAAAAGTATAATCAGTGGATGGGGAGTTAATCTCCCCTAAAGCTAATGTATTGCGATATGAAAAGAGGGATGAGAATTGGCAGAAATACAACCAATGCTGACAAGAATACCACCATTTGACGCCACCAAAGGCACTAGTATCTACTTTGTCTACACTGGAAGTCAACAGTTGGTAGCTAGTAATTTAGTCATCAGAGAAAAGCTTACGGGCTTAATAGTTTATAATTTTAACTTTGTAGGCTATGAAAAAGTTCATCATCTTCCACCAAGTGTAATACAAAATGGTAAGAAGTTTGTAGCAAAATTAAGAGTTAAGTTCGCGGACGACACGTATTCTATTTATTCAAATGAAGTAGAGTTTGACGCGGTAAAAACTCCTGTTTTAGACATTGAAAATATTGATGGTCAAGGATACGTGTACAACTCTGACGTTACCTTTGTTACTAGATACTCTCAAGACGACAGCGAAAAAGTGAAAACTTATCGATATCATCTATACGATGAAAGCGAAGATCTACTTCAAAGCTTCCCTATTAGGATACCTATGGATTTGGCAGGAATTATACTTACTGAAACAGTTCCTAAGTTGGAAAAGGGCAAGGGTTACTTCATCGAATGTACTATTGAAACCGTAAAAGGATTCATCTGGTCACAAAGAGAAAAGTTTATACCACTCTATATGGTTCCCTCGTTAAACGGTGTTATCCAAACGAGGAGCGACGAAGAAGAAGGGTTCGTGAGAATAACTGCGAACATTAAGCAATTACTGGGAACTCAAGTGAGAGCAACAGATGAAAGCGACACTTATATAAGCGATAATTATGAGTACGAAAATGAGGAATGGGTTATTGTTCCCTCTAACAACCCGATAGTGTTTAAAGGGATGAGTATGAATCGCGCATCTGACTTCGTAATGAAAGTATGGTGCAAGAATGTTCCGATTGGTACGAAGTTCTTAGAGATAAGCCCGAAGGTTGGCGAAGGTATCCCGATTGAATTCTGGCGACATGCCGATAGAATTGTGGCGAAGAAAACGTTGGCAGGATTAACTTCTAGCTATGTTTCGAATATTGTCAACGTACCGTTAAGTAGTTCGTTCATGCTCTATGCTAGAGTTATAGAACATAGAATTGAACTAGAAATAAAAATCCTATAAGAAAGAGGTGATAGCGTGATAATTTCCTATAACTTTTTCGGCTTCGAAGAAGGCGCATTTTTTGACACTCCTATCTGTACCGAAATGCTCGACGAATTCAGAATGAACAAGGGGACGTATGATGAGGTCTATGTCGATCTCGATACAAGTATCCCTAGCACGACTGGCAAGCCTTTGGAATGGAAGATTAGGACTGTTCTTGATGCTAAGTTTACTGGAGACCTAGATGCAGGATCGGTAGGCGCCAATGGATTTAAAGTCACTCATATCCAAATGTATCGCTCGGTTGAAGGAAGCGATAAATGGGACTTAACTGCCCAGTTTGAATACGAGGAAGAATATAACGTCTATAACTACGTGGATCGCTATGCTCAAAGTGGCACTACTTATAGATACGCTATTGTCCCAGTTGCCAATGAAGTACTCGGAGATATGCTGATGTCTGATACGGTTGACGCATATTATGAAGGAATCTACTTGACCGATAGAAAAGAAAATCGAAGATTAGAATTCGACATAGAACTTGGAGAAGTTGCATATAATTCAGCGTCAAGTACTAACGACCCGTTAAATGGTCAGTATCCAATTATCGTTTTTGGTAACACGAACTATAGAAGTGGAACGCTTTCAACGCTTCCGTTATCTCGTTCAACAGTAAATATGGCAGGCGCAGGAGTAGACAAGATGGAAGAGCAAATCAATCGCAATAAATGGATTGAATTCATCAACAATCGCAAGGCAAAAGTATTGCGAATGGACAATGGAGTATTGATCCTCATCGTTACTCAAAAGCCAAGAATTAGCCACAAAGAAAGTGGATTGCGTGACCTTGCAAGCATTGGATTTGACTATGTTGAGATTGGAGATTTAACTTTCGACATGATGATGAGGAACGACTTAATCGCTCCTGCAGACTTATCGAAGTTTGCTTTCTCAGATGACGGGATGGTGATTAGTGGGTGATACAGCAGAACTTTCTTCAAGGAAACGTTGTGATGAATAGTGAGTCTGCGAAGGACTCACTAGCCGATTTCGCAAGTCTTCACCTACAATCAATACGTAGACTTCATGTAACAGTAGAAATATTGGGCAAGGACGATAAGACGATAGAGGTATTACAAGGTATTTCTACTAGTGGAAATATGAATATAAATGGTGCTAGTTTAATTAGAAGGACAGGCTCTTTGTCCTTCGTTCTTTTTGATAACTTGTTACCGAGTCAAAGCAGTCTTCTGTGGATGACGAATAAAATACGAGTATATGCAGGGATCGACGACTTGAAATCTCAAGACGCGACGACAACCCATTTCTGTTTAGGGACATTCTTCATAGCTGAACCAAATGTATCGGTTGCCAAGGATAATCGAACGATTACGATAGAATTAGAAGATCGAATGGCTAGGTGGGAAAATGAACAATTTGAAAACAAGTTAATCATCGAACCAGAGACTCCAGTAGATATTGCAATTCAATCAGTGCTTTTCGCAATGGGAGAGACGCAATTCGGACATGTTCAGCAGACGATAGAAACCGTCCCTTATCAGATTGAGTTTGCACAAGGTTCAACTGTATTAGAGGCTATCAGTCAATTGGTTAATCTATATATGGATTGGGAAGCCTATTATAATACTGAGGGGTATTTTGTATATCAGAAAATGACTATGAAGTATGAGAGAGATCGTGGTGCTGATTGGATATACGACGAGTACTCTCCTTTGCTTTCTTCTTTTAATAACGCATATACCTACAAGAACGTAAAAAATAGAGTGGTTGTATATGGCGCGATGGATGACAAGACTGGTCTGATTCCTAGGACACAAGCAGACTTGATTCCAAGTACGACATTTGGCGCAGACAACATTGGGATTAAGAAGAAAATCTTCATGGAGTCTTCTTACACAAAAAAATCACAGTGTGAGGCAAAGGCAAAGTTTGAACTGTGGAAAGCTAGTACTTTTCAAGAAAGTGCTACGTTAACAAGTCTCCCTATTTACTTCTTAGACGCAAATGACATCATAGAGATATGGAACCCTGCTACGAGAGAAATTGAGAGATATTCGGTTACTACAATAGGTTACGGACTTAGCGCCAGTGACTCAATGCAGATTCAAGCTAGTAGGGTCTATTATGACGATGTATTGATAGATACTCACGACGTACAAGTGGACTATATAATAGACATGATTACGAACAAGGGATGGCTACATATACCAGAGGCTCGTATAGCTCAGTATTATGGATTAGTAGCTGACGGATCAGAACTAGTTGTTAACTTTGAGTACAATCAAACTGGAGGCACTACAGCGTATGTCACTGGCTATCTAGGAACTACTACTCAAACTTTAACAGTTGACTTGGCAGATTTAGGTTCTGGAACTGGAGATAGCGGAGATAACATATTAACAAGTAAGGGAGATTATACCGATCGTATCATTGGTCATGAGATGTTGCATGCGGTAATGAATAACCAGTTTGGTATGTCTAAGATTGCTGAAATGCCAGTTTGGTTCCTAGAAGGGAGCGCTGAATTCCTACACGGTGCCGATGAGCGTTTGAAGTTTAGTATATTGGAAGACGGTGTAATAAGTGATTCTTATCTAGACTATATTATTGAACGCGGAGTGTCCTTGATGAATATCAATGATTGGAGTTCTAGTAGTCACGACTATAGCGCAAGCTATCTCATCATGAAGTATATCGATAAGAAAATCACGTTAGGCAAGGATATGAAGAACTTCATGGCTTCGATTAAAGCTTCTACCGTAGACGGCTTAACTGCGATAAAAGATGCGATTGTAGCTAACACTGGATTTGCGACATTCGAAGCATTCGTTTTAGATTTCGAGACGAATGGCTCAACCTTTGTGAAGACAAAAGTCAGTTTGAATTTGGCAGGCGACGAAGTGGATACTGGTTCGGTCGGAGGAAATAACCACAGAGGAACGACAGCGTTAAACGCTGAAATGATCTTTGATAACTCCACGGCTACTGCAGGATTATTGACAACTGGTTTCAAGGTTACATTCGATAGACCTTAACCAAAAGTATTGACTATTTAGGTTGAATGTGTTACTATTAATAAGTGCAAGCTTAGATGAAATAATAACACATTCAAACAAAAGTATTGCAACAGAAAGGAAATGATTGAATTGGCTAATAGAAGTACATTCCCAACGCAGATCGATAGCTTCGTCGAATTATACGATTTACCACCGAACCTAATGGTTCAAGCGAAGCAATTCCAAGCGTTAAAGATGAAGCCAACCTTGACATCTATTGAACAGACAGAGTTGAACAATTTAACAACTCAATTGTCAAGTTTCATAATCACACCAGAGACTTTTAATAAATTCGCTGATGCGGTAGTCAACGTTGAAACATTCTTTGCACAAGAAGTCACTGGTTACATCGAGGCGAAGCAAGCTCTATGGGCTACGTACGTTCAAGCTTTTAAGTATATTGGAGTCCACAGTACAACATTGGCTTACAAATTCCAGAATACAGTTAAAAGCTCAACTGGCGACCTATACCTAGCACTGAAAGACGTTCCTATTGGAAGAGCCATTACGGACGTAGTTTACTGGCAGAAGATATCTACAAAGGGCGACAAGGGCGACATCGGCTTAAATGCTTATTATCGTGGCGACTACAGTGGATCAATTACTTATGCTCTAGGTGACGCGGTCTCTTATAACGGCTTTGTGTACTATTGTAAACTAGCAACGACTGCAGGGATTGCACCAACCAATGCGACATATTGGTTCCTATGGGATCGAAACATCGTAAGTGCAACTGCTCCTACAATAAGACAGGCAGGCTTGACATGGGTCAAACTGACAGACTGAAAGTGGTGAACACGGATGGATAAAGCTGTTCAAGATAGTTTATTAGAAGCGATTAACATCATCGTGTCCGATAGTATTAAGAAGACTAAATACACGTCTTCTTCTATCGGTAAGGTGAAGTCAGTCGCTCTACCAGACTGTGTTGTGTCACTGGTTAATAATGATGTCACCTGTGTATTACCAGAGCATTTACACGACTGGATACAAAAAGGCGACATTGTAATCATACAAGACCTTTACAACGACAATACTAAAAAAGCCGTTGTAGGCAAGGTTGGCTCACCTACTACCGCATTCGTTATGTCTAACGAGGCTATAGGGAAAAACGTTAGTGGGGTAGTTGTGACAGAGAACATAGGTACTGGGGAAATAAACGACGATATTATATTAGAATTAGAATAGAAAGGAGATGTTAATTAGTGGTAATTAAAAAAGGACAGGCTAACTTCGACAACGGAGTAACCTACGACGTAATACACTATGAGACTCAAGCAGTCCAAGTAAAGATTTTAGATGGTTCTGGAAACCCAACATCTGACCTTCATGAAATGTTGTTCAATGGGAAGTTATTGACAGCTCAAGATCTAAACACAATTAAAACATCTGGTAAATATCGTGTTGTTGGAGGTACTAATCTTCCCGTAGGAATGGTTTTGACAAATACCTATATTCTCACTGTAGATGCCATAGATATTGGCAGTGGAGTAATTGTGGCTCATCAGCATTTTTACGACCATATAAACCATGAAACTTATCATCGTACTATTAACGGTGCCACCTTTGGAACGTGGATTAAGCTAGGCAAGTCCCTTGCTGACCAAGTAGCTAAGATTGGAACTCTTTCAACTCTAAAGACTACTCAAAAAGCATCATTGGTTGAGTCGATTAATGAGATCTTCACTACTCAGTCTGGTAGCACATTGCAAACTGAAGTAGACGCGCTAGATAGCAAGATAGATACTCATCTTCATGATGGTAGATACTTGTTGATTACTGGTGGTTCGTTAACTGGAGAGGTATCGGTTCCCAACAACAAGTCATTCCTAGGAAAAAACACTAGTGGAACAAACGTTGGTATAGCTAAGATTGACGGAGTTAACAATGTCGTATTGGGCAGTGTCGCTAATAAAGTCGTACTTCAAGCTTCTGGTCACGATATCTCTGTCAGTAACGGAACTACTACTCATAAAGTTTTCCACTCGGGAAATCAAGGCGTAGGCAGTGGTCTTAACGCAGAAACAGTTGATGGAATAGATGGCAGTCAGATTGCTAGACTTGATATTAACAACCATTTCTTAAATGATCAATTTGTAGAAAATGGTAAGGCTATCGTTCTTAAAGCACCTGTAGGAAGCGAAAGTGCAGGGTCTATTTACTTCCGAAATGGAGCAAATGAGAACAAGGCTAGGATACTTGTTCAAAGCGGTGGGGACTTAAGCATCTTCGCAAACGATATCAACGGACATACATTTAGATCCGATGGTAGCCTCTTCTCTACCTATAGTCACGTCATGAACGTTACAGGTCGAGAAATTCAACTTAAGTGGCAAAATGGCAGTGCTGATCAAGGTATGGGATTCTATATGAATAACAACACGAATCAAGTTGGACTATGGGATTGGGAAAGTGGGAAGCAAATATTCTCAACTAACCGAGCAGATGCTACGATTAAATTCACCAACGCTCCCGACATTCAAGGTCACAAATTATCTATTCAAACAGGTACGCCTTTGAGTCCTGCTATCGGAGACGTTTGGATTGATATTTAAAGCAAAAGTAATGCAAATGAGGTGGAATGAGTGGGAATAAAAAAGTATACCGCATCTGGTTGGGTAGACGCTCCATTTAAAAAATGGAGTGGCTCTGCTTGGGTAGAGCCAGAGGTTAAAAAGTGGGACGGCACCAAGTGGGCAATCATGAACCAACAACAGTACATCACGACTTGGGAAGCCAATTGGTCTCAGACCTACCAACAAAACAACAATCAGAGAACAAATAGTGGAAGCACGATGTATCAAGGCAAGTATAACTATCTTGAGAGTCCAGTTTGGGGATTGATGAAATCTCTTTGTGGATTCGATGATGCAAGCATGAGAACTGCACTGGCAGGGTCTAAGATTACCAATGTTTCACTCTACCTAAGAGCAGAACACTGGTATTACCATTCTGGAGGAATAGCTGTTATTGGTCTACATAACCATGACGCCAAGCCTGCTACATTTAGCCACTCTAAGTACAGTGCCGTTCAAGAAAAGTATACTGCAAGGGATCAAGCTAGATGGATCGATATGCCGAATTATTTCGGAGAAGGTATTCGAGATAATGACTACAAAGGATTCAGTTTATTCGCGAATACTACTCAAGACAATTACTACGGCTACTTCAACAGTGTAGACGGTGGCTCATACAAGCCAAAAATCAAGATAGCTTATACAAAATAATAGGGGAGCAATCCCCTTTTAAATACAACTAAACAAGGAGATGTTTAATAGTGTCAATTGCAACGATAAAAGATGGAATTATACTTGGAAAAGCAAAAGTAACAGTGGACATCGTAGATAGAGGGAACAAAGAGATTCGTCCCGAGACTCCTATGAATCCATCTGAATTAGCATACCATAACACTGGAAACGAAGGTAAAGGAGCAAACGCTGAACTTCACAATCGCTATATTCATAATATGGCAGACAAGTCTCCATTAGAGACAAGTCACGTTTCGTGGCACTTCACAGTGGATGCCTACAGAATATTCCAGCATTTACCAATTAACGAATGCGCTTTCCATACAGGTGACGGATTTAATACTAAGAGTGGAAATAGAAATGCAATTGGTATTGAGATCTGTATGCACAAAGATGCGACCCCTGCTGAGTATACACAAGCAGAAGAAAATGCGATTGCATTGGGCGTACATTTAATGCAACTTACGGGTATTAAGATTGAAAAAGTCAAACCTCATCAAGCGTACAGTGGAAAATTCTGTCCTGCTGTAATCTTAAAGCGTGATGGTGGTTTTACTAAGTTCCAAGGTCGCATTAAGTCTGCATTCACAAAAGCTTCTAAGGTGACACCTGTGTCTTCTGTAGTCAAATCGTACCTATCAGAAGGCGACAATGGCAACGGTGTTAAAGAGTTACAAACTCTATTGAGTAAGGTAGGTTATGATATTAAGATTGATGGAGATTTTGGAGAAGGAACACTTAATGACGTCCGTGATTTCCAAAAGAAAAGTGGTCTTACTATTGATGGGTTCGTAGGAAAAGAAACTATGACTAAACTTAAAGAAAAAGTTACTGAAACAACTAAACCAGTTCCCGTAGTCACACCCAAGCCTAAACCAATCACTCCAAAACCAGTGGCTAAACCAGTTACGGTGGCTCCGAAGCCAGTAGCAAAACCAGTAGTCTTATATGGAAAGTTAACTGTGTTAGTTGAAAAACTAAATGTTCGAAAAGAAGCTAATTTAACTGCTCCTATATCGAAGACGGTTAGCAAAGGCGAGTCTTATAAAGTTTACAGCCAGAAGAACGGCTTGTATTGCATAGGCACAGATAGCTACTGTACTTCAAATTCGAAGTACGTGAAATTTGTTAAGAATCCAGACTTCGGAAAAGTGGAGGAAGCTAAGACAGCAGTGGTACTTGCTGATACGCTATTTACTTACACAAAAGCTGACTGGGATGCTAGAGGAGTAACAGTTAAAAAAGGTGAATCATTTACGGTTATTAAAGAACTAGTTGTAAGTGGTGCTAAAATGTATCAACTAAAAAGTGGTGCTTTCATCACTGCTAATCCAAAATTAGTAAAGGCTAAGTAAGGGCTTTGCAGAGAGGAGGATGAAACCTTCTCTCTATTTTTGTATAAAGAGGTGTAATCGTGAAA
>Ga0079039_1413906_pt1 | contig 9505 bp, 1 predicted proteins | sample Mud3Dept4metaT_FD_168610 | JGI IMG/M metagenome (GOLD analysis project Ga0079039, IMG submission 168610) | Metatranscriptome of freshwater wetland microbial communities from Ohio, USA, analyzing the effect of biotic and abiotic controls - Mud... | ecosystem: Environmental > Aquatic > Freshwater >...
CTTCGATGAACTAATGACTTCGTTAGAGTTATCTGATGGAAAAATTAAAAACACAGAGTACAATATGGGCGTATTCCGAGGTATACTTAATACAGGTATTGCCAATCCTGCTCTATTGGAAAGTATCAATTTAGCATTAGGTGGCACAGAAATTAAAGCAGACCAACTTAACACTAAGCTTGGTATAGTTGGTCAAACACCTCCAACTACAATTCCACCTGTTTTTGGAATGATTAATCAAGAAGCGAACACTGTTGAAGCAAGATTAGGATTGTTAAATACTGGACTTACAAATGTAGGTCAAACACCTCCTACTACAACTCCTTCTTTTGGTGCAGGTATTAACACAGAAATAGGTACGATTCAAACAAACTTAGGATTGCTTGACACTAATTACGGTAACACTGCAAACCTATTTAGAAATCCTCTACAAATCAACATGACTCCAACTAACAACGCATTAAATGCTACTGTTGGATTGACTCAAACGGTTCAAACTGAATCAGCGAAAGCTGTATCAGCAGGTAGTCAAGTATCTGTTGTAAACACAGATATGCAAACTGTTATCGATAAAGCTTCAAGCGTTCAGACTAAATTGAATGAACTTAACTCTACCCTTGGTAAGTTAGGAGATGGATTTGGTACTAACGGTGTAGTATCAGCGATTGGCAGAATTGGCGACAAGCTAATAGTAGTAGGTCAATTGACAGACGGTTTGAGAAACTCTATGAACAAGAGTATTCAAATCGGAGGAATAGGCAGATTAATTGAACAACTAGGATTGCTATCTGGTACTCTCGTATTAGCTAAACGATACGGACAAGAAACAGCAGATTCACAAGTTGCGATTGCACTAGCTTTCTCACGTGTTGCAAATACAATAGTAGATTACAATGTTGCTGTTGGCAATGCAGGTTCGAATGTTGCTCAAACATATAGTGCTATGAAATCTGCTGTTGCACAAGCTGTAGATGCAATGGTTAAAGCTTACATTCGTAATGCTTCTGAAATGAAAGTTATGGTTAGAATTGTTGAAGCAGGATTGAAAGATATGATTGCTGATTTCGATTCGGCAAGCATCTTAGCTACAGGTTCAGTCGATAAAATGTCTAGCGAAATGCACAAAGAGTTCAAGTCTGGTATGGATAAATTAGTTGCGACAGCAAGTGGTGTTCCTGCTAGAATCGGTAAAGCGATTCGTGATAATATGGGCGAAGCTTCAAGTGCTATGGATGCAGTTGCGAAAGACATGATTAAACGATTCAAAAGTGAATTAGGCATTCATTCTCCTTCAAGAGTCTTCACTGACTTAGGTGGATGGGTAATTAAAGGACTTTCAAATGGTTTAACAGGCGGTAACTTGAAAGAGCTAGGTACGCAAGTATTTAGAGATTTCGGTGGCGAAGCTTTCAGCACTATGGATTCAATTAAAGACTATATGCAATTCGGTGCAGGTGATGTAGGAATCGGTGCAGATTTTGCACAGTTTAGTAAAACATCTGGCTTCGGTATGCGTAAACATCCAATAACAGGCAAGATGACACCACATAATGGACAAGATTTTGCAGGAGCAAATAACTCTCCTATCCAAGCGAAAGCAGGAGGTAGAGTAACTGCTAGTGGAGCGAGTGGCAGTAGCTTTGGTAACTACGTTAAAGTTCAAAATGGTGAGTATGAATACATTTATGCCCATCTAAATAAAGCTTTACCTGCTGTGGGTTCTACTGTTAAATCTGGTCAAATGATTGGTTTAATGGGTAGCACAGGTGGTTCTACAGGAACGCATTTACACTATGAAGTACGTAAAAACGGTAAACCTGTAAATCCTAGAGGATTCGAAGAGGGCGGTCACATCACGCACGAAGAGATTATCAGAGTCGGTGAGGGCGACAAGCAAGAGATGATAATCCCACTTGAACAACATCGTTCTAGAGCAATAGATTTGTGGTCACAAGCAGGTCAATATCTAGGCATGAACACAGAGTTAATTAAAGCCTTTACTAAACGTGGTAAAGGTGGTATGGCTTCAATGGGTGGTGGCTCATTTGGTGCTTCTGACGGTGAAGGTGGTACATCTACAGGTGGAGGAGATTCTGGTTCATCTGGTGTCATGCAAGCTTCTGTACCAACTCTTCCATCATCATCAATCTTAATTGGTGGAACTAATCTTTTTGGAGATTATGACTTTAACGCTTTAGCTACTGCTAAGAAAAATAAAAGCGGATATCATTACGAGGGTAACAAGAGAGTTTATGATGACCCACAAATACAAAAAGAAGTTAACAACAAAAAGAAAGCCAAAGCTACTCCTAAGAAAAAGGCTGTCAAGAAAATTGACCCTAGAGAAAATATCGCAGACGCAGTATCTTTCGATATTTTAGAGCGTTCGGCTAACGCTTACACAAACGCAATTTCACTACTAGAAGCTCGTATGACTAGAATGAATAAAACTTCTACACAATATCGTGAATCGGTTAAAAAACTTTTAAACTATGAATCTCAACTTCAAAAAACTAACGTTAAAAGTTTGAAAGCAACAGAAGCTCGTCAAACCGCAATTCAGAAGTATCTAAAAACTATGCCCTCTTTAAGCAAGCAAACAACAAAAGAGCGTGAAGTGTATAACAGACTTAGTACCGAGTTCAACGATAACATAACTAAAATCGGTACACTTAAAGTTGGAATTGAAAACACAGTAACATCTCTTAGAGATAAGTCGTTAGAGATATTTAATGTCCTTATTGATAGAATTGTGGAAAGAGCAGAAAAAGCAATTACTAAAATTAAAGATACTTTAGATAATATAGATTTCAAGAAATCAGTATTAGAACTAACTGACCCAGAAAACACTAAAGAACAAGGTAGACTTTTTGCTAGAGAAATCGAAGAGCTTAAAAAGGAACGTGCAGAAATAGCTAAAGAGAAATCAAGCTTAGAAATTAAGTTAAGAGAAGCTGTGGCTAAATTTGGTTCTGAATCTGATACTGCTAACGCAATCAGAGATACTCTTAGAGGCGTAGAAGATGCGTGGGAAGATACTACTCTTGCAATTCTTCAAACAGAAAAAGCTATCAGAGATATGAGAGCGGAACACGCTGATGAAGCTATCGATGGTCTTAAAGATTACTACGGTAAAATGAAAGACTTAGCATTAGAAGCAAAAGACGCTGAGAAGAAAACATTAGAAGAATCTCATAAAAACAAAATGGATTTATACGATAAAGAAATTGCTAAAATCAACGATGTATATGATGCTAGTATCAACAAGCTTGACAAAGAAGTTGAAGCTGAAACATACAAAGATGAACTAGGTAATAAGAACGCAGATAAGATAGATTTAATGAATAAAATCGCTCTTTTATCAACTGATGATTCACTAGAAGGTCGCAAACGTCTAGCTGATTTACAACAAGAATTAAAAGACAAACAAAAAGAGATTGACGATTTCATGAAAGACAATCAATTAAAAGCTCTGAAAGAACAGCTTGCAATTGAAAAAGAAAATCAAATAGCTATTATTGAACTTGAAAAAGAGAAAGACACAGCTATATTTGATGGACTTATTGTACGTCTTGATGATGAGAAAACAGCAATCACTCTACACTATGATAATATTATCAACGATGAGACTCGTTGGGCAAAAGTTCGAGACGATGCAATGAAGGGTAATTTTGCTTCTTTGGAAACAGAACTAGCATTAATGCAGACTTCTATGACCGACAAAAACTCTGCTATCTTTGCTTCACTTGCTAAAGACTACGCTACTTACATGGCTAGTATCAAGCAAGAGACAAAAGATATAGTTAGTGGTGTAGGCGACACTAAAACAGACACCTCTTATGAGGATGCTAATCACGCACCTGCACCTGCAAAACAAGGTAGATTAAAAACAGGTACATTTGCTAAGAAGTCAACAGCAGATGAGATTAACAAAATCATGAAAGATGGACACGCTTCTTCTTCATCTAAGGTTGTAGCAGATGGTAAAATGTGGAGAGTAATATCTGATTTCGAATCTGTAGCTAAAGCTCAAAAGGTTTTAGACTATGAGAAGAAAAAAGGTCGTCTAGCTAACGGATATGTAAGCTCGTTTGAAACAGGTGGATATACAGGAGAATGGGGCAAGACACCAAAAGTGGCTTTACTTCATGAGAAAGAAATTGTATTGAAGAAGGATGATACTAGGAAGTTACTAGATACATTTAAACTCTTAGATAAAGTTTCTAGCATTATGCCTGTAATATCACGTAACGTACTTGCAAATGACTTAGCAACAGGTGCTATGAACATAACTAATAACTATGGCTTGACTGTCAACATTGACCGTTTAAATGGTGATAAGCAAGGAGCAAATATTGTTGTTAGAGAAATCATGAAAGGTCTTAAAAAGATGGGAGGTTAATACCTCCCTATTTTTTTAGGTGTTATATAATTTGACAAATATAATAAATAATGGTATAATGATAATATGGAGGTGAAAATATGTCAACAATAAAAGATAGTTTATATTTTAATTATAATGGCATATCTTCTAGAGATTTTGGGTTAATTCATATATCTACTGATAGCGGAATGTATGAAGAAACATTAGTTGGAAGTAGAGAATTAAGAGAGACAAAGGTAGCAGGAAATGATAAACCTTACTTTAAAGGTTTTGACTCTTCTCCTAGAGAATTTGATATGAAGATAGCTTTCGAAGAAGATTTTACAGATGAAAGTCTGAACGAAGTGGTATTGTGGTTGTTTCAAGATAACTACAAACCTTTATTCTTTGAAGGTAAAGAAGATAAATTGTTCTACTGTATAGCGGTTAGTGATTCTAATATTGTACATAATGGAATGAAACAAGGATATATAACTATATCGATGAGATGTGATTCGCCATATGTGTATTCAAATATATATACATCAACAGAATATGACCTATCAACAAATACAGTAGCATTTCCTATTACTATAGAAAACAAAGGTCATTTTAATATGTTTCCAGAAATATCAATTCGTAAAATTGGTGTAGGTAATATAACTATAACTAATGTATCAAATAGTGGAGAGATATTTGAAATTAGAGATTTAGCGGATTCGGAAGAAGTCTATATAAACTCTGAAAAAGAAACAATAGAGACAGATATAATCGGTGTATATAGATATGACAAAGTGATAGGTAATTACTTAGAGCTTCCATATGGAGTAAACATCATAAATGTAATTGGTAAATGTATTATTCAGTTTCGATACCAATATAAATATAAGTTTTGAAAAGAGGTAACTAGATGGGATTTTTTATATCCAAAATTAATCCTGTATATGTCTTTAGACGTAAAGGAGATATTACAGACCCATATGTTTCAGTTAGTGAAACATTAAAAATAAATATTACAGGAAGTGTAGTTCTTAAAGAAATACCTAGTAAGTTTGACAGGGTTTTTGTTGATGGATTATTCGAAGTGCAAAGTCACTTAGATATTAAATTGAATGAGTTTTACATTGATTATACATCTGGTATTGCTTATTTTAATAATGTAAATATTGGTAAAAATCTTCTGTTCACATATATGGGAACAGGTGTAATGTCATTAGGTTCGAGTAGAGTCTTCGTTGAAGATGATGGTTTAGCTCCAACTAAATCCTTGCAAGATGTAATTGAAGAAGCTAACAATACAATTGTTATAATTGATACAGCTAGTGAATATGCAACAGAGCAAGGAGACTATGCTAAGAATCAAGGAGACTCTGTATTTCAAGCTGTTACAGACGCTAATAATGCTACAGCAAGTATTAGTCTTGTTAGAGATGACGCTGTTCTAGCTACTAATAACGCTAATATGGCTACAACAAACGCCAATATAGTAATATCAGAAACAAATATTGTCAAGAACGATACAATTAAAGTTAAAGATGATGTTGTTGCTATAATCGGTCTTACCAATACAGCAAAAGATGGAGCAATATTAGCAACTACTAATGCTAATAATAAAATAATAGAAGCTAATACAGCTATTACGCAAGTCAATACAGCAAAATCAAATGCTATTATAGCTACAACAGATGCTATTACAGCTAAAAATAATGCAGTGTTAGCAACTACTAATGCCAACATAGCTACGACAGATGCTATTACAGCTAAGAATAATACAATATTGGCAACTACTAATACTAATATAGCAAAAGATGAAACAATATTAGCGACTAATAATGCCAATAATAAAATAATAGAAGCTAACGATAAAATAACAGAAGTTAACACAAGTATCGCAACAGCAAATACAGCTATTAACAATGTCAATATTGTTAAATCAAGTGCGGAGCAAGCTACTGTCGATGCAGTTATTGCCAAGAATGAAACTATAACTGTAATAAACAACGCTAATAATGCGATTTCTAGTATGAATGAGTTTCAAGCCAAGAGCGATTACAGCAATTCTATTTCTTACAAAAAGAATAATATTGTATTGTATTTGGGTTCTTCGTATGTTGCAATTCAAGACACAGTGGGTAATTTACCAAATGTAATAAATTCATTATATTGGAAAATGCTCGCTATGAAAGGTATAGACGGAGAAGGTTCTGTAAACTCTGTAAACAATATAATACCAGACGTTAACGGTAATGTCAATCTTGGAGATATCGGTGCGGTAAAAAGCGTCAACGGAATGGTTGGTGTAGTAGAAATAGCATCATCAGATATAGTTGGTTTGAGTGATGAAATTGCAACAACTGAAATCAGAGCTAAAGCATATACGGACTTAAAAGTGGCAGATATTGTCGCATCTACACCTGCTACTTTAGACACACTGAATGAGTTAGCAAATGCGTTAGGTGACGACCCTAATTTTGCAGTTACTATGACTGACCTTATCGGCACAAAAGAAACTCCTTCTGGAGCAGATGCTAAAGTTACTGCTCATCAAAACATCTTAACTATCCATACAACTTCTGCTGAAAAAGCAATATGGGATGCAAAAGCACCTAATGTGGTAGCAACTGTCTCTGTTAACGGTTTAATGATAAACACAGATAAGTCTAAGCTCGATGGGATAGCAGTAAACGCAAACAACTATACTCATCCGTCTTCACATCCTGCTTCTATAATCACACAAGACTCTAGCAACAGATTTATGACTGACGTTGAAAAAACTAAACTAACAGGGATAGCAACAAATGCGAATAACTACGTACATCCTGCTACACATCCTGCTTCTATAATCACACAAGATGTTGTTAATAGATTTGTAACTGACGCAGAGAAGACTGATTGGAATGCAAAAGCAACAAAAGACATTGTTACTACTGCGACATATGGATTGATGGATTCTACTCATCTAGTAAAACTTAATGGTATTGACACAGGGGCGAATAACTACGTGCATCCTGCTAATCATTTACCAAGTGTTATCTCACAAGATGCAAATAATCGCTTTGTTTCCGATGCGGAAAAAGCTACATGGAGTGCGAAAGCAACAACAACAGTAGCTACTGCATCCGTAAGTGGATTAATGGCAAACACAGACAAATCTAAACTTGATGGAATGGCAGTAAATGCAAATAATTATGTACATCCTGCTACGCATCCTGCTTCTATAATTGTAGAAGATGTTTCTAAGCGGTTCGTAACTGATGCAGAGAAAACTAACTGGAATGCAAAATTAGACTCTTCTTCTTATTCTGCTAGTGATGTTCTGAATAAAGTTAAAACAGTTGATGGCAGTGGAAGCGGTCTTGATGCAGATACACTTGATGGTGTGCAAGCTTCTCAGCTAGCTCCGATATCTGGTGTTAATGGAAGTTGGAAAGTTGGAAAAATAGTCCATAATGTTGCCAATACACTTATAACTGCAACTCCTACAGAGATATTGATAAAAACAGGTATACCATTTACTTCTGGCTCTCACATGCCAGTCATCCATATTCAAGGATATGCTTATGGTTTACAGAGTCCTATAGAGCTTAAATTAGGATATTATATCTACAACGATTTACATGGTTATTGCGGTGCGGTGTCTCTTGGAGCTTGGAAACCAATTATCAAACTGTTTAGTTATTTAGGTGCAGGAGGAGTTAAGTTTACAGGAGTAGCCTTAATAGGTAGTATCTACTACCCTCAATTCACAGTTGGTGTTCAGACTGAAATGGGTGGCATTTATGAAACTGGATGGTCTATAGAGAATAATAGTGCTACTAACACTGTTTATAATATGCCTATTACGGACGTTGTAACTGTTCCTTATAAGTCAACTTTTTCACAAACTATTAACGGTGTCGCATTTGACGGTACTAGTGATATAACTATTGCAGATTCTACAAAATTACCATCTACAGCTAATGCTGTGTCAGCATCTAAGTTGGCAACAACTCGCAACATTGCCTTAACAGGGGATGGAACAGGTAATGTTAACTTTGACGGAACTGCGAATGTTACAATTCCTTTAGTTTTAAAAAATTCGGGAGTAGTTGCAGGAACACACGGAAAAGTAACAGTGGATTCCAAAGGTATCGTAACTTCGGGAACACCGTTAGTAGCTTCTGATATTCCTTCACTTGATTACTCGAAGATTACTACAGGTAAACCTACCACTGTTGCAGGATATGGATTAACAGATGTTTCTCCTACAGCTAAAGTTTCCGTTACCCTACCTGCAACTATAGGATGGTATCGAGTTGCTACCTCTATTTCGGGGATAGATAGAAACGCAGGTAGATTTGAAATTGATTGGGCATTAAGCGGAGTTCATGGACAAGTGAATTTCAATGCAGGAATTATGTATGGAGTAGACCCAACCATAAATCAAACTATGTATAGCACATTTAATCCTGCTATGGGTATTACTAAAACTCGTATTGTTTATCACGTAACTTATGCAGGAAACTTTGCGTATTTAGAAGTTTATAATGCTTCTGCTAGTGCCATTGCCCTTAATGTACAGTTGGCAAGTGCTATCGGATGGAGTTTAATTATTCCTGTTACTGGAAGTGTTCCTGTAGGATATTCAAATACTGAATTAACATTCAAGGATGGTATTGTTACAGATACACAATTAGTATCTCAAATAGCTACAGGAATTGCGCCTTTAGCAGTAAACTCTACAACAGTAGTAGCTAACTTAAATGTTGATATGTTGGATGGCTCTCATGCAGGAACGGGAGCAAACAATATACTTAAGTTAGATGCTTCGGGTAAGGCTTCACCAAATATTATTACGCAAGATGCAAATAACCGTTTTGCCACAGATGCAGAGAAAGCAAATTGGAATACCGCAGAACAAGATGCTAAAAATGCAAGTTTTCCTTTTTCGGGTATTAGATTAGAAGGAACAGACTTAAACACTTTAGTAACCGCAGGACATTACTCTATGGGAAGTGGACTTATTAACGCCCCTGTAGGTTTTGCCTATGCTCCTCTGCTAGTGTATACATCTGCTACTGACAGAATAACTCAAGTTGCACATAGTACAGGTAGTGGTTTATCATTCATTAGGCATAGAACAGGAGTATCAACTTGGTCTGC
>Ga0079039_1047772_pt1 | contig 9362 bp, 2 predicted proteins | sample Mud3Dept4metaT_FD_168610 | JGI IMG/M metagenome (GOLD analysis project Ga0079039, IMG submission 168610) | Metatranscriptome of freshwater wetland microbial communities from Ohio, USA, analyzing the effect of biotic and abiotic controls - Mud... | ecosystem: Environmental > Aquatic > Freshwater >...
CCAGTAGCCTTCTTACCTTCGAATGAAGGATTAAGAACATAGTTGTTTGCGTCAGTATTTAAAACAGCAATATCATTAGCGTAGTTAGCAGTTGATTCTATTACGTTGATCTTGTTTTGCGTCGGAACATCCATACTACTAAACGTTACAATACCTGTAATGTCTAATCTATTTGCATTGACCTTGATTCCCTCTGGAGATTGATTAACTGATGAAATCACGCCATCTTTTTCTACCTTAGTAGTTATCAACCCTGCCTGTTGGGTAATCGATGACTCTGCAGTAGATAGTCGACCTGTCGCAGTATTGAAATCTGTTTGATTTACCTTTAATGCTATTTGTCCTGCTTGCTGAGTAATTGAAGATTCAGCGGTTGCAACTCTTGTTTTAAGAGGAGCTATCTCATTAGTGTTCAATAAGTTTACTTTAGCTTGCGCACCATTGATAGATTCTAATTCTCTTCCGTAAGCCACGTCAGTCATATCTGTATATGCTGATAGATCAGTTTTTAATAAGCTTACCCATCCATCTTTATACGAGTCTGGAGAGGCACTGAATCCTAGAACTGCTTTTTCAATATACACTTTTGGATATGACCATACAGTATTAACATCACCAAGTATAATTACGGTATTATTGCCACTCCTAGCAAGTCTAACCTTACCTAATGAGAAGTTTCCTTTTGACGTGTAACTATGATTAAGGAATGTTTTATTACTATATGCATAGAACGATACGCTTAAATCTATATCTGATGTTGCGCCATTGTAGTTATATCCCTTTATATCAAGCCTAGTCATATAAGAGAATGAGATAGGTGATTCAAATACTATTGCTCCTACAGGTGCTCCTACGTTCGAATTATATCCTGCTACGTTACTAAACACTTTAGTAGTAGCATCGATAACTCTTACACTTGCTTCCTTCTTCGCATCAGCGATTCCTGTATCGAAAGTCGTCTGAGCCACTTTAGAAGCAATCTGCCCTGCCTGCACTGTTAATGAACTTTCTGCAGTAGAGACTCTAGTCGTCAATGTATCTAAGGAAGACTGAGATGCTTTCAAGGCGATTTGTCCTGCCTGTTGAGTAATGGACGTTTCTGCAGTAGAAACTCTATTTACAATCGGTACGATGACATTAGTGTTAAAGTCATCGACTTTCTTCTGAGATCCTGCCTTATCCTCTGATGTAAGCCAAGGAGTCCACGTTGTGCCAGTGGCGCTTCGTCTATTAAATACTCCATCTGAACTTACATATTGCTGTGTAATTGCTCCACCAGAAGCATCAGTCCACGGAACGTAAGTCGTTAATACGCCATATGTCGAAGTTCCCGTAACTCCGATAGTTGCTCTATCTTTAAACTCTTCTACAGTCTGAGTTTTATTATTAGTCCAATACCAATCTGGGTTTTGATTTGTACTCCTAGTATCCTTTATTTTCTTATCTGTAGCGATTGAAGTGTCCACTTGAGTCTGAGTAACCTTTGTGGCAATCTGATTCGCTTGAACCGTAAGCGTTCCCTCTGCGGTTCCTACACGTCCAGTCAACGTATCCAATGAAGACTGAGTCGCTTTTAATGCAATCTGTCCTGCATTAACAACTATACTCGCTTCTGCATCTGTGATTCTTCCATCTAAAACCTCTGTCTTAGTAGCGACAATAGAAACATCACTTGCAGTTTGCATAATTTGTGTCTCTTGAACGGATACTTGCTGAGTCAATTCGTCGTGATCTAAGAAGCTAACTCTAGATGTAATGGAGTCTGCTAGTTGTTCAATGCTAGACTGTTGTTCGATATACTTATCGTTTAAAGTATCGTAGTCGGTTTGAGCTACCTTAGAGGCAATTAAGTTACCTTGTTGAACAATTGTGCTCTCTGCAGTAGTCATTCTATTTGCATATCCGTCGAATACTGTCTGAGCTACCTTACTGGCAATCTGTCCTGCTTGAACAGTTAATGTTCCTTCTGCAGTAGTTATTCTATTACCTAGAGCCGTCGTAACTGTACTGTCTGCTTTTAATGCAATTGCGCTAGACGTTTGAATGATTGACGATTCAGCTTGAGAAAGTCTCGTCTCATCCTTGTTCCCTACGCCAATAACAGAAGTCATCTTGTCGACTTGAGAAGCTATAGTCGTTCTTATGTTGACATTCTCTGCGCCTAGATATTCATGATGTAGAATCTCTAAAGTGTTCCATCCTGCCCTAAATGATACAGAAGCATTTGTAGGAGTCGTATTTGAACCCGTACCATAAACACTTGCTCCATTTAAGAAGATACTTGCACCGTCATCGTTGGTTACACTTAGTGTTACTGTCTTAGCACTAATCATGTAAACGTTTGTGAAGTAATGAGCCACAAAGTAGTCGCCAGTGAATGCAGATAATATAGCTACGTCTGAGTATTCGATAACTGAAACTGGTGTTTTACCTTTGATGTGATCGAAAGTAGGCACTACAGTTGCTGAACCTAAGTTCATGTCGTATCTTCGTGCAATCCACTTGTTAACTCCTACAGCACTATCAAATGCTGTCTGGGCAACCTTGGTAGCTATTTGTCCTGCTTGAACAGTTAACGTTCCTTCTGCTGTCCCTACACGAGTACCTAGGCTATCCACTGATGATTGACTAGCCTTCAATGTTATAGCGTTTTTATTGGCTGTAATCTGAGTTTCTGCGGTGCCAACTCTACCTTCTATTCCACTTATGTCACCTTCGGTCTCAGTCACTCGCAATGCAATGCCATCAGCTTTCTGATCGATTGTAGATATCTGCGACGTATGAGTAGTTACGGTTCCACTTAATCCGTTGAGTGTCGTGTTTTGAGTAGATACTGTCTGATTAATTCCGTTAATACTAATATCAATTGCAGACATCTTAGTGCTATACGTTGTCGTATCGACTTTCTTACCTAGCTCAGTATCCATAGACGTCTTGTTGTAAACATCTGTTGCATTGGCTTTAAGGTTTATAGATGTTGCATGTTGACCAATCGTCGTTTCAGCTGTAGATAATCTAGTTCCTTGACCAGTAACCGTACTATTTAGATTAGTAACTGTAGTTTGAATCCCAGTAGCCTTTTGATCAACTGCCGTAACGTTTGAATTTACAGTATTGAAAGTGGCGTCGATATCCTCTGGTGCAGGAGTCCAATCAGTTGCTTTATTTCCGTTTTGTACCATCACATTGTCGACGTAGTAAGGTGTCGAATATGGGTATCTACCTAGTCCTAAATTTAAACTGGTTGCACCAACTGGGACGATTAAGCTAAATTCGAACTTCCCATTTACAACAGTTGCATTAGCGTTTAACTGAGAACCGTTGGAGAATTTATAATAGTAATTAATAGTCGTTGTCAAGTCTGTCTTGCCCGTGACCGTAATTTGACTTCCTAGATTAATAATTACATTACCCAATAAGTCACTAGGGTTAGACAATGCGGAGACCTTGTACTTATCTAAGGAGATAGAGGCATTTTTGGCTGATATTACTCCGCCCGTATACCTTCCTACTTTACTCATTTCGAATAGGTTTCTTCCACCGATGCTAATATTGTTAACCTTGTTATCTACTGCGGTAACAGTTGATGTAATTCCATCAGTTGTTACTTTAATATCAGCCTTTGCAGTTGTAACAGCTGTACTAATCTTCCCATCAGATTCAGTCTTTGTATAGACGTCCGTCTTCTCAGCTTTTAAAGCAATAGCATTATTCATTTGAGTAATACTAGTTCCTTGACTTGTTATAGCTGTTCCTTGAGATGTAACAGTATTAGTCAGAGAAGTCACGTTGGATTCAATACTATTCGCCTTCTGAGTAACGTTTGTAATGTTTATCTCAGCTGTATCCAGATCAGTGCTAACACTTGATACAGTAGAAGCGATTCCATCTGTCGTTACCTTTATTTCAGCAACTTTGGCATTGTAAGTTGAGTTATCAACTTTCGTACCAAGTTTTGTATCAGCCTCAGTTTTCGTATATACAGTAGTTGCTTCTGCTTTTAAGGCGATTTGATTTGCTTGTTGAACAATCGTACTCTCTGCATTAGTTACTCTAGTTGCATATCCATCAAATACAGTTTGGGCTACTTTAGTAGCGATTTGATTTGACTGAACAGTGAGACTTGACTCAGCAGTTGAAACTCTTCCAGTCAATGCACTTAAGTCTGTCTGATTGGCTTTTAACGTGATGTTGTTTTTATTCTGAGTAACCTGTGTTTCAGCCGTGGTTAATCTAGTTCCTTGACCACTAACGTCGGTCTGTATTCCAGATACCGTAGATTGAAGTTGAGTTGCGGTCTGTTTAATACTAGTGATGTCCGTTTTGACAATAGTGACATCTCCAGTAACAGCGTCTATCTCTCCCTCTGCAGATGTTACTCTTTGAGTGATTGCATCTGTCGTAATTTTAATATCAGCTTTAGCTGTGGCAACGGCTGTACCTGTTTTTCCGTCGGCTTCTGTCTTCGTATACACATCGACTTTCTCAGCTTTTAAAGCAATACTGTTATTTAGAGAAGTAATACTTGTGCCTTGACTAGTTATAGTCGTGCCTTGAGAAGTAACCGTACCAGTAAGATTAGATACATTTAAAGCAATACTATCAGTTGTGACTTTTATATCCGACTTCGCAGTTGTAATTGCTGTAGAAATCTTGCCATCTGATTCCACTTTAGTATATACGTCAGCTTTTTCTGCTTTCAAAGTGATACTGTTATTTAAAGAAGTGATGCTAGTTCCTTGAGTGGTAATCGTACTACCCTGTGAAGTAACAGTATTTGAAAGAGAGGTCACGCTTGATGAAATGCTGTCAGTTGTAATCTTAATGTCAGCTTTAGCAGATGTGATAGCCGTAGAGACCTTTCCGTCAGCTTCCGTCTTCGTATATACCTCTGCCTTTTCTGCTTTTAAGGCGATAGAATTTGATTGAACAACTATACTTGCTTCTGCAGTTGTCAATCTACCATCGACAGATTCAGACTTTGTGGCAAGTATTGCTACTGAACTTGAAGTTTGAAGAATCTGAGTTTCCTGTGTTGAGACTTGCTGAGTTAACTCATTGTATTCATCGTGTGTGACTTTCTGAGCTATTGAATCAGCCATCTGTTCTATGGTTGACTGCTGATTAGCGAATTTGCCTTCTAAAGCATTGTAGTCTGATTTCTCAACTTTTAGCTTTATAGCATCTTCTGTAACCGTTAGTCTTCCTTGTAGTGCAGGGATAATCACTGTATCTAAATTAATAGCCGTGTCAGATGTATCTTCTAACTTAGTATTTTGAGTAGGGTCTAGACCTTCTAATGACAGTGATTGAATTACCCAAGCCGAGCCATTCCATTTATATAACTCGTCGGCTTCATTAAGGATGTCTTTTATCCATAGCTGTCCAACTGTCGGATTTAATGGTGCCACTCCTGCAATAATTGCATCGTTGAGATCCGTTATTGTATATTGACTAATTGCTTTTACCAAGTTGAGCCTTCCTCCAATCTATCAATATCACAACAAAAGTACTGCATATGCAATACTTTTGTTTTAAGTGATATTAGATTATTCTTTATTCCACTTCTACTGAGAATGTAGCTTTTGTATCTACGTCTACATCTCCAATAGTCAATGTCTTACCTGTCTTATAGTTGATTCCTGCGCCACCCCAGTTGGTAACTAGAACACTATTTTTGTCAAATTTATACCACTTGTAAACACGACCAGAACCTGCAACGTCTATTTCAGCGCCTGCTTGGAATACCTTGGCAGTTAAAACAGAAGAGCCTACGCCATTCTTGAATACGTCGCCACCAGTAGAAGTAATTGATACTTGAATAGGATCTGTTTGGTCAATGAATACGATAGTCTGTATGAATGATTGGTTAAACGTGTTAGATAAAGAGTCAGTATCTTTGATGATACATTTGAATACCTCGATATTGGCAACGGCAGTATTTGGAATTGTTAGTGTAGCAGTTGTGTATCCAGTTGTTCCAAAGTTTGTAGTTGCATCTAATTTGTCCCAACCTAATCCTGCGCCTTCATCAACAACTACTGCAGTGTTTTGTTTGTACCATTGGTAAGTTACAGTAGTCGCATCAGTAAGGTTACCTCTCCATAATTCAGCAAGAGCAGTTAGTGTTCCACCGCCACCATTTTTAAATATGTTACCTTGTGGTGCAGTTACTACAGCGTTAGTAATACCGCCACCGTTTGTAACACGACCAAGAGCCATAGACGTTTTATAAGTTAAATTTAGTAAAGTTGATGGGTCTTTGTAGACGATTTCAACGATATAATCTTTTGATAGAACTGCTCCAGTTAATACGTTTTGTTTAATTGTTAACGCTCTGTTTTGACCTGCTGTGAAAGCAGTTAAGCCGTAAGTTGTACCATTAACTAGTTCAACCGTAGGAGCCGTTGAGTCAAACCATTTGATCGACTGAACTGCATTGCTTGCAATGATGTCTGTTGCCGTACCCATAATGAATAGTGATGGCGTTAAGACCATGTACGGAGATACCGTCCAGTCTGGTGAGAAGCTTCCGTTATCTGGGTTGTAGACTTGTGTTGAAGGTTTATTCGAGCCAATATAACCCGTTAGTGATAATGCATCATTGTAATCGATTACGGTAAACTGAGAAGTTGCTAAAACTGCCACTTAAAATCATCTCGCTTTTCTATTTTCTATTTTTTGTTTTGCAAAACATTTGTTTTAATTATTCTGAAACTGCACAGTTGAACGTGGCTCTACTTCTCACGTCGGTTGGGGTGAGAACAACAGACTTGGTACCTCCTGCATGACTCATGTTCCAAGCCGTATCCCCTTCGAGATCGAGAGAGATTCTTGTCCACAAGAATTTAGAAGCGTTAATTACATTTGTGATGTCCTGTGAGCCATGGTAAACCTTGGCTTGTAGCGTAGTGTTTGACGTACCACTCTTAAATACATTGCCGTTCGTACTAAAGATTTCAACCTTGTAGACAATGTTGTTCTTGACACTATCTAGTTCATCCTTCGCATCTTGAAGAATAGTGTTCGTAGACTCTAGCGAGGCTATCGTGTCAACGATGTCGGTATTAGCCGATGCTAACTGACTATTTAATGAAACGATAGTGGTATTGATTTCACCTATTGAATTTTCAAATTCAACCTCGACTAGTGCAAGGTCTTGAATCGCCTTGGCTTCGACTCCACTTATTCTTAGATCAAACGCCTGTTTATCAGTTGCTATTTTCGTATCCAATGATACAACGTCTGATTTTACAGCGTTAATCGTTGTGGTTAAATCAGACTTTACAACATTAACTTTAGTGTCCAAGTTGTTAATGTTATTCTTGGCATTGTCTACTTCGATGGTCTGATTCGTAATGTCTTGATTGATACTTTCTACTATGGATTGAACGTTTGCACTTTCAGCTTTTTTTTCCAAAGCCTCTTGTAACTGCGCATACTGTTCCTCGTAATGTAGAGAGCTTACCTTCTTGTCGATCTCAGCTTTAGCATTCAGTAAATCCTTCTCAGTATTGCTTAGTTCTAGATTTGTCTGAGCCAACTTAGCCCTTAGATCGATTTCTTTGGCTACTAGAGCATCTTGAATCGCCTTGGTATCAAACACTTGTGCTTCGATTTCACCAACTAAGTCAGAAGTACTGTTGACCGTATTAGTAATGTCTCCAATGTTAGCGTTTATTGAGTCAATGTCACCTTGAACAAGGTCAATTACTCCACCGTCAATTAGGGCGTTTATTGCCGTAACTAAATCTGGAGCATCGATTTTGAGTAAATCTATGTCACCAACTGGCTTGACGGAGGCGTATTTGTATTCACCTTTTTCAAGGTAACGAATATATCGTGGCATAGCAATCCTCCTTTCTTACGGATTAACGAGAATATCACGCTCATGCCAGTACTACTATTATAGCAAAAAAACAAAGGTATTGCAATACCTTTGTTTAATGTTTTTATTAAAATTCATAAGTTGGCTTACCGTCTTTTCCGTAAACCTTAAAGCTATGGAATATCATGTCGGTATGTCTACTACCTTGTCTATCTGAACCAACAATTACATCAGCCGTATTAACACCAGTATTGACTTTTCCTGTCTCTACAATAAGCACATTGTCTATATATCCATAAAGCTTAACTGCGTCCCAAGCCATACTGACTTTATACTTGGTCGACGGTACCCAACTAAAAACAGATGGTATTGCCGTACCAGACCATTCAAAGTGAACCGAGGTTCCCTGTCCCATCATAAATATTCTAGGACAACCTACAGATAAGTATACAGTAGGATCAATAATTGGATAATTTCCGACCCTAAGGAATGTAGATGGCGTAGTAAATTCAAGTTCAATCCTGCCACCATCACTATTGAAAGTTAAAGAAGGAACTGTTAAGACCTCTTTTGGTCTAACATCTGGCGTAAATGACGTTGTAAAAGGATTCTCTTCAATTTGAACATTAGCAAAATTAACTGTTACGTCTCCTCTAGTTCTGTAAAACCCAGTCATATAGAAGTTGCTTAAAGTTCCTGCAGGAAAGGGTGGAACCGTGAATACAACTCTTTTCCATTCTCCAACCTTAGTGTAGTTTTCAAGGAGTTTCCTATTCTCTATTGTAGTGCCACTTTTCCATAGAAAATCGTCGCCTAGCCAATATTGAACACTGTCTACAGTACACCTTATTTGCCCCTTCAATGGTTCTAGTTCTGTGCTTCTTACCCATGCGCTGATTGTAACTGGTTTCTTTGGCTGAGTATATGGAATATTTATAACCACTATATCAGATGTAACCCCTTGTCTTAAAGTTACCCCCTTCATAACCTCGCCATTTATCACGAATGACTCATGCTTAAGGGAGCTAGTATTAACTACGACTTCAGAGTTAATACGAAGAGAAGGATCTGTGCAAATGTTGACCGTCTCATCTTCGACAATAATTCCATCATTAACAATCCTAGGTTTATTGGCGCCATATTGGACACCATTTAATATCTCCACTGTTGGTCTATAAAAGGAGAAAGGATACTTCTTAAAGGGCTGTTTGTATAATGGCATTCTTGATCTAATACTTGGTCTAGTTCCACCTAGTATGCTACCATCGTTCCCTTTGCCAGAGTAGTCAATTGAGACTTTCTTATGGTTTGGTCTATTCTCAAAATCATAAGACGTAACCAATTCTCCATTATTCCAAGCTTTAAAGGAATATAGGATACCGTCAAACATGTGACTCCCACTTCTATTATAAGTCATTAATGACAGGGTTTTATTATTAGCTTTGACAACCTTATTAAAGGCTCCAATAAGCGTTCTAGGTGGCTCATTGTTAAGAGTGGTTTCGATCTTGTCGGTGCCGATTTTAACTTTAAC
>Ga0079039_1007185_pt1 | contig 9190 bp, 1 predicted proteins | sample Mud3Dept4metaT_FD_168610 | JGI IMG/M metagenome (GOLD analysis project Ga0079039, IMG submission 168610) | Metatranscriptome of freshwater wetland microbial communities from Ohio, USA, analyzing the effect of biotic and abiotic controls - Mud... | ecosystem: Environmental > Aquatic > Freshwater >...
GCTCTGTCGTGAAGGCGTTTCCGCCTTCGGAACCGGTTTACTTCAACAGCGTCATCTTGCGAGTTGCCGAGAAGCTGCCGCTGACGATCTTGTAGACATACGTACCGGTCGGCACGATGTCGCCGCGATCGTTGGAGGCATCCCATGTCACCTGGTATGCGCCCGCTTCCTTGAACTCATTGACAAGGGTCTTCACCGGATTGCCAAGGAGGTCATAGACCACGAGAGACACCTGGTTGCCCTTCGGCATCGAGAACTTGATCTCGGTCGAGGGGTTGAACGGGTTCGGGTAGTTCTGGCTGAGGGCGTATTCGGTCGGCACGACGTCGGTCGGCGTGCTGAGGATTCCCTCTTTGATCAGGGTCAGTCTGTAACCCGGCCGGTTGGACGGGTCAGCAGTCGGCGGCGTGCTCCAGGTCGTGTAGAGACCGTCGGTGGCCGAGACTTTCCAGACGATGGCCTGCGTCTTCGTGGTCGGGTTGCCGGAGATCGAGTTGATCACGCCCAGGAGCTGGCCGTGATTCATCGTCAGTTTCTCAAGCGAGCCCGAATTGTCGGACGGGAAGGTCACGTTGCTGGTCAGGCTGATGGAGTCAACCATCACTACCAGATACTTCACAACATCGGAGAATGTTGCCGTCGGCGGATCAAACCTGCTGATCTTGATGTTGGTGTACGGATCGACAGACTTGGTCCACGTGAAGGTTTCCTGATCCGCGGCCTTGTACAGCTTGATCACCGACTGGTCGTTCGGTTTGTCAAGCGTGAACTGGCCCGGAGCATGGGTCAGGATTTCGTATGCATCGGAGACGCCGCGAACGTTGCTGTTGTCACGCGAGTAGGCGAGGATCCACTGCAGCGCATCCGCCGGCTTCTCCCGCTTTGAGGTCGACATGACAAAGTAGTTCGTCGGGCCCTTGATGAACATATCGCCGGCGAAAATGTCGGCAGAACCGATGTTCTGGTTGTCGAACTCGCCGGGGAATCTCGCCGTGAACTTCGTCACGATTTCCGCATTGCTGAAGTTCAGGTAGCGGTCGCGCGGGTACACAACGATTTCGTAGCGGCGATACACGTACACCTGATTGCCCGCCGGGGTTGCCGACGTGACGGTGATCAGGTAATTCGTGATACCGTTCGTTCCATAGAACATCTTTGCTGAGACGTTTTTGCCGGACGGAGCGGCCGGTGTCGCGGTAAGAGTCAACGAGCTTTCCGCCTTTGTCGTCACGAAGCAGATGGTCGTGACGCCGTCAACGAAGAGGCTGGACGGAACGATCCATTCGTCGGTCTTGCCGGTGGACAGCGGAATTTCCGCGCCGTTCTTGTCAAGAATGTACGCACGGGTGAACCCGTCCGGATCCGAATTCCACGAGCGCGTGCTGGTATCAGTATTCGCCGTGGAGTTCGTCAGCTTCAGCGTCGTGTTCTGGCCCTTGCGGTCCCAGTCACGGACGATGTTGCCATTCTTGTCCTTCGCCGTCAGGGTGAAGCAGGTCTGCTCACCCGTGAGTTTATAGATATCCGCCGCGATGGATGCCGGATCGATCTCGATGCCGCCCTGATCAAGCTTGGTCAGGTTGAGACGGGCCGGTCCGCCACTGCAGATATGCGGACGGCAGCCAACGCCGCTCCATGCGGAGTCGAACGTGACCGCTTCCTTGCGGTTGGTCAGATTGAAGTCCTTGACATCGACAAACCAGTCGAGGATGACCGAGTCAGCACTCGTGCTCGTCGGGTCGGTGCTGAAACCGCCGAAGAGCTGATCGATGATGCTGGCCGGAATGGTCGCCGACGTCGCGTTCACGCCTGCCGGGACGATGACCTGGGTGCCGAGGGGCGCGCCTTTGCCGACCGGGAAGGTCCGGACAACGACGCCACGCCACTGGTAGGTCAACGTATCGACGGTGCGTGCATTCGGGTCGGTGATCCACCTCTGGCTGCCCTGGTCGAAGACCTTGAAGCCGCCGATGAGGTTACCCTTCGTGATGTTGATATCCTGGCCGGGGTTCCAGCTGACGGTCGGGCTGAATGTCGCATCGACACCGACAACGGTGGTGTTGTTTGCGGGCACGAAGCCGGACGCGCAGACCGGGCGGCGGTTGATGGACACCATGAGCGGGTTGGTCGCCGGTGCGGAAGAGGTGTACTGACGGATGGTTGCGCCGGCGGTGTCAGAGTAGGTCGTGAGACCCGTCTTGCTCACCGCGGTGACGTACCACTTCAGACGCATCACCAAGCTGTCGCCGCCGTTCGGTTGCGGAGCAACGCCCGGACGGTACAGCAGGTTGCGAAGCGTCAGACCGTCGATTGTCAGCATCGGCGAGATGCCGTCGTTGTCAGCTTTCACACTGACGATCAACGGATTCGTCGTGCCGCCGCCGGTGAACACCGAATCGACGATCGCATTCCAGTAGTACCGGATGGTGTCGTTCGGATTGTTCATACCGCTGCCCGACGCGTAGACGGAGGTCTGCCACTTCAGGGTCAGGGTATCTTTGGCGTACTCGTTCGGAACGTTGCATCCCGTGTAGTCGATGCGGAAGAGATCCGTGTTCTTGATCGTCGCCGTGCTCAGCGTAAACGGAGCCGGGGCGAACGGTTTCTTCACATTGACCGGCCTGCTGCCGATGATGTTCGCGGCCAGGATCCCGTGCGGGATGAAGATGTTGGAACCGGTGCCGAAGGGCGGCTTGGCGCGGCCCACCCGGATATCGAGTTCGTCATCATCCGGTTTCAGACCGAGGAAGTCGTTCCGGTTGGAACCGGTGACGCCGCGCGGGTTGAAGATCCGGAGTGTATCGTACCGATAGAGTTCGTTGGTCGGAGTGCTTCTCGGAATGGCACGGAAGAACTGACCGCCCGCACGGATCGTCAGGTTTGCGCCTGCGCCAGTGCCGAGGTCGAGGAAGTCCCAATCGGAGAAACGCGCACCGATGTTGACAAACAGCGTGTCACGCGTATTCATGTTGCCGTACCGGTCGTACGGGGTGACAGAGTACGTGTAGGTGATGTCCTTGAAGACGGTGTCCGGACGGGCGTACGGCGTCGCGTTGTACGGCGCCACTTCGTTCGGATTCGTCAACGGGATCTGCGCGGTCGCGCCGTGCTGGATCTGGCCATAGAGACGAGTAAAGAGCTCGAATTTGGTCAGGTCGGAGCCCGGAGGCGGCACGAGCAGGATACGCGGTATCGTATCGATGTCGGTCTGGCGCGGCAGAATGCCGAGCGGCAGACGCGTCTGGTCGAACAGGTTCAGACTCACGTCGTAACTGCTCGGGAAGATGCTCGTGAAAGCAACACGATACGGAACCACCACGAACGTGTTCTTCGCCGGAGTCGGGAAGATCACGCCCGGGAACTGACGGGTCTGCAGCGGTTCGAGACCGGTGGAGGCCGGCAGTTCGTTGGGCATCGGCACCCGGGTATCGGAAACCGTGCTCACGTTCGCGTTCGGGCCCTGGATATCCGTCGTTCCACCGAAATAGGTGTCCGGCAGATGGCGGAGTCCGTTGCTGGCGGTGCGGATGATGCTCCGCTTGCCCTGATCGTAGCTGATCGTGTCATCCACGGTCTGGCCTGCGCCGTCGGTCAGAGACTGGTCGTAGACCCGGAGGTCGATGACCTGCTCTGTCGTCGAGTCGATCAGTGCAAAGAAGGCACCCGGCACGATGTAGCCCGGGGATACCGCACTGCGGTTGAAGCCCTTGCCAAGCTCAATGACGCGACGGTTCAACGTTCCGCCATTGCCCCGCAGACGCGTCGAGATCGTCGGAGATCCCGCCGGAAGCGGATTCGGATTGACACGGGAAGCGACGGACCAGCTCATGTTCGGGAATCCGAGGGCTGACATGTCGATGATGTTGTAGGCGACGCCAAGCCGCGTGATGCGGTCTTTGTCGACACCTGCCATGTACAGCAGAGGATTGCCGCGGTCCGTACGGGTGCCCATCAGTTCGCCGATTGCGCCCGTGGCGTTCGCGTCAATGCGGCCGCCGTAGGTGTAGATCGAGTCGGCGAAAAGACGGCCGTACACGCGTCCTTCGACGGTCAGGTTGGAGGGGCCCATCGGCGGACTGTTTTCCCACACCGGGGTGGCGCGGAAAATGACCGGACGACGGACGTCGGTGCCACCCTGCCAATCGATGTTCGCACCGATACCGTCACCGCCGCCCGCGATGTGCACGTCGAAGATCGCGCCATCGTCGCGCGCACCCGGAACGGTCGTGTTCAGGTTGCGCAGCTGGAGCTGCGGATTGTTCAGCTGGTTGTAGAACGGATTGTACGAGGGATTCTGATTGTTGAAAGCCGGCAACTTGATGACGCCCCCGAATGCGGGGTTGACCGCTCCGGTCGACAGGAACATGGGATTGCCCAGCTTGTCGAGCGGAACGTTGTCGTTGTTGACGATTTCATAGAGACCCACCAGTTCCTGCGAGACGTTGCGCGCATAGACCTGGCTGACGAGGATGTTGTCAACGCCCCACGCATCCATGCCGTGGGCAAACTGATCCGCGCCCGCGGGGAGGAAGAGGATCTGGGGACCGAGGGACCGAAGATCCGGCAGGCCGGTGTTCGGATCGTTGACGATGTTCAGGGTATAGGCACCGATCGACGACTGCGAGATCGCCCAATCCATACCGGCGCGCAAGACGTCGAAACGGGTCGGGGTCTTCACCACGGACGCGATCTTGATGGTGTCGCGATTGATGTTCGGAGCCGGGTTGTTCGGATCCCATCCGAGGACCGCGGTTGCGGTCGCTTCGAAGAAGACAGTCGCATTCGCCAGCTTCGGCGTCGGATACTCGAGCCCGATCATGAACGCAGTCTGGTTCATGTGGACACCGGCAATCAGGTTGCTGATCTGGGTGTGGCGATAACGCGCTTTGCGCATCGGACCCCAGGCATCGTTCGTCCAATTGCCGGCCGGAGCGATCGAGCCTGCTCCGACGGTGTTGTACGGAGCCGGCGGGGCGCCCCAATCATCGCTCCACATCCGGAACCGGACGCGCGCGGTGTCGGTGCCGACCGGTGTGATGTCGACGAGGTTGTTGAACTTGTCATATTCGCGGGCGAGTATCGTGACGATACGGCCTGCGGTGATCGCGTTCGGACCCGTCGTTGCGGTCAGGTTCAGTGTATCGGGAATGTACGGACGGATGTCCGCCCCGGTGAAGCGGCCGGCGACGAGGCGACGGTTGCGCTCCAGGCGGTTCGGCACGGCCGACCATGTCTGGTATTCCGGACCGTTTTTCTCCGGCGAGGAAACCAGGTACGGATACGTATAGAGTCTCGGATGCTCGTACCGCTGGATGTCGATGGCATCGTGCGGCAACGGAATCGGGGAGGTGACGGAGGCGGTGTACGGATACAGCTTGACCGTCACGCAGGTATCGGACTTCTGATACAGCGGGATGATCACGCGCGGCGCGTATCCGCGGCCGTTGGCACCAACCACCGTGCCTTCGCCGAGGTTTCTGCCGAGGTAGGGGACGAGATCCCACGCAAGCGTGTCCGGCGTCATCGCGATACGGACAATCTGCCAGCCGACCCGGCCGGAGTTGAAGTATGCGGTGACCCAGCCCGACTGCGCGGTGTCGCCCACGGTGGTTCTCTTCAGTGTGTCGTCCGCGACATTCAGGGCGCCGAATTCGCCGAACCCACCGCGCTGCGCATTGTCCTGAATGACGGTGCGCGGCGGAGTGATGGGAATCGTCTGACCCAGCGTCCAGAATTTCACGAGGCGGCCGCCGACCGGATTGCGGAAACGGTCGAGCAGACGCGCCACGACGCGCATCTGGTTGTTGTGCGTCGAAACGGTCAAGGTGTCCAGCGGAATGGGGGCGGTGGCGTCGTCGTCATCCGAACCCAGGCGCTTGGCGCCCCAGGAGCCGATCGTGGCACCCGGCTCTTCCGGCGTCGGGAAGGTCGAGCCCGTCTGGGCTTCGACGGTTCCGTCGGTCGCGCGGAAGAAGTAACCGGTGTAGAACTCCTGCGCTTCGGCCTCATTGGACGGGGTACCGGTCGGGAAGAGCATGGCTTCGCGATCCGCGGTGGAACCGCTGACCCATGGCACCGGCTCGGTAGTTCCCTGCGGTTTGCCCCACGATTTGAAGAGCTCAACCGTCTGGACCACGTCAGGAGCGACATCGATGAAGATGGAGCTGTTTCCACGGCCGCCGAACGCCGTCATCAGACTGCCGCGGAGCTCGATCTTGTCGGTTCCGGTCAGTTCGAGATGGGAAACGTTCTTCGGCGCGCGGAAGTAGAAGCGCACTGCTTTGTACGGCAGGACGGCGGGATAGTCGCCGACGATGCCCGGGAGAGTGCCGCCGGCCGCAATCTGGACGCTCTCCGCGTTGAGAATGTTGCCGTTCGCGTCGACGACGTCGACGGGATTGTTAACGCCACCCGCACCGCCGAGCGCAATGTTGGCGGAGACGGAACCGCGGAAGTCCTTGTCGCCGTTGGGGCCGATAGGATTGTCCACGATTTCGACCGTCAGTTCGCTCAGGTCGAGATCAACCGGGTTGTCCCACACGTCGGTGGCGCGCGCGTAGAGCGTCTTGTTCGGCGTGTTGCGGAATGTCCCCGCGCGATCGACGATGAACACAGAGTCGTTGCTGACCAGCTGGAGGAACTTGTTGGTCAGGATGACCTGCGGACCGACTTCGATCGAATCGATGGCGGTCGTCTGGCCGGCTCTGTTTCCGAATCCGGCATCGCCGCATCCGACCGGTTTCACGGGCGGACCGCTGATGAGATGCACGACACCGAAATTGTTGTTCGGAGATCCGTCGGGGATGTCCGGAACATGGTTGAAGCCCGGACCCGGCGCCGGATCGCGCTTCAGCGGATCGCTCAAATCGTTGAAACGATCGTTGAAGGCGAAGGAGACGCGGGTGCGGATCCTGTACTGGCCGAGGTTGCCGCTTCCGGTCGCGCAGGAGAAGTTACGGACAGTCGTCCCGAAACCGGAGCCGCTCGTGATCGCCACGCGGCCGGAGTCCGGACCCGCGAAGTACGGCGGAACGCCCGCGGTGAAGATGGGATTGCCCGCGAAATACCCGGCGGAATCGAATATGCCGGCGAGGCGCTGGCTGAACGGGCTGACTTCCATTTTGAAGCGCTCGTTGTCGTCGACGCCATTGCCCCAGCCGTCGGTCACGGTGACTTCCAGCTTGATATGTTCGCCTGGCAGGAACGAGGTAATGATCTGGTTCGTCAGCAGGTTCTTCGGCAGGATGAGCACGCGGCGCGGGATGTTCGGGCGCACGGTGATCTTCAAGCCGTTGTAGGGGAGGAACGGTCCGCCGTAGGCGCCGAGCGGATCGACCGGCTCACGATTCTCCTCGAACGCGATCGTCGCGAGGTTGTGGCCGTTGTCGTCCGTGAAGGCCTTCGGGGTGTAGCCGTCCTGATAGGCCTCGAACGGACGGAGAGTCGGTCCGAAATACGCCGCGACGCTGCGGGGGAAACCGCCTGTCGTGTCGGCGAGCGCGGTCAGCGTCGTCGCGATGCCGCCCGGTCCGAGGTACGCCACATTGGCATTCACGATGATCTGAATGCTGTCTGCCGGCGAGCCGATGTTCGGATCGAGATCGGCGTGCGTGTAGGAGAGGCGGCGGTAGACGACCTGTCCGACCTGCCGGACGACATCATCAACATCCTGCCAACCCTTCAGATACACGGTACGGTCGAGGGCCGTGCCGAAGCCGGCGCTGCCCATGTTCCACTGGATCGCTTTCAGATACGGAAGCGTGTTCTTGTCCCAGGTGCGGTTGCCGAACTGGTCGCGGAATGTGACGGTGTCGGCCGCGCTGGTGACGAGACCCGGCTGATACGGCAGGTGGGCAACCGCCCACTCGCCCACGCGATACGGCGGAATAAGGCCGTACTGCGGGTTCGGGGGGGAGCAGTTGTACCCGCCGCCGATGGTTCCGGAACCGCCGGCTGCAAGCGCATAGAACAGATTGGATTTTCTGAGCGGATTGGGCTCGGGCGGCAAACCGTCGATCATCATGCCTTCATCGGGGTTCGGGCCGCCGGTAATCGGGCTCACGTTTGTCGGACGCAGTTCCGGTGTGACGCTGGTCGCAAAAGGAAGACCATCGTCGCCCAGGAAGAAACGGCCGCGGGAATAATCGCCGAACGAACCGATGTACTCGCCGGCATCGGTCGCCTGGGCGGAGTCTTTCACCCATGCGAGGACGCGGGTCGTGCCCGGAAGCAGACGGACGATCGCAAGATCAGTGTAGTTGACAACGTTGCCGGTCGCTGCGTCGAGCATGTACGCACGAAGGGTGTCCTTCGTGGTGTCAGGCGGGGCTGCAAGGCCGGTGAGGTTGTTCAGATTCGGTTTGAAGAGGATTCTTCTCAACCCGATGCCATCGCGACCTGCCGTCGGTCCAAGGACCTGGAAGGTCAGCATCTGACGGATGGCCTGGGTACCCGAGTTGAAGTTCGAGGTCGAGGCGATGTTGCCGACGCGGCGATACACCGGGCGAAGGTGGATCACGTTTGCGCCGATCGTGGTTTCCGTCGGATCGTTGTCCAACGAATACAGGTTCGGGGCATACGGACGTCTCCGCAGTGTCATGCCGGACGGGAGGGTCGTGGCTGCAACGACATAGTCAAAATTGGTGCCACCCAGACGGTTGTTGACGATTTTGAACCGGTTCTGCACGAAAAATACGCACACAGAGTCCTGGTCCTGGAAATCGGCAACGTTCCCGAAGGTGTCGTACATTTTGAGCGTGTCCTTGATGAACTCCACGGAGTCCGCCGTCTGCTCGACCGTACGGGTAATGTTGAAGAAATCGCCCTTCGCCGTGACGATCTGGGCATTCGTGTTCGTCGTGAAAACGAGCGCCAGAGCCAGAAGGCTTAGGACAATAAAGCTTTTTCTCATTCGTAAATCTCCATTCGTTAATTAAAAGTTACCACCATTGAATTTGCCAATGGACAACCGCAAAAAGAAAAAATTCCTTTTAGCTGGTATTCATTCATTCCTCCTAACAAGTGATACATCAGTTTTGCTTTGAATGTGGACCGACCAATCACTAAAATTCGATTTAACAGCTATCTGGGTAAAAGGCGTAATGTTTCTCAATATACTGAAACATTCAATTCCAGTCAACAAGTAAAACTGTACTTTTGCACAATCTGTCAGGCTACAAAAACAGTTGGA
>Ga0079039_1501078_pt1 | contig 8363 bp, 11 predicted proteins | sample Mud3Dept4metaT_FD_168610 | JGI IMG/M metagenome (GOLD analysis project Ga0079039, IMG submission 168610) | Metatranscriptome of freshwater wetland microbial communities from Ohio, USA, analyzing the effect of biotic and abiotic controls - Mud... | ecosystem: Environmental > Aquatic > Freshwater >...
AAGTGAATCACATAACGTGGATTGCCGTTCACGTCGTTATCAATGCGATAGTATGGGATTTCTTGACCGTCTACTGTGATGTAATTTGCTGTTGGGTTTTTCATGATAAATTCCTCCAATGGTATTGTCTGAGCTCGTCAGTGGTTGCTATACAACCAGACGCCCGAAGGCGTTTCGCTCTAGTAGGTCATCGGGTCAATGTCTTCTGAGATGCAGTAGCGCAAGTCATCAAAACCGTTGTGCACGTTTTCCATGATGAGCTCACCTTTCTGGTTGATGATGACGCATGGTGCTTCATCGCCATATGCTTCATGCTCCATCAAGTACAATGGTTCTGGCGTTAACATGCCACCTAGACCGAATGTTTCAGTAGCGATGGTATACCATGTTCCACGATGTCCTTCAACCTTAACTTTATCTGTAGGAGCTGATGGGAACAACTCGTCTGTTGTGTATTTGAATGAGTGGAAAGGAGCTTCTGGCTCCTCGTCCTCGTCCTCATCTTCCCACTCTGTCCAGTACGTTTCTGACTCGTCTAGTTCCTCGTCAGTCATGTTCGCTAGCTCTGTTGATGTGTTCGGGTATTTTGCATCTAAGCATATTGCTGTACAGAAATTTTCACCTGTTGTTTCAATTGCGAATCCTTCTACCATTTCAGTGTTACAAGTTGTACATGTTCTCATTATAAATTCCTCCAATTATAGTAGTTGTAGTTAAGATAAGGAGTTAGGGGGAAGGAGTTTCTCTCTCCACGTTTCGCCATTCGCAAGGACTAAATGCCTTGTGTACCGACTGCCTTCGTTCTCGTTATCTTTAACTGTTACCATCTTACCATGATACTATTTATAATGTCAACCCTTTAAGTCATAGGACTATTGACTCATCTTTATAATCCCTTATGTATGGTGTGTTGCGTGTGCTGTCTGCTGTGCTTCGCTGTGCTGTGCGTGCCTGCTGTGCGTGCTGTGTGCCTGTGTGCCTGTAAAAAAATTTTAGTATTTATTTTAAAAAATTAATTTTGGATTTACTAAAAGTGGGGGTGAGCCCACTAACCGAGGACTTGATATGGGGTTCCGTGGGTCGCGCCATAGTCCAAGAAATCTCCCCCTACTCACTTCTCAAAATGTTTGCATAGGGGGTACTTGTGAAAACCCCCAGAGAATGGTAGATTAAGGGTAAAAAGGGGACAGAGAAATGAATCAAGAAACCAACCCACCCATCGGCATGACCCAATACGAGTGCTTTGCGATGCACCTGCCTGACAGCCTGTACTTGAATCACTACCGTCTGCACGACATTCACCCAAAATTCACACCCGAACAGTGGCGTAGATTCCTGAAAGACCACGATCACTTCATTCGTACTGAGCTAAGCGCCATCACCGAAGCCGAAGCCAGAAGTGCCCTGCAAAAACTGACCACAGGGAACGCCAAATCAGCCGACATATCCGCGATTAAGCAAATTCTGGTGGAGTCCCAAGCCTTGAACGCACAAACCAAAGATGCTCGAACGTTTATCACGACACATATGAATCAGCCACAGAAGAAGCCACCCAATCAACAAGAGATCATGAAGGCGAACATCGACAATGTGGCTACGATGTTCAACCACATCAAGCGGAGTCCGTACAAATATAACGCTGACGGCACGCTCCATTTCGTAGCTCCCAATTCCGAGTTAGAGCTAGCGTACCTACGCCTGTTCAATCCAGATAATCACTTGAATGAGAACTACATCAAAGAAGCACCCGAGGAGGACATGCAGTGAATGCTAAATTCTTAAACACCCTCTGCTCGTGTGGGAATGGTACCTATATCAACACCAACAATCACAATGAATGGTGGGTGAAATGTGAAGTATGTAACAACTTCCTGTTCACCTATGAACCTATGGCGCATCAACAACGTTTCCACGAAGATCCTGCCAAGTATAAAATGTGGGGCGGTGGTTTCGGCTCCGCGAAAACATCTACGTGTGGTGCTGAATTTGTTATGCTCGCTTTGAAGACTCCGCGTGGTGTAGGCCTGGTTGGGGCGAGCACCTACCCACAATTAGAGCGAACATCTAAGAAACAAGTGCTCGATATGATTCCAGAGGAGTTCATAGATTCCTATAACAAGAAGGACAACATCTTAACATTGACCAATGGCTATGAGATTATGTTCCGATCCTTTGATGACGAGCAAAAGCTAAAGTCACTTAACCTATGCCACGCGTGGATTGAGGAAGCAAACGGTGTAGACTACTCTATATTCGTTCAGCTCCAAACGCGTCTTCGACACCATGCGACAAAAGAGCACAAGATTCTACTAACCACCAACCCTGCAATGAATTGGGTGCGTACTGAAATCCTGTTGAAATCCAAAACCATCTATGGAGCTAAAGAGCGATATAACAGGGCTCCCGAGGATAAGAACCCAAACATCTCGTCGCACATAGCTCGAACCGATCAGAATACCTACCTACCGCCCGATTACATTGACGCGATTAAAGTGGGCAAGCCCGACTACTGGATCAGACGTAATCTTGAAGGTTCCTTTAGCTTCGCAGACGGCATGGTGTACCCAATGTTCAATGACCATATTGTTGACATAGATCCTGCTGAGATTCGTGCCAACATCAGAAACAAAGGGTGGCAAGTAATTGGTGGAGCCGATTTCGGTATTGTCGATCCTACCATTCTCGTACTAGGGGCTATAGATCCTATTAACGGTGTCGTTTATCTCTATGATGAGTACAGCAAAACCCAACAATCGGTACCGTATCACGCGAAAGAAATGAAGCGACGACTCGAACATGTGCCTCAAGGACTACTTATGAAACTGATGGGCGATCCCTCTGGAGCTAAGCGGAATATTAACGATCAGAAATCCATATTCAACCATTATCAAGAGTACGGTATATTCTTCCAAAAAGGCGACAATCGCCTAGACGCAGGGATTATGAAAGTGTATAGTTATCTTGAAATGGGTAAGTTGAAAATCCTTTCCCATATGAAACACACCATAGAAGAACATCTGAACTATCAGTACAAGCCCTCTGATTTAGAGGACGCTCCAGATGATAAGCCGATAGATAAAAAGAATCACCTTGTCGATTCGATTCGTTACATGATTCAAGAATTGCCAGATGATCCCGAACAACTTAAGTCTGTGACTTACGGATTTGATGATTTCCGAACACAAAAAGATGAACAAGATCACCTACCATTTGCGTTAAGAGATGACGATACCTTGTCTAGCTCCGATAGCGACAGTTGGTATTATGATTACTATTAAGGGGGAAAGCCTATGGAATGGTTCGCAGTTGTTGTTGCAATTGTTGGAGGCTATGTAATTGGTGTAGCTCAAGGCGGTATTAACATCACAATAAACCACAAAACTCCTTTAGCTCCTTTAGCTCCGAAAGAGGACATGGAGTACAATGAGTCTACCGAAGAAATGCTTCCAAAAGACGTGCAAGATTACATGGCAAAGAATAATGGATTCATAGGTTTCTAAATAGGAGGGTGAACGTATGAAAGAATGTGTTCATAAAGTTGTAAAAGCGAACCCGATTACAGGTGATCCGTTGTGCCCTAAATTGGTTTGTGTGAAATGTGGTAAAACAGCAATTGACGATTCAAGACTTAGGAGGTACTGACGATGAAATTCGGACAAGCAATCGAATACTTAAAAGCAGGACGTAAGGTAGCTCGTAAAGGTTGGGGTGGTTATTGGACTATTGAAGAATGGGAAAAAGTCGATGTAGGCACTACGCCTCTAATCGTCGCCTATCTAAAAGATGGTGGATTCGCGCCTGCACAAGCCTATCAAGGTGATATTTTGGCAGAAGATTGGGAAATTGTAGAATGAAGAAGTTGTTATGTCTGTTAGGTTGGCATGACTTCAAGAACTATAGGTATAAGCACGCACCATTTCGTGTAGAAGGAACGTGTACACGATGCAAGGAAAAGAGTATTTTTCTATAGAAAGGGGTGTAATCTTTGGCTGAAAGCAAAAAGAGATTCGACGAAATTATGGAACGATTCAAGAAAGCAAAAGAAAAGCGTCAAGGTAAAGACGAACTCTGGAAAGAGCTTGATGCCTTTGACCGTAATGATCAATGGAGCCTGCAAAATGCACCAAGTTGGCTACCAAAACCTGTTACGAACTACATTCATCTGGTAAAATATACAAAAAGAGCCGCCTTTGCTGTAGAAAATCCGACAGGCAAGCTACGTCCTGTGAGTCCAGAAGGAATTGACTCAGTACGCCTGCTAAATAAGGCGTATGAAGATACAATGGAACGCATAAAAGCACGTAAAGTGGTACGCGAGAACATTGAAACAGCAAAACTTCTGGGAACTGCGATAGCTCATGTTATGTGGGACGAGTATTCAGAGGGACGTATGGGAACTACCGTATTAGGAGACAAAGGGTATCAATATGAGGGGGAAATCAAGCTAAAAGAGATTGAACCTAGCTCATTCTATCCAGATCCGAACGCGTTCACCATTGAAGATTGTGAATATATTATCGTGAGAGAGCGTAGACCGTATGCGTGGATCAAAAACCACCCGAAATTCAAGGATAAATTGGGCGGTAAAGAGAACGAAGAAGCAAAAGACGTCGCTTCTCCCGATGAACGTGGGGAAATCTACCTACGTGACTACGAACAGAACACCGAGGGGCTTGTTGACTTCCTTAGCTACTATGAGAAGAAGATGGACTCTGACACAGGGGGCTTCAACTACAAAGTGGCGTACCTAGCTAACGGAAAAGTTCTGCATGAAGAAAAACTCAAGCCGAATCGCTACCCATTCTCCATTTTGTATGACTTTAAACAGCGTCAAGATTTCTGGGCTATGTCTACTTGTCAATTCATCTTGGACAATCAGAAGATCATCAACAAAATTGAGTCGATTATCACGATGATTGGGGTACTTTTACAGAATCCGCAGAAGATTGTAACTAAATCATCTGGCATCAACCCAAAGGTTTTAGCTCGATTTGGCTCTGCACCTCAACAAGTGTGGACAACGAATGATGCGAACCCTTCACAATCTATCTATTATGTAACGCCTCCTCAAATTCCGCAGGTCTTATTCCAACTATTGGAGCAAGCGAAGCAGAACATTCGAGAAATTACAGGTATGTCCGAGGCATACATGGGGCAAAACGTTGGTTCTCTACAAACTTCTGGCGGTGTAAACAGTCTGATTGACCGATCTACGATGCGTGACCGCGATCAAATGTATGACGTTGAGTTATTCATTGCTGATTTGTCTGGTTTAGTTATCGACTTTATGACAACTTACTATCAAGAGGAGCGTTTAGTTCGGACAATGGGCAAAAACGACGAAGATCCTAAGTTCACTTCCTTCATAGGTACGGACTTTAAAGACCTATCGTATGATGTAGCTGTTGATGTATCAGCTAAAGCACCGATTACGCGTATGCGCGAAGTGCAAGAAGCGAAAGAACTACTGAATACGCAAGGTCAATACTTTGCTGATCAGCCTGTACCGATCCTTAAACCTCAAGAAGCAATTCGCATGATGAACTTAGTTCATGGCGAGGAAATTATTGAGCGTATGAATATGGACGAGATGACGAACAAAACGGAACAAGCGATGCAGGTAGCTCAGATGATGGTTGAAGCGATGCAACAACAAAGCCCAGACGGACAACCTGTAGACCCGAATGAAATTACACAAATGGGTATGGCGATGTTTGAGCAAATGGCAAATCCACAAGCTCAGCAACAAGCAGGCGCACCGACGAATGGTAATCCTCAAAATATGGTACAGGGAGTGTAAGGTATGCAACTAACAGAGAAGCAAAAGAAATTGATTGATAAATATGTGGCAGATGTTCAGTTTGCTAAAGTTACACCGAGAACCATCTTTTGTGTTTTAGTTCTGAAAAGCGGTTGGGAATCTTATGGGATTTCCGCATGTCGAGATATGGACAAGTTTGATGTTGAGAAAGGGCAGAGCTACGCGTTCTTCCATGCAATATCAAGATTGGAATATAATGTTGACAAAGGATTAGAAGTATAATAGATTAGAGGTAAATATAGGGAAGTCACGAGTCCCCTAGCCCTGTGTGGGTATAAGCAAACTCGGGCGCAGATTCGCTGACTGTTGCCTTCAATCCAAGCGCAAGGAAAAGGAGAGATTGATATGCCATTCGGTGGAGAAGATGAATTTGACTTTGACGCATTTGACGCAGAGTTTGAAGCAGAGTATGAAGAAAACGGTGACGAAGAAGTTGTCGTTCCAGAACAAGACGCGGTTTTAGATGAGGAAATCACACCATCTGAGGACGATGTAGTTCCAGAACCTAATGGCGACGAAGAAGTAGCACCGCCAAGTCGTGAAGTAGATCAATCGAAACACGATGCCTCATTTGCTCAAATGCGACGAGAGCGTGACGAAGCGAGAAAAGAATCTGAATGGATTCAAGCCATGGCTAAAGAAAACGGTACATCTGTTGAAGAAATGCGTTCTCGCTATGAGCAAGCTAAGCTTGCCAATGAAGCAGAAGAAAAAGGTGTGCCTGTCGAGTTCCTGCAACGTCAAACTCAAACTGAGCGCGAACTAGCGGAACTAAAAGAGCAATCGTTCAACGAACGTTTTAACTCATCTGTCGATGCCACTATTGCAAAATATAACGTAACTACAGATGAACTTGAACAAACTTTTGCGTATGCTCGCCAAGAAGGGCTAGTTAATGTAGTGAAACAGGGAGCATTAAGTTTTGATGCTTTGCACCGTTTAGCTCATTTAGAGTCCTTCACTGATAAAAAAGTACAAAGTGCCCTGCAAGATAATCTAGCTCAAAAGAAAAAACGACAATCCGAAGCACCAATTGGTAACGGTGCAACCTCATCTCCAGATGGAGTCGCAGACTTAGACGCACTTGTTGACAAGGACGTTAAAGAAGCCCTAGCAAATTGGTAGACTTCTGATTAGTACAGGAGGAACCCACACATGCCAACGATCTTAAACACTACAGTAAATACAAACACAGGAACAGGTGCTTCGGCTACTAAACCTAATGCTTATTACGATAAGTTGATGTTGAACCTTTTGGTTCAAACTGAATTTATGCACACGAAATTTGCTCAAGAACGTCCGTTACCATCTAAAGCAGGCGATACAGTTAACTTCCGTCGTATTCAAAAATTAACTCCTTCTTTGACTCCATTAGTTGAGGGTGTTACTCCAGACGGTTTGAATGGTCAAGTAACAGCTATGACCGTTACTACTGCTCAATATGGTGACTACCTAGCGTTCTCTGATTTGGTTGATGTAACACAAATTGACCCAATCGTTAAAGAGTATACAATTGAACTAGCTCGTATGTTCCGCGAAAAATTAGATCTAATTGTTCGTGACGAACTAAACGGTGGTTCTAACGTATTCTACGCAGGCGGTAAAACAGAACGTGTAGCATTAGCTACTGGCGACAAACCTACTATCGACGGTTTCCGTAAAGTGGTTCTAGCTATGAAGAAAAACTTTGTTAAGCCTGCTATGAATGATCGTTATGTAGCTTTCGTTACACCAGACGTAGCGTTCGACTTACAAGATGATGCGAAATTCTTGAAGGCTTATGAAATTGGTCAAAACAACACACCGCAAATGAAAGGTTCACTTGCTGACGTTTACGGTATTCACTTTATCGAATTAAACAACGCGAAAATCTTTGACGGTGCAGGAGCTCTAGGAGTAGACGTTCACTCATCTATCATCTTAGGTCAAAAACCTTACGGTATCACGAAAATCAATGGTCAAGGTGTACAAACCTTCACTAAAGGTTTAGGTTCTTCTGGAACAAGTGACCCATTAAACCAACGTCAAACGATTGGTGTAAAAATCAACGCGTTTGCTGTTAAACGTTTATATGAAGAAGCAATTGCACGTTACGAATCAGTACCTACAGGGGCTTAATTTTTCCCCTTTAGGGGTATAGTCTACTAAAAGATTAGGAGAGTGATTGCAGAATGGCAACACCAACTAAAGCAGAAAATACAGGATTACCGCCAGAGCGTGTAACGACTGAGGACGGTATCACAGGCGTAGACGCGGAAGCAACTACACTGAACATTAACACGACTCAGACAATGAAGCGTGATAAGTCAAACTCAGAGTTAGCTAATGAAGTGAAGCGTGCTCAAGCACAATTCAAAGGGCAGAAGAAAGTGAAAGTTGCGATCCCTGCTGTATTAGCAAACAAACTAGGTGCTGTTCTTTTCGTAGGCATCAACGGTGTTTCGATCAACGTACCTGTTGACGGTGAAGATCATGATGTGCCAGAGGTTTTCGCTAAGCACATTAAACAAATTCTAAAAGACCTCAAATAATAAGAGGGAGG
>Ga0079039_1230688_pt1 | contig 8335 bp, 11 predicted proteins | sample Mud3Dept4metaT_FD_168610 | JGI IMG/M metagenome (GOLD analysis project Ga0079039, IMG submission 168610) | Metatranscriptome of freshwater wetland microbial communities from Ohio, USA, analyzing the effect of biotic and abiotic controls - Mud... | ecosystem: Environmental > Aquatic > Freshwater >...
AAAGAAACTAAGGAGGAACTATAATGCCAGAAGTTAAGCATGATTTGCTAACAAACAAATACACTAAGGTTTTACATGAACGTGAAGAAGAGATGGTAAACGGCGCACCACATAGCTTTGCAGTTGTAACTGTCCATGATAAACCAAGTGAACGTTCTATTCTTGGAGAAGTTAACTTCCAAAAAGGTGCTATCAAAGAAGCTGGTGTCAACGGAGTAATGAACGAAGACTTAATCGCTATGGTCATTTGTCGTCTAGAACATTTTCAGGAATCGAAATTCGCTTGTTATGAAAACGACTTGGCTATCGTTAAATTAGAAGAAGCTTTACTATGGCTTAGAAAGAGAACTATTGGTAGAGAGAATCGTGGAGTCGAAGGAACACACATTAAGTAAGGAGGTGTAATCATGGCGGCACCAAGAAAAACTAAAACTGAAACAGCGGCTGAAAAAAAGATATTACAATTAGCAGACGCTAAGAAAAGAGACATCAGACCAGCATCTCACCCTGAAGCTCGTGAACAACAACTAGTTCACTCAGCAGTTGAGTTAGCCGAGAAACAACTTAGAGAAGGAACTGCATCGTCGGCGGTAATAGTTCATTTTCTTAAGATAGCGTCTAAGCGTGAGACATTAGAACGAGAAATTTTAGAGAAACAGTCTGCTTTACTACAAGCTAAAGCATCAAGCATTAGTAAAGATAGAGACGCTGAAGATTTAGCTAAGGCAGCTATCGAAGCTATGAAGAATTACAATTCCAGGTCTTGACGATGAGAAGTTACAGCGAACTCATACAGTTGGAAAGCTTCGATGAACGCTTAGCATATTTGAAGTTGTTAGACAACAATGTATTATCGCCTCGTCACATGTCGATGGATTTCTACAAATCGAATGTCTGGAGAACAATTAGACAAATAGTGATAGATAGAGACCTTGGATTCGACCTTGGTATATTTGGCGTATACATCGAAGACTCAATGTTAGTACATCACATCAACCCAATTGACGAAAACGATATTCGGCTTCAAACTAAAAAGTTACTCGACCCTGAGAACTTAATCACGACATCTAACCATACGCACAATCTTATTCATTATAATCAGACAGAGAAAGAACCATGGGTTGAAAGAACTCCTGGTGATACAAAACTTTGGTAACAGAAGGGAGGGATATTTATGAATTCTAGCGATTTTCTACCTAAGTGTAGATTAATAGTAGCTAAGTACGCCAATGACCATTTGGATAAATCGGACAATAAGCGAATCAATGCTGAAGATGTATATGTAGTATGGTCATGTAAGACTCTACAACATTACAAAGCTCTTTTAAGTACAAACTTATTTGATGGAATGTATTACGAGTTAACGTTTAATGGCGACAAAGACGAAATCTATTTAGATGCCTATAAGAAGTTCGAAAACCAAGTAATCCCAGTTTGATATTGAAAGAAGGTGAATAGACTTGGACGTTACAAAAAGTATATTGGAAGATATTAGAATTGCAGTTGGTCTTTCCAAAGAGACTGTCGATTTTGATACCGAACTGTTGATGCATATTAACGGCGCAATAGGTAAGTTACACCAAAACGGCATTGGTAAATTCATAGTCGTCAACGATACATCTGAAACTTGGGGCGATTTAGAAGACCCACTTCAAGTCGAGGGTAACGTGTACTTCCCAATGGTCCCGTTGTTCATAGTGTTAAGTACCAAGATTATATTTGACCCACCACCACCTTCAACGGTCGAATTCTATTATAAGAATGCAAACGAAACACTATGGCGCTTGAAAATTGCGTATGAGAAAACCACAACCACTACTACCACTTTACCTTGAAGGAGGTGAAATGAAAAGTGACTACGCATAAACTCGACGACCTTCTAAACCATTCCGGAACTAAAGGAATGCGATGGGGTGTAAGAAACGATGACCGAAAAAGTGCCAAACGTTTAAAAGTCAACCCTAAATCTAAATCTAAATCCAAGTTGGACAGTCATCCGTCTGTCACCAAGTTTGGCAAGAATAAAATTAGAGAGGGTAGGAAAATGAGAGCCATGATGGACCCTGACCATGTTAATATTAAGACTGGCGAGTATTCCAATCAAGGTAAAGTGGCTAAGACAGCGCGTGTTGTTGATAGAGTAATTGAAGGCGCTATAGCTACTGGCGTAGTGATAGGAGGTATTGTGTCAAACTAAAAGGAGGTTATTTAAATGGTTAAGCATAAGCTTGATGATGAAGTCGAAGACGTTTTAAAACATTGGGGAATCCAAGGAATGAAGTGGGACGTTAAACGTTCTCCTGAACAAATTAAAGCTGATGCAGAAGCGGGAGTAAACGCGGTAGGTGAAGTTATGGAAGATGCTGGCGACGAAGCATTAGGAAACGATAGCGTAATGGGTGAGCTTGGAGACGTACTCGATATTGTATTTGGCGGAGAGGGTAACCTCAAGAAAGAAACCAAACAATTAGTGGATGCTACGAAAGACAAACTTGAAGACATCGGTAAAGACGTTAAAAAACGTGGATACAAAATGTTAGAAAGAATGTTCGGAACCACTGCAGAAGCCAAAGCTAAAGATGGAGCTATGAAGAAAAAGTTCATTGAAGGCATGAAAGCTGGAGCGGCGGCTAATAACAAGAAAAACGCTCATCTTTATCCTAAAGCTAAAGCTAAAGCTAAAGTCAAATCCAAATCTAAACCAATGAAGGAAGTAAACGAATACGCTTCTAAAATCGGAAACAGATAACCTATTAACAACAGGATAGGAGGTGTATAAATGTTATCCGACGAGGTGTTAAAACACGCAGGTATTAAAGGTATGAAATGGGGCGTAAGACGAAGTCGCAATCAAGCCGGCGGTGCTGATGGGGTAGATGAAGCTAAGAAACCCAAAAGTGAATCCGCAGTCGTAGATAAGCGTGGACGAATCTCAAAAAACTTAGATTCTATGAAACGTGAGCGACAGTGGAAATCGGTTCTGAAAGACGTTGACAAATTAACGACTAAAGAAATTGGTGTCGTTGCTAAACGTGTAAATCTTGAGAACTCTTTGAAAACGCTATCTAAATCTAAAGTAGGTAAACTTAAAGACCGAGAAGATTATCTACGAAGAGACAAAATGGATGATGTTGAGTTATCGAGAAAAGTAACTCGTCTTAAAGCTAAAGAAGGTTTATACAGGTCGGTTAAAGATGCGTCTAAAGAACAGAGAGAATTTGGACAGAAGGTTGTTCAGATTGGTAGTTCTCTGGGGGTTAAGTACGCTCTTACTAAAACCATAACTCCTAAAGATTTATTTGATGCAATCGGTAATCCTAAGAAAGCGTCAGAAGATGCCAATAAGACAGCACTAGAAAAAATGGGAGTAGGTAAAGATGTACTTGAGGGTGCCTTGAAGAAAATCGGCGATTCTAAATCCTAGAAAGGCGGTGGTCTAACATCTAATACACTTTAAGGAGGGGATAACATCAAGTTTATATTGTGTCAACCAGCCATACTAAGATTTGAATGGGAACTGGAAATCTGTTTAACGAGATTAAAGTCGCTAGGTATCAATGACATAGTGTTGTTATTCTCCAGACATGACGATAAAGTTCCCACATATCTTAAAGACAAGTATGGTGTTGAAATTCATGTGTACGAAGACCTTAGAAGAAACAAATCATACGTGCCTTCTATTAAACCATATTTATGGGCTAAGTACTTACAAGAAGACAGAACTCGTGAAAACGAAACCTACTTTTATCTGGACAGTGATGTTATATTCAGGGAGATACCCGTCATACAACCCAACTTTGGCACATGGTACGGTTCCGATTGCAAATCATATTTAAGTGTTGAGTACATTGACTCTAAAGGTGATAGACTATTAGAATCTATGTGTAGAGTTATAGGTATTAATCCTGAAGTTATTAGAAACCAAAACCCTGTATGCGGGGCACAATGGCTTATTACAAATCCCACATTTGAATACTGGTTAAAAGTTTATGAAGACTCGATTAAATTGTATAATTATTTAAACAGTTTACACGACTCTAGTATTCAGAAGTGGACCGCTGAAATGTGGGCTCAATTGTGGAACGTATACCATTTTGGTAAGACTACCGAAGTTAATAAAGAATTAGATTTTTGTTGGGCAACCGATAACGTCGAACGATATTACGAGACTAATATTTATCACAATGCAGGAGTTGTAGATAGTAGTAAATTGTTTTTCAAAGGACAATACACTAAATCATCTCCATTTGAAGATGATTTGAGTTTCGTAGATTCGACTAAAGCTAGCATTAAATACGTTGAGGCACTTATAGAAGTCGAGAGATAGGGGGTGTATACGAGGATGACTCTATCAAACACAGCGGTGCCCATAGAATACGGTAAGTTTAGACAACAGGTACTAACGGGTGAAATCCCTGTGAATGATGAAGTTTCATTGCAGATGAATCGTATAGATTTCCTGATAGAATCTCCAGACTATTATTACGATGACGAGGCAATTCAAGGATTCATCAATTTCTGTGAAGCTGAGCTTACTTTAGCTGATGGTGGAGATTTAGAGTTGTTACCATCATTTAGACTTTGGGCAGAGGATGCACTAGCTTGGTTTTATTTCGTTGAAGAGAAAGTCTGGAACCCTAAGAAAAAGAATTATGAGATGATAACTAAGAAGAAGCGTCTAACTAACAAACAATATCTTATAGTTGCTCGTGGTGGCGCCAAATCTATGTACGCTTCTCTAATACAACAATATTTCTTAGTAACAGATACATCGACAACCCATCAAGTTGTAACTGCACCGACTATGAAACAAGCAGAAGAGACTATGAACCCAGCTAGGACAGCTATATCTAGAGCCCGAGGTCCATTGTACAATTACTTAACTCAAGGTAACATTCAATCCAACACTTGGTCTAAAGTCAAACTGGCTTCGACTAAAAAGGGTATTGAGAACTTTCTCACTAACTCTAAAATTGAAGTTCGAGTTATGTCTATTGATAAATTACAGGGTCTAGGTCAAAAGATAAGTTCAGTGGACGAATGGCTGTCGGGTAGAGTTAAAGAAGATGTTATCGGAGCTCTTGAGCAGGGGGCATCTAAAGTAGAAGACTATTTAATATTAGCAACATCATCAGAGGGTACAACTCGTAACGGTGTTGGTGATACTATTAAACTTGAACTTCAAGATATTCTACGAGGCAATTATTTTGACCCCCACACATCAATCTGGCATTATAAATTGGACGATATTAGTGAGGTTGGAATGCCTGAGATGTGGTTGAAAGCTAATCCAAATCTAGGAGCTACCATATCTTACGAGACTTATCAGAAAGATGTAAACCTTATGGAAGCAGTACCGTCTAAGCGGAATGATATTCTAGCTAAGCGTTTTGGTATTCCAGTTGAAGGTGCTTCATATTTCTTCTCTTACGAAGATACTCTCCTTCATCCAACAAAACAAAACTTCTACGGTATGATTTGCGCCATGGGTGCCGATTTATCACAGGGTGACGATTTTACAGCGTTCACATTCCTATTCCCATTAGGTAACGGATATTTTGGGGTTAAGACTCGTTCTTATGTTTCTGACCTAAAAGTTAGAAAACTCGATAAGGCTATGCGAGAGAAGTATCAAGAGTTCATAAACGAAGGTTCTCTGATTGTTATGGAAGGTGCTGTCTTAGACATGCTTGAAGTATACAGAGACTTAGATAACCATGCACTCGAACAACAGTACACTGTAATGGCATTCGGCTATGACCCATATAACGCTAAAGATATAGTAGACATGTGGATTAAAGAGCATGGTGATTATGGTTTAACTAAAGTAATACAGGGTGCTAGAACTGAATCTGTTCCTTTAGGGGAATTAGGTCATATGGCATCTGAACGACTACTTCTATTTGATGAAGAGTTAATGAAATTCGCTATGGGTAATGCTATAGCAGTAGAAGACGTTAACGGTAGCCGTAAGTTATCTAAGAAACGTGACAGTGAGAAGATTGATAATGTTGCTGCTTTGTTAGACGCTTGGGTTGCTTATAAACGTTTCCAGGAGGCGTTCGAATGAAGGTAACTGACCGTATCAAACATGCCTGGAACACGTTCACTACTAACGACCCACTACTCAATTACAACAGAGGTCCATCGTCGTCAAGACCTAATCATAAGACTGCTACGTTCTTTAACACTTCGTCTTATGTATCGTCTATTTACAACCGAATAGCGATGGATGTCTCAATGACTGGATTCAGACATGTTAAGATTAATCCAGATAATGAGGATGTTAAGGACATGCCGTCTAGACTAAACGATTGTTTAACAGTCGAGGCAAACGTGGACCAAACACACATCCAACTATTCCAAGATTTGGTTTACTCGATGTTTGATGAAGGAGTTGTTGCTGTAGTACCAGTCGAGACCACGCTTAATCCGGAAGTAAGTAGCGGGTATGACATCGGAGCTCTAAGGGTTGGTAAGATAGTGAACTGGTTTCCAAAACATGTTGAAGTAAACTTATACAATGATAACACGGGTCAAAATGAGCGCATTATCATTGGAAAAAGCAATTGCGCTATAATCGAGAATCCTCTGTATGCTGTGGTTAACGATGAAAACTCTACATTAAAGAGATTAATCAGAAAACTAAATCAGCTTGACGATATTGATGCTATTGCCGCGTCACAACGCTTGGATTTAGTAATCAGTGTACCTTATGGTATTAAAACCGAAACCCAAAGGGAAATGGCTGAGACTAGAATCAAGGACATCGAAGCACAGTTAGCGACAGGTAGAAACGGCATAGCATATATGGACTCAACTGAGAAGATTACACAGTTGAACAGACCTGTCAATCCTCAACTACCTGAAACTATTAAAAATCTTACGAATCAATTCTACAATCAACTAGGTCTGACAGAAAACATATTTAACGGTACAGCTAGTGAAGTTGAATTGAGAGTTTACTATAGTAGAACTATCGACCCTATAGTCGATAACATTGTAGCTGAGCTTAAGCGTAAGTTTATAACTAAGACTGCTAGAACACAAGGTCAAACAATAACTGCTCATAGAGATATGTTCAAGACTGTTACTGTTGAATCAGTTGCTGCTTTAGGTGATTCATTCAGACGTAACTATATCGCTAGCTCTAATGAGATTCGTAGAATTGTTGGGCTTAGACCTTCTAGTGACCCTCGTGCCGATGAATTATTTAATCCTAATATCGCAGACGATAAACAAGTGAATAAAGACGGTCCAAAGATTCCTATGCTTAAGTCGCCAAAGGAAGACACCGAGAAGGTCGAGGACACATTCGTTAAAGAGTAATGTTTTGGGGTCGCTCACGTCCCCCGGAATTATATTCTGAATGTGTGATAATTTAGTAAAGGAGGTAGTTATTTGTGGGCAATCCTGATTATGATTTTGCTGGATGGGTTACGAAGAACGACATTAAATGTTCCGACGGCGTAACCATAAAGCAAGATGCTTTCCGAGACAACGATGGACATAAAGTTCCACTAGTTTGGAACCATGACTACAACAGTCCACTCAATGTCTTGGGACACGTAATGCTCGAACATCGAGACTCAGGCGTATACGGTTACGGGTATTTTAATGATACCAAAGAAGCTGAGAACGCGAAGATACAGGTTCAGCATGGCGATATTTCATCAATGTCAATCGGCGCTCGTAAGCTTAAGCGAAATGGCTCAGACATTATTCATGGTTCAATCTATGAAGTTAGTCTAGTTCTAGCTGGAGCTAATCCTGGCGCAATGATTGATACATTTATGAATCATTCGGACAATGGTAATGGCGAAGATGAACAAGGTCATATTTATACTGATTATTTGATTCATTCGGCTGATGATATTCCAGCTGACGAACTAGAACCAAAAGATACGAAGGGAGCGAGCAATTTGAAACAAACAGAATTACAACATGCAGAAGAAAAGACTATCGAAGAAATTATCGGTACCATGAATGAAGAGCAAAAGGATGCAGTTTATGCACTTTTAGGTCTAGTAGCAAACCAAGAAGAAGAAATCCAACAATCTGAGATTGAAGAAGGAGATGAAGAAGTAATGAAACACAACGTATTTAACGGTAACGCAGTAGCAGGCAACAACGAACAAGTGCAAGCATCTAAAAACAGCTATAACGAGGTTCTTAAGCACGCTCTAGCTACTAAAGCGGGTTCTCTTAAAGATTTCATCGCTGAACAAGAAGATACTATGACACACGGTATTAACTCTATTGAGATGCTTTTCCCTGAGGCTGCTCATGCTACAAACGGTAACGTTCCCATTCTTTATAAAGACCCTAACACTGC
>Ga0079039_1363422_pt1 | contig 8139 bp, 2 predicted proteins | sample Mud3Dept4metaT_FD_168610 | JGI IMG/M metagenome (GOLD analysis project Ga0079039, IMG submission 168610) | Metatranscriptome of freshwater wetland microbial communities from Ohio, USA, analyzing the effect of biotic and abiotic controls - Mud... | ecosystem: Environmental > Aquatic > Freshwater >...
CTAAATCTACACCTAATTGTTTCAATTTCTCTTTCACTTCGACAACTGATGTTGTACCCATATTTCGGAAATCTTTTAATTCGGTTTCGCTTACTTTTCGTAATTCTCCAACCGTTTTAATATTGGCTCCACGTAATGCATTTGTAGAACGAACACTTAATTCCAATTCTTCAATTGAAATATTATCAATACTTTCACGTTCTTTTTCTTTTTGTTGGAAAATTTCAACTTCAGTCATTTTTTCTGTCATTTCTTCAAATAACTCAAAATGAGTTCGAACAATTTTAGAAGCCAACAATATAGCTTCTTTAGCTCCAATTGTGCCATCTGTTGTTACATCGAATATAACTTGTTCGTGTGAAACTTTTTGGTCAACCATCACTGGTTGAATTTCATAACCTATTTTTTCTACCGGTGAAAACATACCATCAATTTGCACAAAACCTTCTGGCACTTCTTCGTGTTCTCTAGCTTCTACAAAACCACGGAATTTGCGAATGTAGAATTCGACTTCAAATTCTAAATTACCTAAGCTATTCAGTAACAAAAGATCAGGCGTTTTAATTTCAATTCCCTCTTTTGTTTCAATGTCTTTTGCATAATAATAACCATTTTTCTTAACTTTTAACTTTATTATTTGATCTTTCGTTCCTTCCATACCGATGCGCATTTTCTTTAATTGTGAAATTAATTCAACAGTATCAGATGATGTACCTGGTATAGACATTAATTCGTGATTTACACCGTTTATTTTAAAACCAATAATCGCCGCTCCCGGCATCGAGTTTAACATTACACGACGAAGAGTATTTCCAAAAGTTAGACCATATCCGAATTCTATAGGACTCACAGATACCTTTGTAAACTGATGACTAGCCACCGTTTTATCGATTAATACTTCTATTTTTTTAAAATTTAAATTCAAGCTTTTTCCCCCTTGGAAATCATTTAACTTTTATTTTTAATTTTTATTCTTTTTTCCTTTATTTATAAAAAGAAAAAAGTAGGTGTTAACCTACTAGTTCTTTTTAAGCATTTTTTTATATTCGTAATACCCAGTTCCTGATGGTATTAATTTACCTAATATAACCGACTCTTTTAATCCTCTAATTTTATCTTTTTTGCCGCGAATGGCTGCTTCAGAAAGCACTTCAGAAGTACGTTCGAATGATGAAGCCGACAAGAATGATTCAACTGTTAGTGAAGATTCTGTTATACCTTGTACTCTTTCGATATATTCAATTTCTCTTTTTCCTTTTTCTTGTAATTTTTTATTCAAGTTAATAACTTTTGCTTTATCAGCCAAACGACCAGCTACTAAATTACTATCACCTGAATGTCTAACCATTACCCTTTTTGTCATTTGACGAATAATAACTTCAATATGTTTATCACTGATTGTTACACCTTGTGATTTATAAACACGTTGTATCTCTTCAAGTAAATATTTTTTAACTTCATTCATTCCTTTTATAGCTAAAATTTCGTGTGGACTTACTGGACCAGATGTTAACACTTCACCTTTTTCGATGATATCTCCATCTTTTACAAGAATTCCATAACCATAAGGGATTTGATAAACAAAGCTTTCTTCATTTTCATCTTCTATTGTTATTTCTTTCAATATTCCTACTTCAGCAATTGAAACTTTTCCCGCTTCTTTCGCTAATATTCCTTTTTTAATTTTAATATCAGTTAATTTACGAGCTTCAAATACTTCTTCAATTCTTGGAAGACCCTGTGTGATATCCCCTTCACTCGCAACACCACCGGTATGGAACGTACGCATCGTTAACTGTGTACCTGGTTCACCGATCGATTGAGCCGCAATTACACCAATTGATTCTCCAGTTTCGACCATTTCTCTAGTCGCCATATCCATTCCGTAACATTTTTGACAAATACCTTTTTTAGAGTGACAAGATACTACGCTTCTAATTTTTACTTTTGTTTTCACACTTGCAATTTCTTCTGATTTCTTTTTATCAACCATTTCATTACGTGCAAGAATTAATTTACCATCATTATCATAAACATCTTCAGCAAGTATTCTTCCAAACAATCTTTCTTCTAATGAAGATATTCTTGGTTTAATTTCACTTAATTCAAAGAATTCATTAGTTCCACAATCTTCTTCAGTAATAACAACATCTTGTGCAACGTCAACCATTCTTCTCGTTAAATAACCAGAGTTTGCAGTTTTTAGGGCTGTATCAACCATACCCTTACGACTTCCGTGTGTTGATATGAAGTATTCAAAAACCGTTAATCCTTCTGAGAAGTTTGAACGAATTGGGGTTTCGATTGTTTTACCATTCGGATCCGCCATTAATCCACGATTAGCTGCTAACTGTCTATACTGTGCATTACTACCACGAGCTCCAGAACCAATCATCATCGCAATCGGATTATCTTCTTGTTTCATTAAATCTGAATATGCTTCTGCAGCTAATTTTTCACTGATCAGATTCCAAGCTTTTACTATTGAATCATATCTAAATTGATCCGTTATACGGCCATATGCATATAAACGCTCGATTCGTTTAACTTCTATCTCTGTTTTTTGTAATTTTTCTGTTTTATCTTTTGGTGTATTTACATCGAATAGTGAAATTGTTAATCCACCACGCATCGCATATTTGAAACCTAAATCCATCATTCCATCAAGTAATTTTACTGTTTCATTTTTACCTATTTCATCGTAAGCAAAGTCTATTAATTGTCCTAAGAAGCTTTTATCGAATGGATTTGTTTTAAACGTTTTTACCATTTCGCTCGCTTCTTCTATGCTATTAGTAACACCAATAGGCACATTTTCCATTTTATTATCATTAATATAAACTAAACTGTCTGGCATTCTATCATTAAAGAATACTTTACCCGGTGTTGTAACAAGATATTTATATCCACTTATTTTATTGTTTTCTCTTATGTCCATAATTATTTTACTTTGTAAGCCTACCCAGCCCATTTCATAAGCGCGTTCTACCTCGTTCACGTTGTTAAAGAATTTCCCTTGACCTTTCATACCATCTTTCTCTAAACTCAAGTAGTAACAACCTAAGACCATATCCTGAGATGGAGTAGTAGCAGATTTACCATTTTGAGGATGGATTAAGTTTTCAGTTGAAAGTAATAACATTCTAGCTTCAAGTTGCGCTTTTTTAGAAATAGGTATGTGAACAGCCATTTGGTCACCATCGAAATCGGCATTGAATCCAGAACACACTAAAGGATGCAACTGGATTGCGTCACCTTCAATAATAATTGGTTCAAAAGCACGTATCGATAATTTATGTAATGTAGGTGCACGATTCAATAAGACAGGGTGATGTTTTGTAACTTCTTCTAAAATTGGCCATACATCAGGATGTTCTGTATCAATTTTATTTTTTGCATTTTTTGGATTAATTGCTTTCCCTTTTTCGATCAACATATTAATTACAAATGGTTTGAATAATTCTATGGCCATTTTTCTTGGTAATCCACATTGATTCAAACGTAATTTAGGTCCCGATACGATTACAGAACGACCAGAGTAATCTACACGTTTACCTAATAGGTTTTGACGGAAACGACCTTGTTTACCTTTTAATGAATCTTCCAAAGATTTTAATGCTCTATTTCCTGCACCTTTAGCAGGTTTTTTTGTTTTTTGATTTGCTATTAATACGTCTACTGATTCTTGTAATAATCGCATTTCATTTTCAATTAAAATATTTGGAGCATCCATATCTTTTAATTTTTTCAATCGAATATTACGATTAATTACTTTACGATATAATTCATTTAAATCACTACTTGCAAAACGCCCACCATCTATTTGAACCATTGGTCTTAATTCTGGAGGTAGAATTGGTAAGTATAATAGAACCATCCATTCCGGCTTATTCCCCGATTTAATGAACGTTTTAACGATTTTTAGACGTTTATTTAAACGCTTTCTTTCTTGTTCCGATTTAGTAACTTCTAAAGCCGCTTCCACTTCAACTTCTAATGATTTCAAGTCAATAGCTTCTAACATTTCACGAATTACTTTTGCACCAATTCCAGCTTCGAACCCTTTTTTATATCCGTTTTCAGGTAAATATTCTTCTAAAGCCATTACATATTCCGTTTCCGTTAAAAGTTGTTTATAAGCTAAATTAGTATCACCTGGATCAATTACGATACGACTATCGCAGTAGATAATTCTTTGTAAATTATCTTTAGATAGATCTAATAAGGCTGATACATAATTTTCTTTCCCTCTAAAGAACCAAAAATGAACTGCTGGAGCCTCTAATTTTATATGACCGAAACGTTCTCTTCTTACTCTTGAATGAGTTGCTTCTACACCACATTTAGGGCATACTTTGTTTTTAAATTTATCTTTTTTATAATTTCCACAATGTGATGAGCATCGGTAATCTTTTGTTGGTCCGAAAATGCGCTCACAGAACAATCCGCCTTTTTCAGGTCTGTGTGTTCTATAGTTAATTGTTTCAGGTTTTTTTACTTCACCAAAAGACCATTCTAATATTTTTTCTGGAGATGCTAATTTTATAGGTATATGATCAATTTTATTTAAATTACTCAAATTATTCCTCCTCTTTCGAAATTGAAAAAAACTGCTCCGGCAAAAGCCGGAGTTTTTTTATTTTTCCTCTTCCTCTTCTTCGATTTCTAAATCGTCAATTTGGTCAAGTTCGTCAAAATCAATTCCATCTTCACTATCTATATCTTCTTCAATTTCAACTTGTTCAGGTTTATATTTAGGCATTAATAATTCTTCACCATCAAGAGTGATAACATCTGTGTCTAAAACTAGAGATTTTATTTCACTTAATAATAATTTCAAACTTTCAGTCATAGAAGGTTCTGGTAAATTGTGTCCTTTTACAATTGATTTGTACATTTGTGAACGGCCCATAAAGTCATCCGATTTCAATGTCATCATCTCTTGTAAAATATTCGCAGCACCGTGTGCTTGCAATGCCCAAACTTCCATTTCTCCGAATCTTTGTCCACCATTTTGTGCTTTACCACCCAACGGTTGTTGAGTAATTAATGAATACGGCCCAATACTTCTTGCGTGGCGTTTATCTTTTACCTGATGATTAAGTTTCATCATATACATAACGCCGACTGTTACTTTATTTTCGAATTTTTCACCATTTCTACCATCGTATAAATCGTATTTTCCGTTCCAAGGTAATCCATTTTCAGTTAAAATCTTACCAATTTCTTCTTTTGAGTTAACACCCGCAAAAACTGGGACTTCGAATTTAACGCCTAGTTGTTTTGCAACCATTCCTAAATGAACTTCCATTACTTGTCCAATATTCATACGCGAAGGTACACCTAGAGGATTAAGTACGATATCTACAGGTGTTCCATCTGGTAAATAAGGCATATCTTCTTGTGGCATTACAATAGAAACCACACCTTTATTTCCGTGACGACCAGCCATTTTATCACCGCGTGATATTTTACGTTTTTCTCCTACGAATACTTTAATTTCTTCGATAATTCCTTTTTTCAAATCTGTATCTTTTTTTGTATTACGAACAACATCAATAACAATGCGTTCTGATTTTCCATATTCTAATTTTAAAGAATTATCACGATAATCGTCTGTTTTGCCGATATATAACGCTTCAATTAATCGTGCTTCAGGACTCTTATCATCTTTAGATTTAGGTGTTCTTTTACCGATTAAAATGTCTCCGCCTTTTACATAACTACCAATTTTAACGATTCCTTCATCATCTAAATGTTCTTTTTGTTTTTCTCCGACGTTTGGAATCATTCTAGTAATTTCTTCTGGTCCTAGTTTAGTACGACGTACGTCAATTTTATAAACTTCAACCATTACTACCGTAAATTTATCTTCTTTTACCACTCGATCACTCAATACGATACTATCCTCGAAGTTGTAACCTTCCATCGGCATAAATGCCACGGTAATATTTTGTCCAACTGCTAATTCGCCATTTTTTGAAATAGTTGAATCTGCTAAAATATCGTCTACAACAACTTCTTGACCTGTATAACATCTCACGAAATGGTTCCAACAAGTTCCATCATTAGTTCTCATAAATTTATTAATAGTGTATATATGTTCTTTTCCTTTTTTATCAATTACAACAATTTTATCGTTATCAATATCTCCAACTGTTCCAGCTGTATGACATATAATTGATGCGTTAGTATCTTTAGCTATTTTTCTTTCCATCCCTGTACCAATAATTGGTTCTTGTGGTTGAATAGTTGGAACTCCTTGACGAATCATATTTGAACCCATCAACGCTCGAGCTGCATCATCGTTTTCTAAGAATGGTATCGAACAAGCACCTATACCGAATGGTTGCTTAGTAGATACGCCGACATAGTCAACTTCTTTTTTAGGAATAGTTAAATACTCTTTACCATATTTCACAATAATTTCATCTTTTGTGAAATTCCCATTACGGTCTACTACAGATGCTTCAGCAATATAGTATTTTTCTTCATCATCAGCCGTTAAATAAATAATTTCATCCGTTACTTTTTGTGATTTCGCATTTACTTTTCTATATGGTGATTCAATGAAACCGTATTTATTGATTTTTGCAAATGTACTTAATTGGTTAATTAAACCTACTGCAGGGCCCTCTGGCGTTTCAATTGGACAAATTCTGCCATAATGTGTTGGATGCACGTCACGTACTTCTACGCCCGCTCTTTCCTTAGTGAAACCACCAGGTCCGATCGCAGATACACGTCTTTTACTTGAAAGTTCACCCATTGGATTAATTTGATCTACATATTGAGATAATTGAGAACTTCCCAAGAACTCTCGGAATTTAGCTTCCAATGGTCGTGTGTAAATTAATTTATCAGGCGTTAATTCTTCATTATCTCTTTTTTGTCCGCTTGAATTTAATATTAATTGATCTTTAATATTTTTTTCAATACGTTTCATACCGGTTAAGAATTCACGTTGGAAAATTTTACCCACTAATTTTATGTAACGGTTTGATAAATGGTCGATATCATCTACATCACCAATACCATAATCTAAGTTAACTAAGTAATTTACAGTAGCGATTATATCTTCCACTGTTATATGTCTAACTGTAGGTGAACCATTACCTATTACTTTTATTTTTTCTTTTTCTCTGTTTTTTACAATTAATTCTGTTGTATTAAAATCAACAAGCATTTCATCAGTTATTTTTTCATTTTCACGATATGAGTTTCTATCTTCACCAAGTTCTTTTTTTAATACGCGTTGTTTTAAATTTAACTTTTTATTCATTTTGTAACGTCCAACTTCTTCTAAATCGTATCTTTTAGGATCGTAGAATGTCATATCAATGAATTTTTTAGCTTTTTCTAATAATTGAGGTTCGCCTGGTCGTACTTTTTTGTAAAATTCAAGAATTGCTTCTTCTTGTGTTTCTGTTTTGTCTTTATCAATTGTTGCTTTGATATATTTGTTATCTCCAAACATTTCTAACAATTGTTCGTTATCTGCTATTCCAAGAGATTTTAAAAAAACACTTAATAGCATTTTTCTTGTTTGATCTACTTTCACATATACTTCATCTTTTGCATCAATCTCAAATTTTACCCAAGATCCACGGTCTGGTTGTAAAACAGCTGAATACATTTTCTTCCCTTTTTCGTTTATTTTTGATTCAAAATAAACACCAGGAGATTTAACCATTTGGCTTACGACTACTCGTTCATTACCATTAAAAATAAATGATGCGTTAGGTGTCATAAATGGTATTTCACCAAAGAATACTTCTGACTCTTTTACTACTCCGCTCATCGCTTTATCTAACAATCTTAATGTAACTTTTACTTTACCCGAATATGTCATATTTTTCATTTTTGCTTCTTTAGGTGTCATTTCTGGATATTCAATACGATAATCTGTGTAATCTAATTCATATACACTATTTGTTTCCCGATCTTTAATTGGTAACACTTGGCTTAATACTTCACCAATACCATTATGTAAGAAATCTTCGAATGAATCACGTTGGTGTTGAATCAAATTTGGCATTTCAATAAAATCTTTTATATCTGAAAACGGAACCCTATTTATATATTTCAAACTTACACCTCTTTCATAAAGAAAGCTGAAGGTTTATTTTTATTCAACCC
>Ga0079039_1085537_pt1 | contig 8091 bp, 9 predicted proteins | sample Mud3Dept4metaT_FD_168610 | JGI IMG/M metagenome (GOLD analysis project Ga0079039, IMG submission 168610) | Metatranscriptome of freshwater wetland microbial communities from Ohio, USA, analyzing the effect of biotic and abiotic controls - Mud... | ecosystem: Environmental > Aquatic > Freshwater >...
ATTTAATCTCTGCTAGTTCGTCATCACTTAAATCAATCAGTTGTGTTTCGTGATCCATTCTCTCTTCCCCCTTTATCAAAAAAAGAGAGAGCAAATTTCGCCCTCTCCATTGTGGTCACTAAAGCTTCACAGCGCCTGTTTTAGCAGAGAAGCCTGATTTCTCCATCACCAATTCTGACAAAAGTGTTGGGACACCTGCTTTTCCGTTAGTCATTGACATGAAGTTATAATTCTCAGGATAAAGCATTACTTTATCAACGATACGTTCTTCTTTGTAATATTGGTCTGCACCATTAATTTTCATAATATCTTTATACTCTTTGCGTCGTAGTGAACGCCATAAGTATACATCTTCATCAAACTCAGTTAAGTACACGTCACCGTGTAATGATTTCCACTCTTCGATCTTCGCAAGAGTTGGTCCACCTGGGAATAACAGTTCATTACCGTCTCCGTCAAACATGAGTTCATTTTCATTAAACTCTTCTTCTACTAGCTCTACTTCTTCAATTGCTTCAGGTCCTTCTAGTTCCCCTTGTACTTCTTGTACTTCTAACTCTACTTCTTGCTTCTTACGTGGTGCCATTCCGTTTCCTCCTCAGGAATTAGTTTCTGTCTAAATTGATATTCCAGTCGATGTCCTGCGCAATGAACGTATATACTTCTTGCAAAGGTTGACCGCTCGAATCGATCTGTTGGCTTACGCCTGTTAAGTGGACACCAGTAAGGGAATGCGCGGTCCGAGATATATCTTCTTTACCTGACGCATACATTTCTTTTAAGCCTGGTTCTGGTCCGTATAACACCATAATCGTAAAGCCGTTTTTTTGAATATGACTCTTTGAGTCTGGAGCAAAAAAGCTAGATGACTGACGTTTGTTTACAAGCGTTCTCATCGATTCGCTTCCTTCTGCGCCCCACAGTGCTTTCTCATACATCGTGGCATACTTCTCGAAACTCGAATTGTCTGTAACAGAGGACATGAGGTGATCGACCGTAATCTTGTCGTTATAGAATCCGTACATCCCGTCGCCTGATTGTGCAGCAAATCCTGACTCTTCTTGTTCCTTCATCTTCTGTTCTAAGCGATTCATTACAGAATGTAAATAATAACTTTCTTTAAAGTTAATGGAGAATTGTCCTTGTATCTGACGAGTGCCTCTGGCTACGGCATCATATGTAAACGACGCATATCCATAAATCGGTTGTACGGTTTCTTGTACATTAAAGGCAAGCCCTGTGACGTCGTCTACCCATGTATCACCGAAGTAAATACGGACGTCGGAACCCGTAAAGAAGTCCGAACTAAATCGTTGGTATTCGACGCTCGGCGGACGTCCTTTGTAGTTCGCCATTTGTTGGTCATACGAATATCGTTTATTAATTGTCATTTAACTGCCTCCTTACCCGTCTTTCAAACCCTTAAGGGGATTAGCGCTTGTCCAAGCACGAGAATACGCATTCGCGTCTTCATGCATCAAGTCAATATCCATCGCTACATATTGTAGTGTGTTTTCTGTGATCATATCTTCAATCGACATGGTTTGTCCTTCGGAGATAATATGCACGCCATATATATTCATCGTCGAGCTAGAACCCATTTCATTCATAAAGGTAATGTTGATATCGAATGGAGGCATCTCGTCTGTCTTCATCCATGATTTCATTTCGCTCATATCGGCATCCGATACATTCATTAGGTTGTTGTTCGGATCAGAGAACGTGTATGCCTCTGAGAACTTCTTCAGCGCATGTCGATCGAACACCGTAAAGATTAAACTCCCAGCGATCATTCGTTGTCCGCGTACCATCCCTTTAGGGCCAATTCTGCCGAGTGTATATACGGGGGTCATCGGTCGATAGATACTGTATGATACAGTTTGGATTTCTGCAAACACTTGTGGCTTACCATGGGCAGGTGTGAAAGTCGCAATGATGTCCGCCCCAGAGAAGGATGTATTATGTTGAGGGTCTGCGTAGTCTTTCGAGATAACTACTTCTTTGTTTTTAGCCATTAAAGAACACCTTCCTAGATAGTAATAAAGAGGGCACAGCGGCCCTCTCGATTAGTAAGCTATTTAATTATGTTTGGTCACGGTCGCCAGTCTGGCTGTTTGCGCCCATTGGTACGATTTCACGAGCGATAAACGTACAAGCTTTTTCAGTCGTAATATCGTCAATAGACATTCCGCTTCATTCGTTCAAGATCTCAACGCCACGGATTTCCATAGAAGCTGATTGGCCGTATTCGTTTAAGAAGTTGATTACGATATCGAATGGAGGAATCTCATCAGAGTAAGTAACAGGCGTATTCCCGCTATTCCATTCGCCTACCGCGTCCGTGCCACCAGCAACCTGATGTACAGGAGTGAAAGTATCTCCTGCTAATGCGTGACGGTGAATTGTTGCACCTGCTTTAAGTCCGTGCAATGCATCACGGTCAAACACCGTGAAGACTAAAGAACCAGCAATACCACGCTTACCACGAGAGAAAGAACGTGGGTTAGCAGAGCCCATTGTGTAGATAGGCGCTTTTTCACGAGTAACTGAATACGTGATCGCTTGAAGTTCACCGATCAGTTTCCCGTTGAAAGTAGCTACAATATCCGCACCCGAGAAAGACGTGTACGTCTTAGTGTAAGTAGATTGAGTCATTGAGTGTTTCCTCCTTTAATGGATTAAAAGTGTCCTGCCCATCATGCGGGCAGGGAGTATGTCTTACGCTTGTGCTTCGTTAAGAAGGGCACGTAGGCTAACGTTAACTGAGATCTTGCGCATTTCGAACGCAGGTACGATTTCAAGGTTAACGACTGATTGACCTAAGATTCCTTGACGAGCAGTTGATGTAATTGTGAAACGGTAGTCAGCAATTGCTCCAGCATTTTTCATGCCTTCCAAACCGCCACGAACCGCTGCATTTAAAGCGTTACGTTGTGGCATACCGTTTGGCTCGCCTACGTATGGGTCGCACACTTCGCGCACTAGCCCAATCGCAGCTTGCGTAATACGTAAAGTAGAAAGACGAATGAAGTCTGATTTGTATGTCACATTTCCGACTTGTAAATCAGGTGCAGTTGTTACGCCATCTGTTACATGGACTTGGCCATTTTTCAAACGGAATGATACATACTGAGCACCAGACAAACCATCTAATTGACGTAGTGACATGTTGTAGTGAATGCCTGATACGCCGTAAACTGGCTTGTTTGTTGTCGCAGATTCTGGACGAAGAGTCGTTACAAGAGCCGCATACGTTACCGCACCGTTCATGTAATGAGCGTCTACTTTACCAGGAACTTGATAGCCTAAAGAAGGACCCGCTACGATTTGAAGGAAACCGCTGTATTGTTTTTTACCAGCAATCAAAGCGTCTACGTGAGTTTTAACGTCAGCAAGACCTTTTGAAGCGGGAGCAGCGGCACCGATAAATCCAACGACACTGTTGTGGTTGATTGTTTGTGATTCACAGTAGATAGATAGAGCTTTAGCAAAGTTGCCAACAAATGTAGCTGCAACCGCTTCAACGCCTTTAAGGTTAGCTAGGTCTGTACCAACTGGGTAATCCCCGCCATCGTCTGCTACTGCTTCAACTGTTAGTGCAACTGTTGCTTTGTCAGCGAAACCATCAACGATGACTACGTTAGAAACTGGGAAATCTTCTAAGATACCGAACAATGCTTTTTGAGCACCAACGAATAGTGCTTTGTAAGCCTCTGCTTCTGTTCCAGATACCATAATTGGTAGGATATAGATCTGACGAGCGCCACCTTCGTAAGCAGCTTTCCAAGAAGTAGCTAGTGTGTTTACTTTTCCTGAAAGGTCAACAAATGCTTCGTTGTCGTTTTTAGAGATTTTATTAACGATCAAATCCTCTTTAGCGCGGATAAGAACTGGCTCTTCAGCAACATCCGTAGCGTCCGTAGGTCCGATGATTAAAAGACTTTCAGTTGTGATATCTTCAGGTAGAATCAATCCACCATCTTTTAACATCACCTCGATACCAGGTAAGTTCGGGTAAGAATTAGTCATTGAGTGTTTCCTCCTTCTGTGATTTTGAAGTTAATAGATTCTTGATCTATGGAGTCATTTGGTAGGTCGTTTGCGTAAAGCGCTTCGACTTTCCCAATTATCTCTGTGATTAGACCTTGATGAATTTCAAGGTGTTTTTCTAGACGTACTAAATACTTAAATGAGCGACAGATTCCTCCATCTTTCCATTCCATCACATCCGTTTGATCGGTCTGCTCCAAGAAGATGATTTGTTGTACGCCATTTTGCATAAAGTAGCCTGTATACGTCATCATGAAATCCTCGAATTTCACGGCGAGCTTGTCGGCTTCTACGTTGTTTTCTGCCCATATTTCAAATAAGACATCGTGGTCAAATCGTTGCGCATAAACATTAACAGCAGATGTTTTGCCGTTCTCTGTTACGTTGTAAGTCTCACGGAATCGAGGTTTAATCTCAGTGGTTCCATTGCCAACAACGCCAGGTCTCTTACGTTTAGAGTGATAGGTGATAATAGGAAGGTCGACATCGTCTGATTCTCTCCCATTCGGGAAGGCTTGGACAAATGTCCCCCACTCTGTTCCCCATGCGACTTTGATCAGTTGGTGAACAAGAGAAGTGAAATCATCGAAACTCGCGGACTTTTTAGCTCTTAATCTATCCATCATGACCCTCCTTGTATAAACGGTAGTTTGACAAGGGATGTCACAGCTCTCACTTGCGAGTGCGGGGTAATTTCTAACTGAACGGACATGCTTCCTTGGCGTTCTGTGGAATGGACGAAGCCGAGTTCGTAGTTTTTAACGAGGTCTGTTGTCAATAGTCGCGCAACGAGATCACTTGTCGTGGTCATCATGTCACGTCTTGACATAGGGGTAACTCGATTACCAATGGAATAATCCAACATCTCTGCGAGTCTTCGAGAGGCGAAGTGAGAAATGCGGATGGCGTGTGCACTGCGAAGAATGGAGTTTGGTTTGTTCACATAAGTGGTCTCTGCATAAGGGACAAATCCTTTACGGACAGATCTTATAATAGAGATATAACCATTACCCAATAAATTATCAACATCTTCTTTGTCTAATTCGTAAGATAAATAGCCAAATCCACCAATTTGTTTGTTTGTTGTACTAGATTGCACAGGGAGAGAAGACTGTAAGCCTGCATAAGATGGCGCAAGCGATACGGTTTCAATGACATTCCCATTTGAAATGTAGCGAATGCCGTCTCCTAAGACCACTTGTACATGAGATTCCCATGTCGCTTCTTCGGCTTCAAATACCTGAGGTGTCTGCAGCGAGATGGCTCCACCAAAACTAATCGCCCGTCTCATCAAGATGAGTTGATCAATCTTTGTTCGTATCAAGTCAATTGTTGGATTAGGGATAGGAGACACGCCGATCACCGACATACACCCTTGTCCAATGTCTACTGACTTTTGATAGCAGAAGCGACCCATCGTCTCTGATAGATTCACACCGTCATCATGATACAAGCAGGAAACCGACACGACCCCGATAGACATCATCCCAAGCTCACTATTAATAATGTAATTCTCTTGGTCATAAGGCAGTTCACTATAGAGAGCTATTAATAAGCGTTGATTTAATTCCTCTATATGAAGAGCTCTTTCTTCTATTAAATGCTCTTCTGTTTGACCGCCACTTAATTGAACGATTGTATTGAGTTCCCGAAGGTTTAGACTGCGGAAAGTAGGTTCATGGACAACCGCTTCAAAAGCGACGAGCCCATGAGCTGCATCTAAATTAATCGCATCAACTAATCGCTTGGCCGTTTCATGCTGGTCAAATCGATAGACTCGTTGGACTTCAGCGACTTCGTCGTAGACCGTCATTGTGTTCTCAGCGAGAACAAATCGAATCTTGTTACACGCCTCACTTGCCGATACCGATCTAAGAGATAGAATAGGTTTTTCTATTTCAATCCCTTCCGCCATGTCGTAGACCATGCCGTTTAGTGTTTGAGTAGCATGTTCGCCATTTAAGCGGTATAAAATGATATCGGTAGCTCCTGCTTGACGTGCCATGTCATATGCATGATACAAAGGGGAATCCCCTAACACATCTTCTGGGTATGCGCCTTCTCTTAACCGAAAAGGAGTACGCGCAGGACCATTCGTCGCCGTGCTAATTAACAGGAGGGTGCGCTCAGGTTCAACGCTTTGAGCGGACACAAGGTCAAAATATCCTTTTGATATACTCATCATTCACCACTCCTATAGGTTAATTCGTAATTGGCGATTCCGTTTGCGTTTGAGATGCGTACGCCACGTAGTTCTTTCTCGACTGGCTCGTCTTCTGTGTACACCTTTTGAAAGGCAACCTCGCCGCGTTCCCATCGTTTTCGATCGATATGGTTCACTCCTGAGATATACCCACCGTTGTAGATAGGCTTTCCTGTAGGTGACCAATCCACCTCTAAAATGAGGTCTCCTAGTTCAATCTTCACATCGTGTTTAAAGAAGTAGAAGAATCCTGGAACTGCCATTTCCCCAACCTTCTGACGCTCAGCCATGCCTGGGTACGAAATAGCAATCGACGCATCTTGTACTCGAACCGTATGTTTCTCTACCTTTGGTACGAAACCAAACCCAAAACACGTAGGACAGGTACGACTAGCCTCTTGTGTTTTCTCGTTCCAACAAGAGCACCTAATTTTTGTAGCCGAGCGAACAAGCAATACGTTATGCCCGAATTCTTGTAAAATGCTTTCAAAATCTTCACGCATGCCTCATCACCCGCCTAAATCCGTAAAGTCTATACGTGCTAAATGGTCTGGATACGTTTCGATATTCTCTCCTCGAACCACCACACCAGGACTTGCATATCCACGATTCGTCCGACCATGTAGTTGATCAAGCCAAGGCTTAATGCGGTCTTTTAATTCGCGTAATAATTTCGTCATGTCGGTTTGTGCTGAGTCTTTTGAAACAGTTAAATCACCGAGTGAGCGATTGCTACCAGACGTCTTCGAATCTTGCAAGACGGCATTCACGGCTAATTCATACGTTGCCTTGTGTTTGACATACTGTTGAACGTAGTAAGGAACCGAAGCCAGTAAGTTCATGTTTTGATCCCGTGCGAGGACAACATCACGAGCCTCAATGCTCGCGTCATAAATACGACGATACATGGCTATATCTGGAACGTTTATAAGGAAGGCTTTCATCTCGTCACGAAGCATATCGGGCTCTACATATAAAGGGGATATGGTTGTGTGGAATGAGCTAGCAAAAGGGACACCCAGAGTGGAAGTTCCGTCAGATATATTCCCTCTAATAATCAATGTATAGTCTGTGTTGTCTGCTAAGTCCCCTTCGTTGATCTGGATGGAGAGCATAGAGTTCCCATTTTCCAGTGTGATGGGGTTCGCAACAGAGTTGAGCACGTTATGAGCAGGGTTGTAATCGGTCATTAAGTCCATAATACCAAGTGCTTTGGGAAACCTACGTTGAACCAGGTAGACATTTTCATGACTAACTGTCGCTGCATCCAAAGCATTGGTAAACAGAACTTTAATGAATGCAGGTTTTACATGGATTGTCCCATTTTGTGGGTACGTCGCAGACACTTCAAATAGAACACTTGTTTCACTTGGCACCGTCGGCTCTTCAGCAGGTGGTGTAGTGGGCTCATAAGCACCAGGCTCTGTTGTGAATTCATAGTAAGCTGTTGCGGCTAGCAATTCACCGTCTGCCGCCATGATTCCAATATTGCCGCCTACGATATATGTGCGATATTTACGGCCGCCCTCTAAAGGAGCCGATGGATTAATCACAATCTTCATATCACTACTCACATACTGCAACGCAGCTGTTATTCGTGTACCCGTAGTGGTGTCTTGTAAATACACGGTATTTGGATCAACCGTAATTGAATCAACAGCTTTAGAGAATAAAATCTCAATGTCTGCTGATACAGGGACATTCATCTCATTATTGATTGGAGCAATTCCAATAATTAAGAACATTTCTTCACCCCTTAAAATAAGCTATAAAATAGGCGGAGATTTGCACCTCCGCCCATTCATACTACTTTTTAGCAGGACCTTTTTTCGCAGGAG
>Ga0079039_1611445_pt1 | contig 8041 bp, 6 predicted proteins | sample Mud3Dept4metaT_FD_168610 | JGI IMG/M metagenome (GOLD analysis project Ga0079039, IMG submission 168610) | Metatranscriptome of freshwater wetland microbial communities from Ohio, USA, analyzing the effect of biotic and abiotic controls - Mud... | ecosystem: Environmental > Aquatic > Freshwater >...
CGTTATGAACTATGACGATGTGTCAGTAACAAACGTAAAAGTGTTGTCTCCTACTGAAGATGTAGGGGTTTCCAAACAAGAGATTATCCGTTCAAGCGTTATAGACGTTACGTTGATATAACGTGTATTTTGTTCTTTAGTAAAGGAGGTTTGACATTGTTAAAATTTCTTAATCCTATTTTTAAACGAATAAATATAAACGCCAGCAAAGAACATCTAGCTACTATGGAAGCTATGGTTAATACTCTAGAAACGCTGGATAGCGATACAGCTGCTATGAAGTTAGAGCTTATGATTTTAACAGCCACTGGAAAGTGGCTGGATACGTGGGGAGACTGGTTTGGGTGTGTGCGACTTCATGATGAGGTTGATGAGTTGTATAGTAAGCGGATAATCGCAACTACGGTTAGCCCAAAGAATACTATGGGTGCAATAATTGGTGCTGTGAACGAGGTTATTGGTTACGATGGGACATACACGAAAGTAGTTGAACCGCATACTATTATAGCTAGGCACAACGTTTCGGAGTTTAGTGGTGAGCACAAATACCAATCTGGTACGTACTATCGTAGCGGTGTAGTTGACATTCAAGTACCGAGATACGCTATAACAGATTCTTTACGAGATGCAATAGAAAAAGTTCGTGCTGCTGGAGTTCGTTTCTATTTTACTAACTATCTTGAGCTAGTATCTAGAGACGACGAAATAGTAATTTTAATTTCTGAAAACGCTCCAGAAATAGAATACACTTCTAGTGTTCAGTTAGTAGTGAACGACGCAGATATTCTAACACGTTCTGGTTCTTACAGCTTTGGTATTCGTTCTGGTAAACAAACTATTTTCTTTGGAGAGATAAAAGAGACTTATATCTCAACTGACGCTTATATTTATAAAGCAGACTACACAGAAAGCCTAGTTACTAGTGATGTGGAAAGAGCAAACTACATTTTTTCAGTTTACAATATGAATAACATATCAGAGTCTAACATAGGTAAAGTAACAGCGGAAGAATTTAAACCGATAAACGCTGACAACATTACAGAAGTATACCTTGACGCCACGTTATCTTTGACTTCTGTTGTAACAGCTAACTCGCTGTTGGTAATAAACGACATTCTAGATAAGACAATTGAAGAGGTTGCGGATAACACAGAGTTCATGCAGCTAGGTGTAGAATCAAATACGGTAACGGCAGTTGCTGGAATACCAATAGCAATTCGATATATACGAGATTGGACTAATGGAAACACGGGTTCAGTTGGAGCTACCAATAGTCATTGGGCAGAAATAATGGCTATAGACAAGAACGGAGTTAACGTTGCACTAGGTAAAACGGCTACATTCTCTCCTGCCGATGGTACATGGAATCCTGGATATGTAACTGATGGAATAATTAACGTAGAATCGAATTATTCACAAACTAATTCAACAATAATACAACCACTATTTGCTAAAATTGATTTAGGCTCACTGTATGAGTTAGACAGAATAAATGTACGTCACTACTATCATGATGCTAGAACTTACCACGGAACAAAAACGGAGGTTTCTTCAGATGGTGTTACATGGTACACTGTATTTGATTCAAAAACAAGTGGAGAATACACAGAAACTTCTTCAGGTAAAACTCACTTGTTGTAAGAAACATCGTATGCGCAACTTAAAACTCTTGACGACATAGTCTGATATTATAAAAGAGTTTTTACCAAAAAGAGGAGTGATAAGCAGTGGCAATTTCTACTACTAACGCGCACGTATCACGTGCTTTAGACTTTTTTAAAAATGATAAGGTTTACTTCGCTATAGGAAGAACTACTTCTTGGCCAAATGACGCAAACGGAAAAACAGAATTAGACCCAACGTTCCAACCTCCATTGGAGGACAAAGAACTTTCAGCTTTGGAGGAGCTTGTTGGTTACAAAAAGGTAGAGAGCATGCATCTTGTTGTGCCTGACGAGACTAATGGTACTATCTCGTATCAAAATACAAAATGGCGAATAGTTACTGTTGAGCAGGCTTACGCTGAGAAAGCTCGTTATGTATACATGACAACGTCTATACGCTACGATGAACTTCCACTAGGGTTCTACCGACAGGTTGGAGTTTATGCTGGAATAGAAAGAGCTGTTGGAGTTTCAGTTAGCAAAAACAATCTTCTACCATCAGAAGCAAAAGCAGGTTTTGGAGTTCTAGAAGTTGTAGATAATCGTGGCCCATCAAACCGACAAAATGACCAGAAAGAAATTCTCAGTATTACTATCGAATTTTAATAGGGAGGTGTGACTTAATGACAGAAGTAAAATTAAACGTTTCCCCATATAACGATGACTTTAATGCAGCTAAAAAATATCTTCAAATATTGGCTCTACCTGGTAGGGCTGAACAAGCAAGAGAGTTCACTCAGATTCAGTCTATCCTTCTAAACGTAATTAAAAAGCTCTCTGGTGCTTTAATGGCTGAGGGCAACGTAGTAGACGGTATGGGGTTCACGTTTGGAGGAACTGAAAATGAGATAATAAACGTGAACACTGGTAAAGTTTACTTAGACGGTGTAATTCATGATTTTGATGGAGACTCAGTAACGTTGTCTAAAGTAGGGGAAGAAAACATCGGAGTTCGGTTAATAAAATCCATTGTTACTGAAGACGATGACAGTTCTTTAACTGACCCAGCAGATGGATTTGCTAACTTCGCAAGAGCTGGTGCCCACCGTTTAAAAGCAGAAGTCGAGTTAGTGCTAAACGACCCAACTCTTCCAACTATTTACCGCTTCTTTGATGGGGAACTTCAAAAAGATGATGTTAAACCACAATTAGAAATCGTAAACCAACTTTTGGCTAGAAGAACTTTCGATGAATCTGGAAACTACAAAGTCTCAGGATTGGAACTATGGACTAAGGATATTGACTCGTCTAACATCCTATTAACAGTAGAATCTGGAAAAGCTTATGTCCAAGGTTTTGAAATAAACAAGCCATCTCCTACTCGAATAGTATTACCAAAATCTTTAGAGACTCGTAGTGTGACGTCTGAGCCAAAGACGTTCCTAACTGGAACTAGTCTTTATAAACTAAACAATAAACCTGTAAAGTCTATAAGCAAGGTGACGGCTACTGTAGCAACTTCTGATAATGTTACACGAGGAAGTTCATCTGGTGGTTCCGACTTTCTACCTAAAGCACCTGTGTCATCAATAGACACCGTTGTAGCTGGGGGTACTACTTACGTACAAGGAACTGACTTCCAACTTTCTGGTGACTCTGTAGACTGGAGCTTGGCTGGAGCTGAACCGTCTATAGGCTCTACCTACACTGTGACATATAAGTACACTAAAGTTATGGTGGACACTACAGATTATACTCTAACTCCTCAAAATGGTGAGTTTTACCTAGATTTTACTCCTGCAGGAAGTGACCCAGTAAACAATACTGTGGTTTCTATAGACTACTCCTACTATTTAGCTAGACATGACCGTGTTTATTTAAGTAATGATGGAACCGTAACAGTAGTTAGTGGGCAAAGTGATAGAAAAGAGCTTGCAAAAGCTCCTGAAGACTCTGACCTTTTCCGACTCTCTTTAGGTAATGTAAAACTAGAACCTCAAAGTGCAGACACAGTTGTTCAAAATACGGCTGTAACTCGTGTATCTATGACGGAACTTCATAATATGCTTCAGCGTATAGACAATATAGAGTACAACCAAGCGTTGGATAGTCTAGACCAAGAAGCTCTTGCTAGTGAGCAAGCTACAAACTTGAAGGGTATTTTTACAGATGGCTTCATAGGTTTTACTAAAGCCGACTTGTCCCACCCAGCTTACTCTGCTGGTATAGATGTAACAAAATTTGAACTAGTTCAAGGAGCTATTCAAAATGTTTATAAACCAGTAGTCAACGCTGCTAGCTCAATCGGATTAAAACGCTTTAAAAATGATGCGTTTTTCTCACTAGGCTATACAGAAAATACAGCTATAACACAAGTTTTAACAACTGGAACTATAAACGTTAACCCATACCAAGCTTTTGGAAAAACACCTTCACAATGGATATGGCCAACGAGAGACAACTGGGTTGACACAACTAGCATTCGTATTAATAATGTACAAACTAGCTATAACTTTGTAATTGGTTCTTGGAGAGGGAAACCTACTCAGTGGGTTGACCTTGGTTCGACTACTCGTGTATTTGAATCGCTTCTTCCTTTTGCTAGGCCAATTGAGGTTGCAGTTTCTGGTGTAAACTTCCCTGATAATTGGCAAGTTGAAGGTTACATTGATGGCGTAAAAGTAAGTCTTACTCCTACAGGAACTACACAAGTAGGTGCATCTGGTAATGTTTTATCAGATTCAGTTGGAGCTTTTGATGCAAAGTTCACTATTCCTTCTGGTGTGCGAACTGGTTCTCGTGAGGTTCTTTTAAAAGCTGGAGTAGTACAAGCCACTTCAATATTTACGTCGCAAGGTATAAATAGACGTGAAGAGACAACTGTCTTATCTAGAAGAATTATAACACAAGTTTACGACCCACTAGCTCAAAGTTTTCAACTTCCAGACAGTCGTTTCGTTTCTTCTGTTGATGTTTATTTCTCTAACAAATCTTCCACACAAGACGTTGTAGTTCAAATCCGTAATATGGTAAACGGAACTCCAGGAAATGAAGTGTTAGGAGAAAAACGTTTATCACCTAATCAAGTAAACGTTGACGTTAATGGGAACGCAATTACAAAGGTATCGTTTGACACTCCTGTATTCTGTGAAAGAGACAACCAATACTGCTTTGTGGTTGCTACTGATAGTCGAGACTATGCTTTGCATTTTGCTAAGATGGGGAATAAACAACTTGTTGGAAGCTCAATAGTTGGACAACCTTACCTAGCTGGTGTTATGTTTAGTTCTTCTAACGCTTTAACTTGGACACCACATCAGGATAGTGATTTGAAGTTCAATATAAACGTAGCAGAGTTTGCTTCTTCTGGGACTGTTGAGTTTAATTATATTAACTCGATAGACGTGGATTCTCTTGCGTTGTTAGCTGACTTCGATACTTTAGAGGGAACTAACGTTTCATGGGAATATCGTTCATCGGTAAGCGGAGCTTGGTTACCAATAGACACTTATAACACCAAGATTCTTAATTCGACCTCTACAGTTGTAGCATTAAGAGCTAAGTTGAACACCACCAATAGTAACCTCTCTCCAGTACTCTCAGGAGAAAGTTTGAACTTGATAGGGTTAACTACCTCTTTGTCTAGCTCGTATATCTCAAGGCTCGTAACGACTTCTCAGAACTATACAAATGTAACTCAAATAATTGAAGCTTACGTTCCTTCAGGAACTACTGTTCAAGTACAGCTTTCTACTAATGACAGCACGTGGGTTACTGGAACGCTTTCTTTAACCGAACAGATTGACTCTGAGTTTGCACGTTACACCTACACTTATACTATTCCAGCAGCAGGAGTTTCTACCAAGTTTAGAGCTAGAATTAACTTGTTAGCTACTAACCGTGTAGTACAACCGAGAGTTCGGAAACTTATGAATATAATTAAATAGTTGTTTTATAAGGAAAAGTAAGTGGGATATAACTATTCCACCCTTTTCCTTATATTTTGTATAAACGCTTTAAGGGGGTTTTTAATTTGACAGCAATGCGTAAGTGTAACAAGTCAGGAGCTATTATTTTTGACCAAACTACTGAAGAGAAAGAACTTTCTAGTGTTAAAAGTGAGCTTGACACGATTAAAGAAGAACTAGCAGAAATGCGAAAGCTTTTTAACGCTACTGCCAATAAAAAATAGTAGGAGGTTACCAAGTTGTTACAAAAAATATTAAATAGTGACACTATCCGAGCTATGGTTTCAAAGCTAAACGGAAATATTGACATTACACCTACAAAAGAGGAAGCGAATCTGCTTATGCAAGCTGCTGAGAGCAATTCTAACGACTATACAGATTCTAAAATTTTAGAAGTCAAACAGCCACTAACATGGGATAGAATAGAAGGACTATAGGTAAATGGAGACGACCATTGGTTTGTCTCCATTCCTGTATAAAATATTAAGGAAAGATGGTGGATAAAAATGAGTACTAACAAAACACCAAACTTGACTATGCATAGTTGGGCTGGAGCGGATTCAGTAAAACGCTTGGAGTTTAACGAAAACTTTACAAAAATAGACACAGAGATAGTAAAGAAATATGTTAAACCTGTTGCTGGTATCCCTAAAACGGATTTAGTTACAGCTGTACAAACTTCACTAGGCAAAGCTGATGGCTCAATACAAACTACGTCTAAAGGTGTGGTAAATGGTGTAGCTTCACTTGGAGCAGACGGAAAAGTGCCTGCTGCGCAACTGCCCCCATCAAATGCTACAGCAACAGCCATTTCGGTATCTGATAGTGGAGACTTTTACACAGGTGGGAATGTAGAGCTGGTTTTACAGGAGATAGGACAAGTATTAAATGCGATGCGTGGTAATTTAATCGTATCAACTAATGGAGTTCTAGGCTCATAGGAGGGAGATTATTAAATGCCAATTAATACAGTTTCAGCTGCAACAGTAGTTGCTAGTGGTGGTTTTACTACGAGTGGAAACGGTGGGAGAAAGTTAATATCCCTAAAAACAAAAAATCAGTATGCAGCAACGAAAACAGGTTCGTTATTTAATATAACTAAAAGTACGGATAACTGGGTTACACCAGGAACTTTATTTAAAAACGGCTCTGATATTCAAGATATTTGCCTAGCTACAGATGGGACAAACATATTTTCACTAAGAGTTTCTGGAACAAACATGTTTATGGAATCTATGAAAGAAGATGGCTCTACAATTTTTTACACAATTGACACTGCTCAAACAACTATAGGAAGCTGTTCTATGGCGGTTAATGAAGCAAAAACTGAATTACACGCAGTGTGGTCTAGTAAAAATGGAACCTACCCAAACTCGTTGATGTTGCGTTACGCAAAAGGAACTATTAATGTAGATGGTAGTGTTACTTGGGGTGCTGCGGAACAACTAACTAAATACAGTAACTCAACGTATCCTTACATGGCTATGAATCCTAGTATTTCGGTTGTAGCAGATATACCAACAATCTTATTTGAACAACAAGGTGGGTACTTCTCAGGTAGCTCAGCAGCTACTGCAGGTAACGCTATTGGAGTTCTAAAACGTGATGCAAGTCTACCATTCATAGCTGGTTATTTTGGAGCAGGTTGGACAGCTAAAAACGTTTATGTAGACACAGCAACAAACTTTCAAACAGCGCCATCAACTATGTTCATTCCAAAGGCGATTAACGGATTAGCTAATGGTAGGTTGTGGGTTTCTTGGCACGGTATAGATTCTGTAGATACATCCACAAATAACATTAGAGTCTCCTATTCTGATGACAGCGGTTTAACATGGTCAGCTATGGACAAAAGGACTAGTGGTAACGTCCAGAATAGACAATACGCTAGCATAACAGCTAACAAAGAAGGAAAAGTTTTTGTTGTATACGAATTTGCGTATAACGGTTTAGATACAGATATTAATTACCAAACGTTCTCAGGTTCATCATGGGGTAACGAGGTGGAGTTTGTAGGAACTTCTGACAACGAGGATAGACCTTCCGCTCTGTTTGACCTAGAGTTTACTCTTGGTATTACAAAACCTGTTGTGATTTATAGGAACTCTTCAAAAGGTAGTGTGTTGCTAGGTGGTTCATGGTACACAAACATTGTTCCTTTAGCTCCGTCTACAGTAACGGTTCCAGCATCTGTTACATCTGGACAACCAGCAAATATATCTTGGTCAGCAGTAAGCCCAGGTAGTGGAGAAACTTCAGAGACTTTGACTTATCAGATAGACATATACAACGAGGTAGATTTATCGTGGTATAACATTGCTAGTGGTGCTACAGGAACTAGTGCTATCGTAACAATACCTAGCCCAATGAACACTGGCTCTACCAAGTTCCGAGTAAGAGCTTACGATGGGTACGACTATGGCGCATATAGAGAGTCTTCTCAAGTAAGTTTGACTGGGGTAACTGGAG
>Ga0079039_1403895_pt1 | contig 7982 bp, 6 predicted proteins | sample Mud3Dept4metaT_FD_168610 | JGI IMG/M metagenome (GOLD analysis project Ga0079039, IMG submission 168610) | Metatranscriptome of freshwater wetland microbial communities from Ohio, USA, analyzing the effect of biotic and abiotic controls - Mud... | ecosystem: Environmental > Aquatic > Freshwater >...
GGGGGAAGGCCCGTGCTCTCTATCATTCAAAGATGTCATTGGCCTGAACCCAGTCGCATGTGTCACCATTATACTAATGTTTTCATTCCGCACAAGGGGGTATTATGTGGTAATAAGATGGTACTTAGAAACCCCCTATTGAGTCTGGCGGTGTAAGCCGAGCCATTGTCCATTGATTGTTAAGATGTTTCCAGATAAATCATTACGCCAATCGAACTACATGTTTTTGTTGGTTCATTTGGCGTTTTTTTCAGATTCGACAGACGACAGATAGTTTCTCAAGTTTATCTTTTCCTCGGTCAAACCCAGTTTTTTTACGGATCAACGTCCTTTGTTTGCGAATTGTCTGTTCCGAGCGTCCGCGCATCTCGGCAATCTCCTTGGAAGTGAATCCACTCTTAATGAGGTTGCAGAGGTCGATTTCGTGCATCGTGAGATAGGGATGCTGCTTTTGCAGCGCAGCCAAGTATGGCGACAGTATATCGTCGAGATTCTCGCGCAGCATCTTAAGGTAGTTTCTGCCCGATCCATCCAGCCTTGATCCGATATGCTCAAGGATTGGAATTGTCACACGCTGAAGATTCGTCTGAATGGAGGTGGCGAGCGTTTTCTTGCTGTCGGTGATCTGTTCGATGAGTTCACGTAGGGCGGCGTTTTTCTGATTCAAGGCTTCGCGTTCGACGCTAAGTTGCTCGTTGACGCTGGCAAGTTCGCGGGTTCGTTCGGCGACTCGCTGTTCGAGCTCGGTGTAGAACCTTTGCTTGGCAAGTTCCGCCACGTGGCGTTCCGTCAAATCCAGAGCATGAACGAGAATCTCATCGGGCGCCACAAAAACATAGTGAGCCTGGAAGAACCTTGTTTCGCCCGTGGTCTGCATGGTATATTGTATCTCTTGGACCAGGCGGCCCTTCGTTGAAAAACACTTCTTCAGATTATCAATGACCGAGGGGTTTCTTTCCGAATGCAATTTGGTTGCAGTCTGTCCCAACAACGAATTGACCCTGTCTCCGGTAAGGTCGTCGCTTGCGGGATTGGCTTTTCGCAGGACGAAGTCCGTCCCGTTCCATTGAAAGACAAATGTTGGTACCGGAATGTGCTGAAACAGATCGCGAAATCGTTTCTCGCTCTCGCCGAGAGCCTTCAGCATGGATTCAGACTCGGTTACATCTCTGGCGAATACGGCGACTCTTCTCGCGACACCTCTCGGGTCGGTTACCGGAAACATTGATACCTCAAAGATCCTGCCCTTTCGTTGATCGGTGAAGCGTACTGGTTTTCCGGATTTTCTGACCTTTCGGTAGTAATCCATTCTCTTATTCCTGGTATTGCTCGGCACGACACCCATCGCCTTATCAAAGGTTTTGCCTTCCAGTTCCCGAACGGGAATCTCCAGTCGTGCTGCACTTATGGCATTGGCGGCAATGATGGTTTCATTTTCGTCAATCAGGAACATCGACTCGGTCGACGAATTCATGAGCGCCCGCGTCGTTCCTTCGCTGATTCGAAGAGCCTCCTGTGTTCGTCTCAATTCGGTGACATCCTTGAAGCATACACCAACGTGAGTTATTCGGTCCTGCCCAAGGATCGGATAACGGATAACCTCGACGCAGATCGTCTTGTCGGCAACCTCATAGGCTGTTTCCTCAGCCACTGCCTCGCCGGTCCGAAGGACGAGCTCGTAGGTCTTTCTTATGTTCGACGGAAGAAAGGTGAGTGTGTCAATCAGATAATTGCCCACTAGTTTTTCGCTATCGATGCCCGCGTCAGTCGCTGCTTCGCGAGCTGCTTGGTTGGCAAATACAATTCGCAGTTTGGCATCGACAACAAAAACCGGTATTGGTGTCGCCTCGAAGGCATTGGCTAAGATTTCATGTTCAATCATATCTTGCTATCTCCGTAAAGAGCTTGTCCGCATGCAAGGGTGTCGAAATACCGTCCAGAAAATATAGTCCGGCGGATCAATCGGCTGAAGGAGCGAAAATAGACTCAGTGCCACGAAGCGCACTGGACAAGCTGCATGCACGAAGGCGACTTACATTCAGCCAAGGCAATAAGAAAACTCGCCGAATGACCGGTTTGAATATTCCGGTCGTAAAGGACTAGTCCGCAAGCTTGCGAAGCACATCGGTTGCGCCGGTGAGCCGCATCCATCGCTTCTCTGACAAAAGCGAGATCAGAGCTCCCGCGGGGACGAGCAAATAGATCGCACCGATGATGATACCGACAACCGCCTTGGTGGTAGGTTCCCAGGGCATAAAGAGAAGCAGCGCCAGGGGGACCATCACCAAACCCGCACCAATCAGCGTGATCACAAATACCAACAGGCAGATCAGGATCAGGATGCGGTGCGCGCCTTTGACTCCTTCGAGATAGTAGATCGCCGCGCGGAGTTTGAGCATTTTGAGCGACGGCTCGAGGTAGGTTGACCTGAGCCAGTCGAACATCCCTTGAAATAATGAGTTGATCACGTCTTAATCCCTGCGCGATCTGCCGAGCAGGAAGCCGAACACCAGCCCCGCCGCAGCCGCGCCACCGATATATGCCCACGGATTCTGGTGAACGCTCTTGTTGATATCGGTCGCGACGTCAACCACTTTCTGTTTGCCGGCCTCGAACTTCTCCGTCGCACTATCCTTCATCCGGCCGGCGAACGCGCTCACGACTGATGAGAGATCGGTGTATTTGTTTTCCATCGCAGCCTGAAGCTCTGCTTTCTTGTCGCGGGCCACCGCGTTCAGCAGATCAAGCGCTTCATTGATCCGCTTGTCCTCAAATCGGTCCATCTCTGTTTCCTCCATCATCTGTGTACCGTATTGACTGGGTTGTGAATCTGCTTAAAGCACCGGCAATATATGCTATCGGGATACGGTATGCAATATCGCACTGTCACAGATTTCTCCGCAGACGCTCTTTCCAGTCGTGCCTTATCTTATGTACTGATTCATAAGCTGAAAAGCACCCCGACGTTTATGGAATAGAAGTCCGAGTCGACGCCATCCAGCACCGCGCCCGGCAGGTCCTTGAATTTGTAGTCAAGAAACACGAAGCGAACATCTCCGAACAATCTGACCTTCGGCGAGGCCGGCAGTTCGACTCCTGCGGCCAGGTGCCAGCCGAACTTCGTGGTGGTCTCATCGCCATAGCCGGCGTCGTTATACGTATCTGAGTAATCAAAGGTGGTATTGTACCAGCCGCCGCCGACGCCTCCATAGATTATCGGCAGCGGATAGAGTAGCCCGGTGACCGTCACCGGATAGTTCCTGACCGTTACCGCGCCTGAACCATATTTTTCCTGACGATAACCGATATCCCCCTCGACGCCGAGAATCGGCATTAGTCTCAGGCGTAGCGTTGCGCCCACCAAATAATTCGTGCCATCGGCACTTTGAGACTTCTGAATTCCAAGGTGAGGACCCAGGTACGCGCTCGTTTGACTGCGCGCGGACAACGGCAGTAAGATGAGAATGCCCAAGAAGATTCCGGCACTGAGTTTTCTAAACATGTTATTCTCCTTTTTCGGTCGGGTTTGCCTGCGGATATGAATACGCAGAAACGCATATCTCAGCAGGCGCCATGTAGTGACTATCACTATATAAAATTACGGAGAGAAATATGATAAGTCCATCGTCCAAAGGGATGAAAAAAGAGCTACATCGCTTGGGTGAACCAGGCCGCGGCGTCTTATGGCGGGGAAGTCCCTGTCGTACAAATGAATGCTTGTAAGTAATTATTTTGATGGCGCCGGCAGTGTGAAGATGCTTGCGACGGCTGAAAGCGTGCATAGGGTGTTCGTCTTCAAACAATTCGGACACGATGTCACCTCAAGTTAAGATACACTTTTCCGCACCGCAATCGCTTTCCGATACTCCGTTTTGCGTCGGTTAGCGGTCTCCCGTTTGGTTCTCTCCCGTTGCTCTAAGATCGCCGCCGCTCGCCCATTGTAGACCTCCGCCGGAGTCACGATTTTGAGCGATTGATGTTACCGCCGGTAGTCGTTGCACTCGACGGACCGTACGATCTCGGCGGTTAGTTCCTCCGTAAAGTAGTACTTGTCCAATAACCGGATGTTCTTCATCAACGGGCGATATAGCTCGATCTCTCCCCGGATCATCTGCCGCGCAAAGAGCTGCAACAAGAAGGGCCCCCGAGAAGTGGGAAATAAGGGGGCTCCTTCTTGTTGTTTGCTGCGGCGACTACTGAATTCTCTTCAATTCCACGCGGCGGTTTAAGGCCCGACCCGCATCGGTCCTGTTGTCAGCCATGGGCTTGGTCTCGCCATAGCCAGTGAAGGTCAGATTTTCAGCCTTAACGCCATTTGCGATTAGGTAATCGCGCACGGCCTCGGCTCTTTGAACAGAGAGCTTTTGGTTGTAGGCTTCCGAACCAATCCAGTCGCAGTGCCCGGCGATTTCCACCTTAACATCCGGCCTCCTCTTCAAACTGGCTGCCACCAGGTCGAGGAGGGAATCGGCTTTGACAGTCAGTCTGAATTTGTCGAATTCAAATTTCACGTCGTGGAGGACTATCGGCTTTTCTGGAGTCGGGAGCACCTCGGCAAAAGTCTCATAGGAAACGCTTTCCTGGCGGCGGTTCCCTTCGGAATCGGTGACCGTCAACTTGGCCGTATAGTTCCCCGCCTGCTCGATGCGATGGGTGGGATTCTGCTCGCTGCTGGAGCGCCCTTCCCCAAGATCCCAGTTGTAGGTGTAGGGTGGGCACCCACCGCTGACCGTAGCGTTAAACTGCACCGTCAAAGGGATCGCCCCGCTGGCGGGATTGGCTGAGACCGTGCAGGTTAAGGGTGGGCAACCGACCATTATTGAAGAAACATTTTCCTGGCAGCGGTTCCCTTTGGAATCGGTGACGGTCAGCCCGGTCGTATAGTTCCCCACCGTCTGATAGGTATGCTTGGGGCTCGGGTCGCTGCTGGAGCTGCCATCCCCAAAATCCCAATTGTAGGTGTGGGTCGGGCACCCGCCACTAACCGAACCGTTAAACTGCACCGTTAAAGGAGGACTCCCGCTCATCGGATTTCCTGAGACCTGGCAGGATAATGGTGGGCATTCTTTTTTCCCGCCAAAATAGAAGGTCAATCCGGCATACACTTCGGTTATGGCTTTGGGCAAATCGAGCTGGCCCGGTTTTGTTCCAACTATGTCCCGATCTTCCCTGAAGTTGGTGAAAAGATGGGTGAGATAGCGGAATTTAGCTCCCACTTCAAAAGAGAGCGACTGGGAGGGAAAGAATTCCAGCCCCAGGCCGGCCATAGCGTAAAGTTCCTGGTCACTTAGATAGTAGCAATTTGAGTCATTATCAAGGGGAGGGACGCCGGTGCCGACCAGCGCGGGGTCGGCCGAAACCAACGTCTTCCAGTTTCTGTCGGCCCACCTCCAGATGTACATCCCGGAACCGGCGGAAACAAACGGCGACCAGTTTTTCTCCGGCGTGAAATGATATTCGGCCAACAGGCCGACGATAAAAGCGCGCTGGCGGGGGCCGTTTTCCACGTTGTCAAAGGTTATCCCGGCATTCTCGGAGCCGTCGCGGTTGGCCAGATAGGTTTGCATCCAGTTCCCTTCCACCCCAATCGCAACACGGCGGCTCAACCCGTATTTCAAATCGGCGTTGGCCAGCCAACCCAGCGTCCAGATGTCGGAGTGGTCGGTTAAACCGAGCTTATAGACCCCGCCATGAAGACCCACTCCCCATTTCCCGGTCATATCCTCGCCTTGCAGCGGATTGACCAGTAAAATCAACATTACCGAAAACATCGTCGCGCTTAATAAGTAGCTGAATTTCTTCATTTGACCCTCCGCTTTTTTCCGGTTTTCATATTTCCGGTTTTCATAAACCGCCTCTTTCCCTTCCGCGATCGTCACGGTTTGGTGACGTTATTGTTGTCCAAGGTAATCGCACCATTCCGTGCAAACGCTCTGCCGTCCAGCCTTGCGCCAGTCGCCAGCGTGATTGCGCTAAGGGCCAGCATATTTCCCTTGAAGACTGAATTCACTCCAATGGTCGCGTCACTGCCGATCTGCCAATAGACGTTCTTAGCCTGTGCGTCGCCGGAAAGGATAACCTGGCGACCCACCGTCACGGTGAGAGCGGACGCAATCTGGAAAATGAAGATCGCATCCGCGTTGCCTCCCGCGTCGAGAGTGAGATCCCCTGAGGATATCGCGAGCGTCGAGCTGGATGTATAAGTGCCTGGGGCGAGGGTTTGCCCGCCTATATTTCCGGCCACAGCGGCACCTGGTGCTCGCCCGGCGAGGAAGAGATACGCGGTGGTCAAGTCCAATTTGGCCTGGTTTGCGGCAGCATCATTGATGTGTGGGTTCCCTAAGGCCGGGATGATGGTTCCGGGAGGAAATCCAGTCACTGAAGAACCTGGACTCAACCCAACATCCCCGGTAATCACCGTTCCGCCAGTGTTGGTAATCGTCGTGCCGGCCAGAATCGCAAAGACGGCGGCGGAATTCAGGATAGAGCTGTCGCTGGGAGGAAGCCCCGGGGGTATGACGGAATCGGAAAGAGCCGAGCGCGGGCCTATGTTGTTTGAACAGTCAAAGGCCTCCACACTGTAACGGTAGATCAAACCGGGAACGAGTGCGGTGTCCCGGAAGCTGTTTATGGGGGTGATGCCGGCAAGAACTGCTCCACCCGCATCTCCCCGATAGACGTTATAACCGGCCACACACACGTTGTCGGTGGAAGCGGTCCAGGTAAGGTCGACGGTGGTTGTGTCCACTTTTGCGGCCGTCACGTTGGTCGGCTGACTGGGAGCAACGGTTTCCGGCGCGACGCTGTTGTCCGAGCACCCCGCCAGCCAGCTTACCATTCCGAAAGCCAAGAAGAATAGTGCCATGGCGTAAACGGCGTTACGAATTAAAGACTTTTTCATTTCTCCTCCATTTGCTTAATGGAACTCTGTTACATCGACCCTTTATGGACATCCCTGTATTTACCACCCCCCCACTTCCCTGGATCTATGCTGGAACCCACGATAAATGGTGGGCCAGTCATGGTCCATCCGGTTTTGGTCATCGTTGTCACCCAACGCCAAGTTATTCCCCGATTACCATCTTGACTCGATCACCGATCTTGAAGCCGGCATTCGCCTCGGTCTGATTAATGATCGCCAACGTCTCAAGCTGCACCGGCGAACCCTGCTGCTTCGCCAACTCCCCTAAAGATGACGATTTTCCAACCGTTATGATCTTGAGGTGCATTGGCTGCATCTGAAGAATCTTTGAATCGGTCAGGCGCCGGAAGGTCCCCATTGAGCCGACTATGATGTTCTGATATTCCGCCCAGAGCTGTTCGGTGGTATAGCCGAGAAGTTGATAAGTACGTCCCTTGTACTCGACAAACGCCGCTTTGCCCTGTAACACTCCCTGCTCAGTCTGCACACGGAATTTCGCTGAAACAGCCGGCAGGCCGTTGAGATTGCCTGTCTCCAGACGTTCCGACTGCAATCCCTGCTGCCCAAAGAACTCCTTGGCTGCCTTCTCGCTGGATGTCCCCTGCGCCATCGTGATTTGCAGCAGGGCGTCCTGATTGGAGCTGACCGCAGCGACGGCCTCCTTCTGATTCACCGTCTGCCATCCGGAGGGGAACTCGAACTCGAACTCAAGATCAGGATGGAAGAAGTGATTATCGCGGAAGAATCCTTCCCGGGGGTTCTGACCGAAAACCATGCCATCGATACGCCTAAGATAGCTGTCCTGATTTACCGATAAGCCACTCATGTTTAGCTTAAGCGTATCGATTTCCTTCTGGAAGTTCTCGCTACGGTTCTCCGGGTTTGGATGCGTCTCGAGCCATTCCGGCATGCGTCCACCGCCGCTTGACTGGCTGATGCGATTCAGCATATCAAACACGCCAATCATTTGGCGTGGGTCATTCCCCGCCCGAACCATATAGCGAAACCCAAGGCGATCTGCCTGGCTTTCATCGTCGCGACTGTATTTCAAGTACAGCAA